>JAAUYL010060038.1_pt1 | contig 18996 bp, 15 predicted proteins | sample 7278011 | NCBI WGS metagenome assembly JAAUYL01 (sample SAMN14350225, study PRJNA611818) | marine sediment metagenome | isolation source: surface marine sediment (1.8m) | place: French Polynesia: Moorea | collected 2018-08
TACCTATCAGATGGAGTAGGCAACTACCCCAAAACTGTGTACCAAGTAAAATTACCCTAAAACTTGACCCCTCTCGGAGATGGTCAGTGTCTTTCCAAGTCAATGACCCTACAAGTTGGTATTGACGCGCGGAATTACCAGTTTAGTTACTACCAGTGGTGGAGAAAAAATTGCCAACCCAAAAAAATTCAACAAGTTACACAAAAAACTGAGGTTAGCGGGGAAGTATCTATCTAGGAAAACCAAGGGGTCTAATAACTATCAAAAGGCCTGGTTGAAAGTAGCTAGGATACACGCAAAAATTAAAGATTCAAGACTAGACTATACTCATAAGCTAACCACTCAAATAATCAAAGAAAACCAATTGATTGTAGTGGAAGATTTAGCGGTAAAAAACATGGTCAAGAAGCGGTGCGACCCCGCGACGACGCCAGTCGCAAGCGGTCAGACCCCGCGTCACCGACAGCTCGCTTGCGGAATGCTGACCAAGAGAGGGAACGCGCACCAAGAGATCATAAGCTAGCTAGAGCAATAAGTGATGCCAACTGGGGAGAGTTGGTCAGACAATTAGAATACAAAGCAGAATGGTACCGTCGTCAATTAATTAAAATTGACAGATATTTCCCTAGTGCCTCTTTCAGAGGAGCTGCGCTAACGAAGCGTTGCTCCAATTGTGGTCATGTATTGGAAAAATTACCTCTAAATATTAGAGAGTGGGATTGTCGAGAGTGTGCAGCTCACCATGATCGAGACATGAATGCAAGTATAAATATTTTGGCTGCGGGACTCGCAGTGTCAGCGCCAGTCGCTCATGGGGGAGACCCCCTTTGGCGTCGCTGGCAAGTCTTTAGGAGCGCGCCTTTAGACCTGAAGGGAGTAAGTCTCGTTTATGCAGGTGCTATGAAACAGAAAGCCCCTAACAGTGATGTTAAGGAATCCCGCGCTGTCTCGTGATAGCAGCGTCGGGAGGATGTCAATTTTACTAGATCATATCATATCCGCTGGTATCGTTTGTGTAAACCCGAGCATGAATATCTACAGGCAATTTAAGTTTTTTCTTGCTTTTAAGCCTTTTATCCTAGATAACTAAAACCTTCATTCTTCTTCGTTTTTATTTCTTATTTGCCCCTACCTTACAATACCGATGCTACCGGACATGATATTAATCAGTAATATCATATCCGGTTAAATACTTATGATTGAAGTAGTACAGGAATAGGGGAGTAGGGGATAAATTGAAATTTTATTTATCACTAATTATCCGGACATTATCTAAAGGTTAAACAGTTTAACTCACTCTTCTCTAGACAATTTTTAGTTTAGATCTAATTACTAACTTAGCTGCTTTCTACTGTTTGAATATCTCACAATTTTTCTCGTATTTCCTATAATGTTCGCCTCGGCAATAGAGATAATTTTCAGCCTCACAAATTACTTATATACTCTTGTGGATATCAAGGATATTCGAGCAGTTTCTAAGCTTTCAAGCCAACAGTCAATCACCCATCATACTGAGTCAATATTTCTACCCCTGTTTCTGTTACTGCCACAGTATGCTCAAACTGTGCTGATAGTTTACCATCTTTAGTAATAGCAGTCCAACCATCATTAAGCACCACACCTTCCCAAGTACCCTCATTAATCATCGGTTCAATAGTAAATACCATTCCAGTTCGTAACTTTTTTCCTTTTCCTCTGGTGCCATAATGAGGAATTTGTGGTGCAGTATGGAAAACATTACTCACACCATGACCAACAAAATCTCTAACCACGGAAAAACCTTCTGCTTCAGCATACTCTTGAATAGCCGCTCCAATATCTCCAATTTTATTTCCAGGCTTAACTTCAGCAATCCCTAAATACATACATTTTTCTGTAACTTCAACTAATTTTTTTGCTAATGGAGAAGGTTCACCTACAAAAAAAGTTTTAGAAGTATCTCCATGATAACCATCAAGAATTGGTGTAACATCAATATTAATAATATCCCCATCTTTTAAGACTTGTTTCTCATTAGGAATACCATGACAAATCACTTCATTAATACTAGTGCAAATAGACTTAGGAAAACCATGATAACCAAGAGGCGCACTACGAGCGCCATGAGCTTGTGTCCAACGTTCGGCTTCCTCATCTAATTCCAAAGTAGTTACTCCTGGCTTGACAAAAGGTTCAAGATGATGTAGCAATTCTGCTCCCAAACGCCCTGCTCGACGCATTTTTTCTATTTCTCTTTTCGATAATAAAACGATCGTTTCAGTTGCCATTGCTTCTTTAATTAATATTCGAGCTATACGGTTTCACGGAAGTCATAAGTAGTATGGGCGAATGGCTACTCGCCCCTACAGAAGTCAGAAGTGAAAGTTAATAGACTTAAAGTAATGGTCATACATTAATTTCGTCTATTATCTTTCACATAATCAGTTGCCAACTATTTGTGACATCTTTAAAGTGAATTGGTATTAGTTTACCATACTTTGATTCGATCAAAAATCTTCTCTCTGTTTCCAACTACAGTGTAAAATTTATAATTATTAAGTTAGAGGTTTTCTTCAAAGATGAGTACCACAGTTTCAGATATTACCGTCAAAACTATTAATGGCGAAGAAAAACAATTAGTAAATTATGCTGGTCAGGTTTTATTAATTGTGAATGTAGCATCTTATTGTGGTTACACGCCACAATATAAAGGATTGGAGGAATTAAACCAAAAATATCGTGATGCTGGCTTAAGAATTTTAGGTTTTCCCTGCAATGATTTTGGTGCACAAGAGCCAGGAAGTAATTCAGAAATTGTTGATTTTGCTAAGACAAAATATGATGTAAGTTTCGAGTTATTTGATAAGGTTCATGCTAAAGGTTCTGAGAAACATCCTCTTTATTCTTGTTTGATAAATGCTGTTAATCCTAAAGGTGATGTAGCCTGGAATTTTGAAAAGTTTGTCGTTAATAAACTAGGAGAAGTTGTTGCTAGGTTTAATAGTAGTGTAGCTCCTAATTCACCAGAATTAATTACTGTTATTGAAGCTGAATTAGCTAAATAATGGTAAGCATTCAGCCGTCAGCTAGCCTCTTGCCTCCTCCGGAGGAGCTGCGCAATTCAAGTCGCTCCGCGAAACAGAGGAACTGCGAACTTCAGCTAGCCTCCTGGGTCGGAACTACGCTCTTCAGCTATGAGTTATTAACTGATTATTACATTGAAGGAGGAATTAGTTTATAAGGAGAATTAAAACTTATGAATAAATTTGTCACTTTTAGCTAACCTTAGTAATTTCTGTATGTTTAAAAGCTGTTTGCGCAGCATTCCGTAGGAAAAGCTGAATGCTAATAGCTGAGTTATTACAAATAATTAAATAAATATACAGAGCATTTTTGATTTGGTAAAGCCTTGATGAACTGTTAGGGAATTGGTATTTAGATTCCAATTCCCAAAAATAATACTATACTTAGGTGACACTTCAATCTATTTAGTAATTAACAGAGGCTGAATAATCTTTTTGATAATTAAAACTATTTCCTATTAACTTAATGCGCAAGTCTTATTAACTACAGATAACACGATCGCGACCTGTTGCTTTAGCTTGATAAAGAGCTTTATCTGCTACAAAAATTAACTTTTCTATAGAGCCACCCAATTCAGGCAAAGTAGTAGCAACTCCCAAACTTAAAGTGACAATTTCTGAGCAAGAAGAACCTTGATTAATAATATCCAATGACTTGACCTGAGAGCGAATTTTTTCAGCAATAAAAACAGCTTCAGCCTGAGTTTTTTTAGGTAAAACTATAGCAAATTCTTCACCTCCATAACGAGCAACTAAATTTTCATTATTTCCCTTAGTTATCATTTGAGCAGTTTGATTTATTGTCAAGGCAACTTGTTTCAGACACTGATCTCCAGCTTGATGACCGTAAGTGTCATTATAACCTTTAAAACAATCAATATCTGCCATAATTATGGATATATGGTTTTGCTCTTTAGACATTTGGAACCATTTTTCAGCTAGATATTGGTCAAATTTTCTACGATTAGCAACTTGAGTTAAAGCATCTAAAGAAGCTTGAAGTTCTAATTCTTTATGAGCTGTTTCCAACTTTAGATAAAGCTCCTGGAGTAAATTATTTGCCAATTGATGAATCTGAGATTGAGCCACAAGCAGATGATGAACATCTAAAAGTCTATAGACATTGGATTCAATTTCAACAACAATTGGCTCGTATGCGATATCAGTTGGTCTCTGCAAAGCTCTACTACTTGCTTCCACAACTGTAGTATTTGCCCGGAGAACTAAAAAATCGGTACAAGCAAATTGATACAAAGTTTTGAGAGACCTTTTCAGAAATAATTCTCTGCCAAAAGGACGACTCAAATACTCCAAAAATCGTTGTCGAGAAATCATTCCTGAGAGCTGCTCCTCCTCCATTAAAATGACCCCTGGCAATCTTGGCTCAGCTTCTAGTCTCAAAGCTGCTATTTCTCCTACTTGATTATTGTCAACTTGAAAATCATATAGAGACAAATCCCGTACAGTTGACTCCTGAGATGTTGTTGACAGACAATTGTCAGGAATTGTCGAAACTAATAACTCAGAGGAAGATAAATTCAACATAAATTGAAAATATTTTGTATATCTACAGAAACAGTATCTAGCTAAATAAGAAAATTATCTAATTCCAAGTAATTTAATAATCTTAGTATATACTAACAGTGTAACTTAAATAGATAGTTAGCTAGATAATTTTGATCGCCTAACAATTATAAATGTAAATAACATTAAAAAAAATATCAAAGTTAAAAAGTAAATTTAAAGATGACATCAACACTGACAAATCAGTTGAATAATTCTTTCACCCTCTTTCTCAGTTTATTGGTAGAAGCAATGCCATTCTTACTGTTAGGGGTTATTTTCTCCGGAATATTACAGTGGTTCATTGATGAACGAAAATTAATCACATATCTGCCTAAAAATCCTCTTTTAGGAGCATTTGTAGGCAGTTTAATTGGTTTTTTATTCCCAGTGTGTGAATGTGGCAATGTTCCAGTTGCAAGACGTTTATTGATACAAGGTGTTCCCGCATCAGTAGCAATTGGATTTTTATTGGCAGCTCCAACAATTAATCCCATAGTTATCTGGGCAACTTGGACAGCGTTTAGAGACCAACCGGAAATTGTCGTGTTGCGAGTAGTATTTTCTCTAGCTATAGCAACAATTATTGGTTGGATATTTAGTGTTCAGAAGGATATACGACAAATTCTGCAACCCACAACTGCTCGTTTATTACCTAGACAACAGTCAGTTTCTCAAACGTTTGAAACTTCTCCTCTTCTACAGTCAGGAACATTTTTTCTAGGACAATCTACTACATCTCTACCCCTAGAGTCTATGGGACTTTTTCCCGGAGCGATGACGACATCTGTTGCTCAAAGTAAGTCTCTGGGGATGAGCAATCAAACACCTACTAACAAAGGTATAGGTTGGACATCTCTCTTCGTTGTTCCTGATAAACAGCGACTTTTGTTTTTGTTAAATAGTATGGTGCAGGAGTTACGGGAATTAGGAGGAGTATTAGTAATTGGGAGTGCGATCGCTGCGATTATTCAAGTTGCTGCCCCCCGTGAACTTATTCTGAATCTTGGTCAAGGTCCAGTTACTTCAATTATTGCTATGCTAGCTTTAGCAGCAGTGGTTTCCATTTGTTCAACTGTAGATGCTTTTTTTGCTTTGTCATTTGCTGCAACCTTTACCAGTGGTTCTCTATTAGCTTTTTTAGTTTTTGGACCGATGATTGATATTAAAGCTGTTGGTTTGTTATTATCAGTTTTTCGGTCACGGGCTGTGATTTATTTAATGATATTGGCAGCACAATTGACATTTATTATGGCTTTTGTTGTGAACTTATATTTAAATTGAATTAGCCGATAATTTACAGAAATAATTTTTTATATGAAGGTTGAAAAATCATTATTTTCTCTACTTAAACGATATGAACCTTGGTTAGATGTAGCAGCAATTTTGGCTTGGGGATTTTTGTTGATAAATTATTGGCTGACAGGAAAGTTATATATATTGATTCATCCCCGTTATTTTGGTTTAACTGTTGGTGCTGGAATCACTTTATTAATATTAGGTGGATGCAAAATATGGGAATTATGGAATATTAGCAAAAATTATGGATTATCAAAGAGATCGAAACAAGAACTTAGTATAATTGAAAATCAACATATTAACCTTTTTCCTCCTGGTTGGAGTAGTGCTTTACTATTAATATCTGCTTTACTAGCTTTAACAATTACTCCTCAAGTTTTTGCTAGTCAAACAGCATTACAAAGAGGCTTAACAGAATCTTTGCCAGTAACTAGAAGTCAACCTCAAGAATTTCGGACTGCAACTAAACCAGAAGAGCGATCGCTAATTGAATGGATCAGGACTTTAAATGTTTATCCAGAACCAGATGCTTATAATGGTCAAAAAGTTGAAGTAACTGGTTTTGTAATTTATCCTAGGGGATTATCTGAGCAATATTTCTGGATATCTAGATTTATTCTAACTTGCTGTGCTGCTGATGCTTATCCAGTAGGATTACCAGTTAAATTACCAGAAGGCAGAAGTCGGAGTAAATATCCTCAAGATAGTTGGTTGAAAGTAAAAGGAAAAATGATTACTGATGAGTTTAGCGGTCAACGTAAATTAACAATTTTGCCAACAGAAATAGAGTCAATTCCTAAACCTAAAAATCCTTATGATTATTAGCATTGAAGAAGGAAAAATTGGATGAGGATAGCCAAAGTCTAACCACTTCGCGTCTTATAGAACCCATTTACTATCTTCATTGAATGTTAGACCTTTCCGGAAAAGAGGGAGTAGGGAGTGGGGGGAAAGAATTAATTATTTTTGCGTATGGGATTGATTTGATTTTTAATTATCACGCCTATGTCTATTAAGTTTTTAGTTTTTTAGGAGCTATGAGTAGTGAGTAAGAAAACCTGGATTTAGCAATACAGTAAAACTAAATTTGAGATGTGATTTTTCCTGACAAACTGATACTTGCTCATACTTGCTAATCTTGACAGTACCCTGATGATTTTCCAACATCACCTCAAAGATAGTGCAGAAAAACTAGAAATTCAGGTGATTAAAGATTATGAGACTCTCCAATCTGTTCAATGTTATCCAGGAATTATGAATATTATTGCCAACGCCATTGATACATTAGAAGAGAAGATTGAGAAACAAACAGATTCCGAAAATTGAGATCGTCCCAGTAAAATTATAGTGCAAACCTTCTAATTAACGATAAATGAGTAAAAATTGCGATCGCAGATAATGGTACTCGTATACCTCAAGAAATTCAAGAACGTATCTTTGAGCCTTTCTTCACAACTAAACCTGTTGGAAAAGGAACAGGAATGGCAATATCTATCAGCTATCAAATTGTGACTAAAAGACATGGACTTCATTAATGGATAATGGATAATGGATAATGGATAATTACAAGAAGGTTGAAACCGTACGGGAATTGAATACAAGGAAATACTATTTCTTCTCTTGGTCGATTAGAGGCAAGCGTTTGCGTAGCGTCCCGGAGGGAACGGAGACCTCGCCATCCCATCCTAAGGTCATGCTCCGCAAAGGACCGCTTTTTTCCCCTTGAAAGGGGAGGCAGATTCATTAATTGATAATTGATAATGGATAATTGATAATTACCTCGGGTTTTAACCGCACGGGAATTGAATATTGGGAAATATCATTTCTTTTTTTCCCCTTAAAAGGGGAGGCTTCAAGGCGCGAATTAATTAATTATTCGGTAAGTTAGAGTCTTTTTAAAATATGAGAAAAGGAACAGAGCTTGTAATTTTAATTCCTGTGCAACAAGCTGTTATTTGTAATCAACTAACTCGCTCAAAATGTCGATCTTTTCTTTTATTTTTTAGTACGATGACGACTACCTGAAGCAACAACTTTTGAGGAACTAGATTTACGAGTGGACTTACGTTGTCGTTTTTGAAGTTTGATTTGGGGGAGTAACCCAGATAAACCTTTAGTTTTAAAGCGTTTATAAGCAGAACTACTCCAGTCACTGACAGAATGACTCATTGCACCAAGTTCTATACCTACTAATAAAGCAATCACTTCTTGATAATGTAGGGAAAGCGATCGCCACAAACTTGCAATAAATCCTAAAGTCCTCCCTTCGGAGCTTAGTAATTCATCTATAATTAAACCCAATACTACCAAAACCGACAACCAGGTTAACAAGTATAGTAGCCGTAGTGCAGTACCAATTATGGGTCCATGAGATAAAAAAGAGCGATGGTTAAGACTGCTTTGGTAGGGTCGCCAAAGCCACTTAAACCAACCCCAACGTTGGAATTGTCGAGAATTGATATCCAGGTCTGGGCCGAACATTAGGCCACTAAATAAAAAACCCCCAGACACAAATAAGGTTAAGTGGGTACTACGGACCAACCCAAAGCTTAAGCCCGTGATGATGGGCAAACTCCACAAGGTTATCCGGTCATGGGTACTACCACTAGGCATAGGAGATTTAATGTAGGCCAAAAAATATATAACTTATATTTATCAAACTTAGCAGATAAAGGAAAATTTTTTACTTGCACATTTAATAATATGTGTTATATTAATAAAAGTTGGGCGGTTAGCTCAGCGGTAGAGCGCCTGCCTTACAAGCAGGATGCCACTGGTTCAAATCCAGTACCGCCCATTTATCAAATCATTTATCTATTAGTTTCTATAGTTTTTACTCTTTCTTTCTTTCAACCTATAGAAATACTTTCCTTTCGATAATTTTGGTTTCAAGTCTTGGCCTTTTAGGGCGAATTTTGTTATAGTTACAATAGAAATAGAAATGTTTGAAACTCCTACCTCAGCCTTCAGTGGATATACATCCCGATCGGGTGTTAAACAGGTCTTAGGCTAGCAAGAGTCAAAAATAATGCTACGCATCGCTAACAGGTTTCATGTCACACAGCGAAACAAAGGGCAATGGTTTAAGTCCATCCTAAAGATAAACTAGAAGTATTCGATGATGTTACACTAAGCCATTCCGAGACTTAAAACAGAGGTGGAGGACAATTCATTAATGGATAATGGATAATTGATAATTGATAATTACAAGAAGGTTAAAACCTTTACGGAATTGAATATAAGGAATATTGTCTTTGTTTTCCCCTATCCAAGGGGAGGCTTCAAGGCGCGAATTATTTAATTATTAATTATTAATTATTAATTTTTCGGTAATACTTTCACAATAAAAATAGCATAATGGTAGAATCTTCAACTCCCCAACTGCAACTACAACTTTGCGATCGAGTTGTAGGGTGGTGAAGAATCCCCACGTCTTTAGGATGGATAGGATATCCACAATATCATGTTCAATTTTTAAAATCAAGTATGTTTAAGTACATTTTAAGTAAAACTTAATATCCTATTTTTCCTCCTAGATTTTAGCGTAATTGAGGTTAAATAAATCGCACCATTAGCAAAGGATTTGTTCTTGATATTATTCATCTGTTGTCTTTTCTTGAACTCCCTGAATAATTCTAGACAATTCACTTTTTTCATTCACTGCAATTCTAGTTGGAGAACCACTAATAATTCCTTCATAACTACGGAAAGAGTCTTTTATATCAGGACCTTGGGCTGTAATTGTATATTCTCTAATACCTTTATCATGCCATGAACCACGCATTTTAAATACATTAATAGCGCGAGACATTTCGCCACGAATTTCTACATATTGAAGCATCAGAATTGTATCAGTAATAGTAGAAATATGGGAATCTGTAATAGAATTAGACCCCATAAACTGATCAGTAGTGTTAGTAAAAAAGCCTGTTATTTCTTCTTGCTTGGCAAAACCAGTTACCCCAATGACAAATTGTCTAAAAGCATTATTACTTACTCCTCTTGCCAAAGCAGATAAAGAGTCAATAGCTATTCTAGATGGTTTAAAATCCGCAATTTCTGATTTAATAATTTGTAGGTGGTCTTCTAAACCTGATGATTCTGGGTAAGTACACAGAATTCTTAATAATCCTTTTTTTTCTAGTTCTTCAAAATCTATACCCCAAGAAGAGGCATTACGGAACAATTGAGCCCTCGATTCTTCATAGGCAAAAAGCATCGCAGGTTCATTATTTATACAACCATTTTCTATAAATTTACTTACTAAAAGAGTTTTTCCCGTACCTGTAGCGCCAGTTGCTAATATAATTGAATCTTTAAAGAAACCACCACCACACATTTGATCGAGAATTTCATCCCCAGAAGAAACCCTAACATTAGAAGAACGTTGAGTTAATCGCATCGCTCCCAGTGGGAATATATTTACACCATCATTAGTAATAGTAAATGGATATTCCCCTTTCATGTGAGTTGTACCCCTAAGTTTTAGTATTTCTATTGTCCGACGTCTACGTTCACCTTCCAGAGCATTACGCACAATAACAACATTATCAGAGACAAACTCTTCTACTCCAAATCTGGCCACAGGTCCATATTCTTCTACTCTTTCTGTAGTCATAATAGTTGTTGCCCCAACTTGTTTGAGTCGTGCAACTAAACGAAATATTTCTCTTCTGACTACCGAAGCAGCATCATATTGTTGAAATACAGCAGTTACAGAATCAATAGAAACTCTTCTAGCTTTATACTTACGAATTGCATATTGAATTCTTTCTATTAAAGCAGATAAGTCAAAATTGCCAACTATGTCTTGTCCCTCTGGGTCAGGAGAAGCGTCTAATATAAATAATTTCCCATCATCAACTAATTTCTGTAAATTCCAACCAAAACTGTAGGCATTTTTAATAATATCCTGGGGAGATTCTTCAAAAGTTACAAATACTCCTGGCTCATCAAAATCAGTAATTCCATTATAAAGAAATTGAATAGCAAACAATGTTTTACCAGTTCCAGATGTACCACTCACTAATGTTGTTCTGCCAACTGGCATTCCTCCATGACTGATGTCGTCAAAACCCTCAATCATGGTCTTAATTTTCTCAACTCCTACAGTTGCTATTCTGTCTCTTTTAATAGACTCACGATTTTCATTCATATCTTTAAAATCTTTAAAATATTTAAAATTAGAAAAAATTTGGCTAGGGGTAAAAACAGAAGCTGAAATCTTACCTAAATATCATCAAACATACTTTTTTTCAAATTTTAAACCTCGTCCTGGAAAGACGGGGTTTTGGTGGTAGATAGTCAAGCTTATGTTATTATAGAGCCAGTAACTGGAGTTACCATTGGGTAAGTTTGGGTAATTTCAGCAGAACGGTTTCCTGATATATACCCTGAACATTTATATCACACAATACAAAAGTTAATTTGAGGTTTTTCCCGGCCTGTTAGAATTAACTCTCCTCTGCAAGAGGTAGCTCTTCTTTGAGGAAAGCTCCTCTACAAAAGGCAATAAGTAGGCAGAGAGATGGTGGGAATACTTACTCGGTTTCCTCATTTCGCGGGACTTAGCTTAAGATTAATTATCTCTTAGGGGAAATTTTTAAAAAGTTTCGCCATTCAATAAAACTAACTAACTAGCCTAATTGAGTTGACTCCAGTTTGCTACATTGATAGCATACTTACCCTAGCATTATAATTCCCTCTACTATGAGATAGTATTTTGCTAAATCTTGATTTTAGGAGTTGCACATTAAACGAATAATAATTAATTTTCAACTATCTATTATTTGAAGAAATACTCATTGAAAGACTGTGGCGTATTTCACTCATTGGTTGAACTTTACTAATTTTATCAAACAGCAATAATATACTAGATAGACCTTCAACCAAACTTAATATAGCTACTAATAAAAGCAGATTAATTAAACTAATTTTGATAATTTTTCTGCTCTGAATAAATCCCATATTATATCAAGCGCGATCAATGTTTGCTACACTTTCTTGAGTAGGGTCGGAGGGGAGTGGGGGAGTGGGGGAGAAGTCAAAATAAAAATAATTAATACTAACTGGCTAATAATTATTAAAAAGATTATTGGCTTGTGTTAATTACTGAATCATTGAAGTGTTGTCTAAGTATAGCATTAATGCATGGTAATTGGTATTACTAATAAGTCTTACAATTAGCTAGATAGATTGTTCCTCATTTAAATTATTTACAGCAGATTCGGTGATTAATGTCGTACAACTGACGGGGTAAATATTTTTTACTTGTTCCCCCTCACCCCATCAACCCATCACCCCATCACCCCATCGCCCATTGAAAAATATGTACTATTGATTATTATTTCCTAATTTTGTCAAACCTCCTAAACTTAATAACTATGATAGTAAAAGCCGTTCTAGAAGGATATTGCTCTAGACCCAATTAATTTTTCGGATTTATCCAATCAAGAAGTTCTATTTAGGGTTTGCGCTCAAAAGTCTTAGGCGTGAGGGTAGGAGTCAGGAGGAATAGGAATTACAGAGAAAGTAGAAGAAAGAATTGTCTGAGATTTTTCCGCCCTTGTCTGCTCAAAATGCTCATATAGCAATTCCCATTTCTGAGTGAGGTACGCACATTCGTTTGCTTTAGGCAACAGGCAAGAAAGATAGAAGTATATATACCTCACCCTTGTTGAGAAACCCTCTATTTTGAACTAGAGTAAGCGAAAAACTGGCACTTTTTTCTGTGAAAAAAGGCTAAATAATTTACAGATAAAGGCTTTTAGAGTCGATCGGCAAGCCCTATTTATACTAAATTAAAAAAAGATATTTACAGTAAAGTTGGGATAAAAATCTTAAGAGAATTACTGCCAAGTTAGGGGCTATAAATCAAATTATGCTGTTGGCTAAAAAAAAATATTATACTCTAAAATATTGTTTTTTATTCAATTTTTGCCATATTTTACTCTAATCTAAAATAAATATTATGAATTATTATATCCTGAATTATGACTGCTGAATCCTACCAATAAAGCTAATATAGCAACATTTTATTAAATTGGTATTAGAGATTATATTCCTCTTCGTTAAGTTCTTCATAAAGTAGATCCAATCCAATTAACACCTTTTCCCGGTCTGAAAGATCTCCAATGATTTTTCTGACAGGTGGGGGTAATATTTTTGATAAAGTTGGTGTAGCCAATATTTTATCTTCTTCTGCTAGCTGAGGATTTTTCAATACGTCTATTACTTTTAAGGCATAAACCCCTTGGAATTCTTGTTCAAGAATTTCTTTGAGTGTTTTTAATGCCCGCACAGAATTAGGGGTATTTCCAGCAACGTATAACTTCAAAACATAGGTTTTCTTCAGAGGACTCATAGTTATTCTCAAGTAGTTTTTTCAGCTTGTTTGAATAGTTTTTCCTTGATGAAGAGCCGATTTAATAATACTTTAACCTCAATCAAAACAGAGAATTTTTGTTTAGGAATTAATTAATTGATTAAATATATTTACAGCTCAAAGTATTAAGTCTTCTTAGTAAGACAGAAATCAGATTTTAGATACTAAATTTAAAATTAAATAAAAGTTATTTGTCTATCTTTTTATATACCTTGAAGTTATTAAACTTACCTATTCCTACACAAGCATTTAGATTAGCATTGGCCTACTATAATCTTTTGCTAGTTAATTTTTATTTAATAATCTAGTTCTCAAGATTCTCTAGGAATAGAACGTCGATACATTTCACACAGGTGTGCTATTGTATCTATAAGAGTTAATCGATAATCCAGCAACATTTCCTCACTACGTCCTTCTAACTTTAGTTGTTTAGCAAATTCATCCATTAAATCCATATGAATTTCTACAATTTGTGTTACAGGAATATCTGAGAAAAAACATAGGTTAACAAACTCATCTATTCTATTATTTAGGGAATTATCCTGAGAAAAATATTTGAGAACAATGTGACGATATTCTAACTTAAGTTGGTCTACAAACTTACGGCGCTCCCCTGGAGCCATATTTCTAATAAAATTTGCGGGATTTCTTTTGTAGTACACACCTAGGTATCCTAATCTTTCCCTTAATTTTGTATATAATCTGTGTTGCTGTTGATGAAGTATATTTTTAGTATGATCATCATTAGGTTGACTAAATATTTGAGATTCATCTTTTGAGGAACTAGCAGGAGAAAGTGTCAGAAATTTTTGAATTGCCTGCTCAATATAAAAATCTATTTGGCTCAGTTGATTGGTTAATAATGGAATTTCTGCTTGATGGTAAATAAAATTTTGATACTTTTGCTGGGGATTGTATTTAGTTAAATCATTATTAACTAACTCCTGAGTTTCTGGATAATTTTCTGACTCAGATTGTTTGATAATTACAGCAGGTAATAAAATAGATTTATTGTGTAACTTATGTATCAAAGAAGTTAGTTCAGAATACTCTTGGAATAGAAGACAATCTATGTTAGTATTCTCTTCGATAAGCTGGACAAATTCTCGGCGAGAGTTAGTTAGTGCCACAAGATAGCGCTCTCTACTCAGTAACTTGGTTACTGAAGTAGCAAATTTATCATCATGCAAATATATACAGATAGATAGTTGAGTAGACAAAATTTTAGATACAGTAGCTAAGTCTGGGTTAGGTTGAAAATCTGTAATTTGAGAAATCTCCATAACAAAATAATTTTATTACATTCAATTCGTCAACAAATAATGTAATAAATATTAACATAGACAACCTCTAGAGTTTGAGTAAGGAGGATAGCATGAAGAATAGAGCTATATATGAATATAGGTTCAGCAAAATTATTTTGAATTTTCTTACAAGACCTCCAACATAGCATTACCTGAAAGGAGGAGTATTAATCCTATATCTGTATACTGCCATAAATATTCAATTCTGTCATCATTAGCATCAATGTCAAAATTTTAGCTAACTATAAAGCTCAACGGGATTTTCCTACCAGGTGTTAACCTAATTATTGTTAATTATCTGTGGACAGATGTAGGGATAAGGGTTTCCGTTCTGAATGGCCTAAATTATAGTCCGGTTAGTCAATATACCCTTAATGAATATATTTCAGCTTATATACCCGAACTGTCATGTTAATACCCTACACAACTTTAAAAAAATTTATATCTCCTATATCAGTATGCTTAGACACAGAAAATTTGCAGGTAGTATGGTCAATTTTCTGTAGAGAAAAATGTAACGAGTTAGTAGTAATAAATAAGGCGCACCAACCACTAGGATTAATTTACTTACATAATTTAATTCCTTATATGGTCTCAAACTCAGAAACCAAACTACTTAAAACTCATATTTCTATAGGAAATTGGCAACAACCTCTATCCGAAGTAAGTTCTTTGACATTGAGTAGTCTGAGAATATTACCAGCAGATTTAACTGTTGATAAATTATGGCCATATCTCCAGCCAAAATCTGAACAACAGACTAATCAAGAATCTTATAGTGTACCTATTGCTGTTGTAGATACAGAAGGTAAATTTTTAGGGTTGTTAGATAGTTGGCGTATATTAGAATTTATTTCTAGAACTGAATACCAAAAGCTAAATATCTCTGAACCAGAAAATTCCCCAGAAACGCAGCAAATATTTACAAAAGATTTGCTCAATCAAGAAAAAGTAGAGACATCTTCCTACCTCTGTTCACTAATAGAGCTTTTAGAAAAATTGCCTCTACCTCTAATGTTACAGAGCAATGACGGGAAAGTAATAAATCAGAATCTGGCATGGCGTTCTCAGATTGAAAAAGAATCGGAATTAATAGAAATTGTAGATGCAGTTGTAGGCTTATCTGCTAAAAATATTAAACAACAGCCAACAGAAGTAAAAATTCCGGACTCTTTAGCTGTGTTGAGAGATAGTGTTACATTTTCATGTCCAGCGATAACTAATCGGAAAATTTCCCCCACTACACTTTTACAAGAACGAGCCAAAATACCAAAGTCAAATTCTGCTTCTAGTTGGTGTTATAATACTCAGCCAGATACCTATGTTTGTACTTGTCCTCAAAAAAATGGTCAAGAGCGAGTATGGCAGTTTAGTAGTCAGCAATTTTTTGAGCTGACATTAGTTTTAGCTCAGGATGTCACAGAACAACACTTAGTGGCAAAGGAATTACAAGCTAAAAATGCCGATTTGATTCAGCTTAATCGACTTAAGGATGAATTCTTGGCTTGTATTAGCCATGAACTAAAAACACCATTAACTGCTGTATTGGGTTTATCTAGTTTGTTAAAAGAGCAGACTCTGGGAAATCTCAATGAACGTCAAACTCGTTATGCTCAACTCATTCATCAAAGTGGTCGTCATTTGATGGCTGTAGTTAATGATATTCTAGATTTGACTCGCATGGAAACTGGTCAGATGGAATTAAACCCAGAAGCAGTTGAAATTCGGAAAGTTTGCGATCGCGCTCTTCAGGAGGCTTTACAACTTCAGCATAAGCATCCTCAAGGTCAATCTTCTGGTATATTTACTGATTCTATCCGAGCCAAGTATACTTTGGAAATAGAGAAGGGTCTAAATATTATAACTGCAGATGAATTGCGTTTGCGCCAGATGTTGGTAAATTTGTTATCCAATGCTTTAAAGTTTACTGCAGCAGATGGCAAGATGGGATTAAAAGTAGCTAGATGGGAAAAGTGGATAACTTTTACAGTTTGGGATTTTGGAATTGGTATACCACCTGACAAGCAACATTTGATTTTTCAGAAGTTTCAACAATTAGAAAATCCTCTCAGTCGTCAGTTTGAAGGAACTGGTTTAGGTTTAGTATTAACTCAACGTTTAGCTCGTTTACATGGTGGGGATGTTACTTTCATTTCTCAGGAAAGTAAAGGAAGTGAATTTACATTAATTTTACCACCTACTCCACCTCTAAAAGATTTAGGAAAGGAGGGATGGAAAACAAATGATGCTCTCAAAGAACGAGGATTTATTTCTACTGAATACAATGTAGTGCGTACCAAAAAAGATAGTAAATTACCCGTTCATAATTACCAATTACCTATCATTAATTATTCATCTCGTTTAGTTCTAATTGTTGAAGCAGTTCCACGATTTATTGAAGATTTAACAAATAAATTAACAGGTTTAGGTTATCGAGTTGTTATTGCACGTTCTGGTACAGAAGCAGTTGAAAAGGCACGAAAGTTACAACCAAAATTAATATTTATCAATCCATTATTGCCACTTTTATCAGGTTGGGATGTATTAACTCTTCTGAAAACTGATACTGATACTTGCCAGATTCCTGTAGTAATAACTTCCACCAGAGGAGAGAAAGAACAAGGAATAATTAATGGAGCGAATAAATTTTTAAGTTTACCTGTGGAACAATCAGCATTAGAACAAATGTTGGCTGAATTCACAGATTCACCATCACAAAAACAGCATTATCAAAAATTAGTAATTCTCCGTTTAATTCCTGGTAAGTATGACTTTCAGCATCCTACTAGGGAAGACTCTATTTATGAGGATAAGTTTCTTTCACTTCCTATGGAATACAGAGTAATAGAGGCAGATGATTTAGCTCAAGCAAATTTACTTGCTAAGATTTGGCAGCCTAATGTAATTCTTATAGAAAGAATCTCTAATTCAATCGCTCCAGTTGAATTTATTAAAAAGTTAAGTCAATATTCTACCTTAGCAGCTATTCCTTTAGTAACTCTGGATTCGCAAACTACTCAAGCTGCTAATCAAGTGAAAGAATTGTCTGTATTTCCTTGTTTGGCTTTTGAGAAAAATGATAATAATTTAACTGAAACAAAACTTGATTATGAGTGTTTAACTTCGGCGTTGTGGCAAGTAATTTCTATTGCTGCGGGAATGAGTTGGCTGCCAACTATATTAGTTATGGATGTAGCAAATATTAAAGATTTGACAGTACCTTTAAAAGATGTTTTGTCTGAGGAAGCTGTTATTAATTTATCATATTTTATCCCAGGAAAGCCAGGAAAGGGAGAGAGGGAAGAGAGGGAAGAGGGGGAAGAGGAGGAAGAGGGAATGGATTTAGAAAATAATACTTTTAATTCTCAGGGTTTTCCTGCTCTAATTTCTGATTTAGAAGTAGCTAATCACAATTGGCAAGATTGGGAAGAAACAAAATTACCGATTGACAGTACACAGGTATTAGTTCAATATATTCAAACTTCTGGATTTAAAGGTTTAATTGCTAAATCTTGGGTTGAAGTTTTACAGGATTTGGAAAATCAGAGTGTGGATTTATTGTTAATTTGTTTGCGGGGAAATTTACCACCTGGTTTGGATAAAGCATTATCTAATTTAGACCAAATACTTACAAAGCCTCCTATATTGGTGTTGGAACATTTTGATTATCAATTACCAAAAAATATGACACCAGAAAATCTAAATTTAGTCTTGAGTAAGGTAGCTACAAAAATTTTGCCTTCCGATTTATCAATAGTAGATTTATTGGAGGAAATTAAGCATCATTTGACATTCTCTCCGGTCTGAAAGGTTCACAAGTCAGAAGTATTATTCAACTTATTCTCTAAAACTAGGTAATTGCGTACCTTATAGCTTGCTTGCTTGTCACTCCGTGAACAAGAGTAATAATGGGACTTACACAACTTAATGAGCAAAATTAGTCTATAATGCTTGTCAACCAAGGATTTTACGTCAAAAATATCATGGCGATGAAACAAACAACTCCTACAGCTATGCCTCCTTGCTTTCAAAGATGGTGTAAAAAGTTTGATGATTGTTGGAAAAATCAACCCCAAAAAACAGGTTTCAGACATTATTTAGGAGGTTTATTAGGGGAAAGGGAGAGGAAAAACCCTCACGGGGTGACAAGCAGCTCAAAAATATTGTTAGATAAGGGTTTATTGGATTAAACCTCTGTGAAAAATATGGATTTTTGGAGTCGGATAATGATAATTATTTTTAGAGAAGGGGTGGATTCGCGATATAGCTGCCGCTAGGCTCCGCCAACGCGAACCCACCCCTTCTTCCCTCATCTAGATTGACTTATTATTCAATACAAGATGGCTCATAAACTTAATTTTAGTCAATTTAAAAATTTGAGCGA
>JAAUYL010056196.1_pt1 | contig 18985 bp, 16 predicted proteins | sample 7278011 | NCBI WGS metagenome assembly JAAUYL01 (sample SAMN14350225, study PRJNA611818) | marine sediment metagenome | isolation source: surface marine sediment (1.8m) | place: French Polynesia: Moorea | collected 2018-08
AGCGTCTCTGAAAGAGATACCCGGAGGGCGCGGGGTCGCACCGCTTTATCAAAGGGGCATTTGCTGTAAAATCTTTTTATCTCCCTTACTATTCGTAACATTGTTTTTTCAAAATGGTATTAACCCAAAAAGTAGTAGCTCGAATAACTGGATGGGAATTTATTGTTAATGCTCGATCAATGGCCAATATTTAGGTAGCGTTGGCGCAGCCTAGCATAGCTACATCGCCTGTCAGTATCCAATATTTCAAAAGTGATTGCATCCAAGTATTTGTAACATTCTTTTTTCAAAATGGATAATGGATAATTGATAATTACAAGAAGGTTTTAACCGCTCGGAAATTGAATATAAGGAATATTTTCTTTGTTTTCCCCTATCCAAGGGGAGGCTTCAAGGCGCGAATTAATTAATTATTAATTATTAATTTTTCGGTAAGATAAAATATAGTTATTTCAGTTTAACGGAATCAAGAAGAAGGGAAAAGTCATGAATTCAAGATTTTTTCAGAAATTATCAAAATGAAAAAATATTAACTGTTGACCGATCAACTGATACCTAAATATCTGATAAAGAAGAAGAAATCAAGTTATACTAAATTAGGTGATAACTCTATTTCCTAATTCTGGAAAATCACCAAACAGCAACGAACAAAAAAAACATTTTTATCAATTACTAGATTATAAATTTAACGAAGTAGGTAGGCAAAATTAAACTTAAAATATTTGGAATGAGTAAATTTTCCCAAACTATTCTAATTCCTGACTATACCTCGCAAATTCGATAGTTTCCCTATAGGTGATTAATGTGCTACAACTAACGGGGTAAATATTTTTGGCTTGTTCCCTATCCTCTGACCCGTCTTTTCTGCTCCCTAACACCATCAACATATCTACTTTATCAAGTAGGAAACTGCTGTAATTTTAATTCTGAGTGAAAAATTTCCCTCTCAAGTCTCCTCTTTTATAGAAGGTACTGATAACTGATAAGTAAAATAATGACTAGGTACTAATATGAATTGTTCCCCATATAGAGAGTTATTTTATTCAGAAATTAACAAATCTGATGAAAAAATAGATTTAGCTAAAGCTGCTCTTTATTTAGCTTTGGAAGATGACAGAGAATTTGACCCCGATGAGTATCTAAATGCTCTTGATACAATGGCAAATGAAGTCCAAGAAACATTACCAGAAACTCTCTATCCTTTACAAATTATTAAGAGTATTAACAACTATCTTTATAATGATTTAGGTTTTACTGGAAATACAATTGATTATTATGACCCAAGAAATAGTTTTCTGAATCATGTAATTGAAAGACGTACTGGAATTCCGATTACTTTATCCCTAGTTTATCTAGAAATTGCTAAAAGAATTAATTTTCCCATGGTGGGTATTGGAATGCCAGGACATTTCTTAATTCGACCTAATTTTGAAGAAGCTGGTATATATGTAGATGCTTTTAACCAAGGTGAAATTCTTTTTCCTCAAGATTGTCAAGAACAGTTGGCCAAAATTTATGGTCAACCAGTGGAACTACAACCTCAGTTTTTGGCAACTGTAAGTAATAAACAGTTTTTAACACGAATGTTGACAAATCTTAAAGCAATTTATTTGAACCGAAATGAGGGGTTAAAAGCTATTGCAGCCATCGATCGGATTTTACTATTATTTCCAAATGCAGTTATGGAAAAACGAGACCGAGGCGTATTATATTATCAGCTAAATCTTTGGATAGAAGCTCGTCAAGATTTAGAAACTTATCTAGTGAATCTTCCTCAAGCTGATGATGTAGAGATAATTAGACAATTACTGGATAGAATGAGCGAAAATCTATAACTGAATATTTCCGATCTCGGAGTTGATTCATAAACTAAATATTAAACTTAGCTCTATCAGGTTCTCTTTATATCATCTTTAATAAATTAGCTCTGGGGAACTTGATATCTAAGATTTCAGACCTTAGATATAAGACCAAAAAACCATTGAACAAATCTAGCCATTAAATTGTGAGGAAGAGCAGAATGAAAAATATTTTAAATTTAGGGGTATTGAAGAACAAATTATTCAAATTTGCTGGTTTTAGTAAAGGATTATCAAATTTTTTATACATTTCTTTGGCAGGAATTTTAACAATTATTTCTAGTATTTTAATCTTTACTTCTCAACCAGCAGATGCGATAGATGAAATTAAGATTACTTATGAATCGATTAATATACCTATAGCTATTTCTGATTTAGTGAAATTTGCCAATACAGGAGAACAATCTGAGCAATTAAAGTCACTATTTTTAACAGCTAATGCTAGTCAGGAAAATATAGATAAAGTTCAGGAAATTTTTAGTTATAAATTAGAGGTTAAAGCCGATTTTGTCAATAAATTATTAGAATCACGTTATGGTGAACTTGCTATTCAAGAATTTAGTCGCTATTTTTCTCCAAATAGTAATGTAGCGACAGTAACTAACGATCTTATTGAGACAGTTAATAAAATTATTGCTGATGGAGAAGTATCATTTTTAGAACTGGTGCAAAACTTTAAATGGACAGATCAAATTGTCATTGATGCTAAAGGTATTGAAACATTTTTTGTACAGGCTATAGAATTTGCCAAAAGAGGACTAGATTTTGTCAGAGAACAACCACAGGTGCAAAAAATATTTTGCGAATAATTTGTTTGAGGAAATAGGGAGTAGGGAGGAGGGAGTAGGGATTAGTAATTCTGGTTCCAGGGAATACAAAAATAGTTGTTGTTTTACCCTTTCTCATCCCACTCACCCTATTTAAGCATCAATCTTCTCTCTAGTTAAGGTTTACTGATTAACAATTACCTATTCTTAAAAAGAAGAGGATTTACTGAAAACAAATTTATTCTGTTTTTCAACTTAAAAGGAGAGGCTAATAAAGCTGAATTATTTAATTATTAATTATTAATTATTAATTATTAATTAATTTACAGATAGTATTGCTCCTCTGCTACTCTCTTCAAGCGTCTTAGTTGAGCTTCCATATCTGCTTTTGTCCATGGAGCAGCAAACTGATTAAAACCAAACCTTATTATAGGATTAGGTATCTCAAATTCAAAACGATTTAATAAACGAGTACCTTCAGGTTCAGGTTGACATTCCCAGCGATCGCGACCTTGGAAAAAACCCTGAAATTCCCAAACAATTAAACCAGGTTCTCGTTCAGCTACAACACTATATAGGGAGGGTTGTAAAACAGGAATATTTATGATGAATCTACTACGACTTCCCACAAATGTATCCCATTTACCTACAGGTTCACAACGTAGCATTGGATTTAACCACTTGTGCATGAGAATGTTATCTGTAATACAACGTTCTACAATAGTGGCACTGGCACGAATTAAAATATGTTGCTCGAAAACTTGACTAAATTGCATAGTTACCGAAAAATAGGGTCTAAAGCCTCGCCGAGGCGCGGGCTACTTTTTAGTTGATTTTGATTTTGTTTCAAAAAAAGCATTATCATTAACGCAACAATAAATATATTAGTCGCCGGAGGGCATTCGGAGACATTAAACGGATGTGAAGGGAAGCGTAACCCACCCCCATCCCCTCCCGGGAGGGGAGCAAAATGGGTGGGTGCAGTATCTAATGAAACGTCAACCCACTGAGGAGCTACGGCTCGGTAAGTATCTCTGTGCCTAAAGGCCGGAGAGGATGTCAACTTCAAGCTATTAGACATATAAAAGCAATCTGATGATTGCTAATTCAAACTCACATTAACCCAAGAAAAGCATGAATGGCACTTGGCAAAGCATCACACAATCAATCAACCTCAGTGAACCAATTCAGGCTAATCCGATGTTAGCCTCAGATATTTTCGCACAAACTCCAACAACTCCTGTAGATATGCTGTCCCAAAATTTTAACAAAATTTTAATTTTGGACATGATAACAGCAATTGCAATTCTCGTTATAGGCTGGATAGTTGCTGGGATTATTTCCGGCATAGTTGGAAAACTATTCAAGAAGACTAATATTGATAACAAAATTGCTAGTTGGGTGACAGGCAGTCAGGAACAAGCTCAGAATCTACCAGTGGAGAAATGGATATCTTCTGTAGTGTTCTGGATCATTATGATCTTTGTTCTGATAGCCTTCTTTGACAAGCTTCAGCTAACCGCAGTTTCTGAACCTCTCAATGCTTTCCTCACAGAAATAACTAGCTTCTTACCTAATATAGCGGCTGCCCTGATTTGGCTAGGTATTGCCTGGTTAGTGGCAACTATAGCTAAATTAGCAGTAAGCAGAGGACTTAAAACATTTGGTTTAAATGACCGTCTGAATCAGCAGGTCAGTGATGGACAAGCAGAAAGTCAAATGGATGTTAGCGATACTATTGCTAATGCCATCTATTGGTTGATTTTCTTGCTATTCTTACCAGTAATTCTGGAAGCTTTGCAACTACAGATTGCTCTACAACCTGTTCAAAACATGGTGGATCAAATCTTACAAGCTCTGCCCAGGATTCTGAAGGCTGGTATTCTAGCTACAGTTGGTTGGTTACTCGCTACTGTGGTTAAGAAAGTTGTTACTAATCTACTCGCTGCTACAGGTGTGGATCAAATGGGCAGCAGGTTGGGTATGAGTCAAACCAGTGGCAGTCAAAATCTTTCTGGGATTATTGGTACGGTTGTTTATGTACTGATATTAATTCCCGTAGCGATCGCTGCTCTGAGTGCTCTGAATATTGAGGCCATTACTACTCCAGCAGTGGCGATGCTCAACAATATTCTGACATTTGTCCCCAAAATCTTTGCGGCTGTTGTAGTTCTTGCGATTGCTTACTTTGTTGGTCAATTTGTTAAAGATTTAGTTACTAATCTTCTGACAAGTATTGGCTTTAATAACCTTTTCAATTGGCTTGGTTTAACTTCCACTCCACCATCTTCCCCATCTAGCGACCCAAATGCAACTGTAATTCAGGGTGAACCTGGTACTACGCGGACTCCATCTGAAATTGTTGGCTTTGTAGCTTTTGTGGCCATTATCCTATTTGCTACAGTTTCAGCTACTCAGATTATGCAACTTGAGGCTCTGACCTTAATTGTCAATGTAGTAATATTAATTGCAGGTCGGGTTCTCTATGGTTTGGTAGTGTTGGCCATAGGTTTGTACTTGGCTAACCTTGCTTATAATTTAATTACCAGTTCTGGTAATTCTCAAGCCAAACTTTTGGGTCAGCTTGCTCGGATTGGAATTATTGTATTAGTCTCAGCTATGGCTCTGCAACAAATGGGTATTGCTACTAGCATTGTCAATCTAGCTTTTGGACTTTTCATGGGAGCAATGGCAGTAGCTATCGCTTTAGCTTTTGGTTTGGGAGGACGAGATATTGCTTCTTCTCAAATTCAAGAATGGTTAGAACAGTTTAAAACTAAGAATAAATAGTCATTAAAAGTTCTGCCAAAATTTTTGAGCTGGGAGAATGGGAAATTTAAAAATTCCATAACCCATTCTCCCTATACCCAAACTTGAACTATTAAGGTAGGTAGTTCATTAATTGATAATTGATAATGGATAATGGATAATTACCTCTGGTTAAAACCGTAAGGGAGAGGCGATCGTTTCATCTAATCATAATATCAAATACGTTTGATTAGACATAAAAAAATTCTCCCGTCGTCATAATTACTAAATGAAAGTGGTTCTCTCTCCTCCTGACTCCTTTCCATACAGCCGTTAAAACTGGCACTTTTCCTGCTTAGCGAAATTTTATGATGAAATCACGTTCAACGGAAGAGTATGAATTATTTAGAAAACTTAAACGCTATCAAGGTCAGGTTGATCTGGGTCATTCAGATGCCCCTGAATATAAGAAGAAAGATCTAATGCTAGAAATGGAGAATTTATATGCATCTTACCCTGCCCAGTATTTAATCGATTCTCATAAAGTAACTGTGCCAGAAATTCTTGCTAATCTAGGTGCAGAAAAGATTTTTGGATTAATTCCCTCTTTTCCTAAGGTTGATCCGAAATCTGTAGCTATTTTCCCTAAGACTTCAACAATTCTTATTAAAATGTCGATTTTAGCTTCCAAAGATAGATTATTACGGATGGGAGGAAATGTTAAACCTATTACAGTCATTTATCCAGAAGGTAACTTTCGCTACAACCATAATATAGATATATTTTGTGGCACTAATCGGCATTTAGTAGAAATTTGTCCCTCTAGTTTTAAGATTAAGCCAGACAAATTGGAAGAAGTCATTTGTACTGCAAAAAAGAATGGATATCTAATTGCTGCTTTTATACTGGAAACCCCTAATAATCCCTGGTGCCAAATTTATAGTCGAGATGAGTTAAAAGAATTAGCCTAGGTCGCCCATCAACATAATATCCTAATCATTAATGATCTGTATTTTTCAGGAACTGAAGCAATAGAAAATGACCAAGTTTCAGTGGCTAGTGTGAGTAGTCCCTCAGATTTAGTTATTACAACCTGTGGAATGCGAAGACAATTTGGAATTGACGGTATTGGCAAAGTAGGTTTTTTGACGAGCCAGAATGAGGAGCTTGTGAAGGACATTAAGCGCTTTGTTGTTGCAGCACATATTCGTTACACCAATGCAGAGGTACTTACAGCTTCTTGGGCTCTAAACAAAAGAGACTTGAATCATCGTGAAGAATTGAGAAAAGAGTTGGAGATATTGAGGGCTAATGCTGAAGCTTTTCTGATGACTTCTGATTTCTTGGCTATGGGAATGAAGATTATAAAGAGCAGCTGTGCAGGGCCTTTTATCAATATTGGGTTTAACTCAGAACTAGAATCTAGGATGAAGAGTTTAGGGATAGCGGATAGTTATAATTTGGGTGAATATTTTTCTCAAATTGGAAAGGTTACACTTTTACCTTTAAGCTCAATGTTTACAAAGAAAATTGGCTTTCGGATAAACGTGACAAATATTTCGGAGTATAAAGCAGGATTAGTCTGTATGCAGGCTACCATTGAAAAGATTAAGAAAGGAGTTTCTTATATTTCTTTAGACAGAGAAATCAATCAAGAATATGAGATGTTGAGACAAGGTTATCGTCCTTGGGAAGGTATCTAGGTATGGAAGTATGGCGGTTGAGATATCGATGATATACGATAGAACTCTACTCTTTGACTAAAGGCACGGGGATTCCTACCGAGTCGTAGCCCTTCGGCGGGTTGACGTTTCACGGGCTGCTGCACCCACCCCTCTTGCTCCCCTCCCGGGAGGGGATGGGGGTGGGTTACGCTTGCCTCCGCGTCCTTTTAATGTCTCGGACTGTCAGAGAGCGACTAATATATTTATTGCTGCATTCTTGTCTAAGAACGTGTTTTGCACCAGAGTTAAGGCATTCCCACTCTCGCACCTGAAGGTCTAATTTGCCACCTTTAAAGCCACAATTTGAGCAAACTTGACTTGTAGGTTCCCAACGGCTAATTACTCTAAAATCACGACCGTATTTCTCAGCTTTTCCTTCCAATAAAGTTCTAAATTGTCGCCAACCTAAATCAGATATAGCTCTGGATAATTTGCGGTCTCTTGGTGCGCGTTCCCTCTCTTGGTCAGCATTCCCATGGCGTTTCGCGGAGCGACTTGAATTGCGTTTCGCTTTCCTACGGAATAATTGCGCAAACGCGACATGAAACGCGGCTCTGAAAGAGCGGGAGACCTCGCCGGGTTCCGACCGCTTGCGACTGGCGTCGTCGCGGGGTCGCACCGCTTTTTTACCATACCAGAAATATTGTCATACTTCTAAAATAATTGTTTGGTTTTCACGAATTATTTTAGTAGATAATTTATGCAGAAAATCTGTCAAGCGTATCTTTGAGTTTAGCATGGAATTTAGCCACTGTTAATTTTTGTCCCGGTGTTGGATAGATCGGTTGGCTTCTTGGCTTTTTGTTTATAAATAAGTTCTTAATCTTCTATAACTTACTACATTTTCAATGAAGTTCGATTTATCTCTTGAATCGGAATTATTAACGCGGAGAAAAATTTGATGTGGGATAATTAACATCAACTAAAGTACGTTAAACTGATAATTGCCTCGCTGAAAACACAAGACGTGAAAATGTTCTTATTAATAACCATTATGGCCAGGCGTTGCTGAAAAACTATAGATAATCAGGTTATAAGTAGATGATAATTCTCCCAAAAATCAAATAGGAGGTATTAAAAATACCTCCATTAATAATCACCATATTTACATCTAGCTGAGAGTGGGCGGAGGTATTTTTCTGACTACCTCCACATGTCTTTTACCACTTTCAAAGAGTCACAAAAATATTTAATAAATCATCCCAAAAATTCACAGACAACTGATAACCTTGTAGAATTTGAGTAGCAGACTCTTCACTATCTCCTACTTCCCCATCTATGGCATTACGCATTCTCACCGCATGGGAATGATCTATCTCTCCAGTATGAATATGCCAAAATTCTAAGTTTAATTGAGGCAATACATCTTCTAAGTCTTTGCGTCCTTGAATTTGTGCCCAAATTTCTTCTAATATTGGACCACAAATACATTCAGTACCCATACCTGCCATACCAATCGCAACGTGAGCTGGATGGCTTTTTAAATCATTCTCATAATTTTCAATTAGAGCATCAACTCGTGGATTAATTGTATTGGCGAGCATGGTTCCACCAAAACTTTCATTCAAGCCAAACAAGAATTTTTTCAGTAAATTATAGTGAGAATCATCAGGGTTTCCATCACCAGTTTCTTCAAAATGAATTTCATCTAAAAGAACTTTTAATTTACCTGGTGTAATGACATTACACACATAGTTTAAGCTTTTAGCATGAATTTTAGTTACATAAGAATATTGTTCTAAAACTTGAATTAATTCCGGGAGAGAAATATTTTGTAAACTTTGAAGTCTGGGATCTTCTGCGGGGTTGCCAGAGAACTTTGAGGTGTCGATAGCTTGCCAAAAATTTTCTTTGATAGATGGGGAAGTCATTAAAACCATTTGTCTTGCTCCTTGTTTTTTTTGAATTAATTTGTTTAGTTCTTTATCTTGATAACTATCATGATTGAGCTAACTGAAAATTTACGGATAGTAAATTGGGATATTGATAATAGTTGGCTGAGAAAATAATTAGTAACAATAGACGCAAGGATGATTTTAATGTCCGTAATAAAAGGTGTTTTGAATATGATTAGTCGATCCTGTTTATTGGATGACTTATGAATGTTTTTTTATTGAATTTTTTATGTCTTTTTGACTACATTCCTTTGAATAAAACTGATTAAAAATCTCTATTACGAAGCGGGGAGTTGGGATTTTTAGTCAGAGAGTAAAGCGATCGCTTAAAGTAGTTGTAAAAAATTTGCCAAAAATGCCTTGAGTATTGAACCAATTGAGGATTACTAAAAAATTGCCTATCAGATGAATTTTCGTCTGATAGGCAACTATATTGAAGTATTACCAAATAATCAAGGTTTTAGACCCATTTATCTGACTCGCTGCACCTGTAGATGGGAACCTTCTATTTCCACCTATACTAGAAAATGGCTAACGAGGAAGAAAAACTTAATTCTGAGCGCCACCTGGATCTATCCATGGAGCTCCACCTAGGTCAGTCAGACCTCCTACAATATCCTCCATCTCATGTTCCTGCAATTCTATCCAGCTTTTGTCTGTTTTATTGCTTTGAGTTTCATTAACCTTTGTACTTTGTTGTTTTGTTTTGGAATGACTTTTCTTCATATTTCTCTCCTTGATAGTACGAGGGATTATTTCGATTCAAGTTGTAGCTGTTAAAGATCCAGACCAACAGTAGGTTCATCAAGTAATACACCACCAGCTACTTTGTCCAAGTCCTCTAGTTGTAATTCCACTAAATCTACATGACTTTCTTGTGTATTTGATTTATTTTGGCTCATGTTCTTAAATTTTTGAGTGATTGAATTAGATTTCAAAGGTCTCCACTCTCGAGTTTACCCCCAACTACTTTATCCAAGTCCTCTAGCTCTAATTCCACTAAACCTGCATTGCTTTTTTGTGTATTTGATTTATTTTGGCTGATGTTCTTAGAGTTTTGAGTGATTGATTTAGCTTGATTGTTCATTTGTCATGTTTCCGAGTCTAATAGTTTTAGCCTATGTTACAAGAGAGTCAAATTTTTAATATTTCTAACGCTGCTTCAGGTTATGCAAAATTTAGGTCAATTGAGTTTCACAGCTAACATTTCGATTATGAAACCTTAATCATATAAGGGATATATAAAAGTTGATACTAAAACATACCTTATCTATCAATACCCCTTTTTATGAAAAATTTTGTAGAAACTCACCTCAAATTTCCAGAATAAATAGAATCAGAGTTCTCCTTAGTCAATAATCTATGATCAACTTACTCTAAATTACTAATCTTCCGAAGCAATAAATTATTCAACTACCCTGAAGTAATATTTTTTTTACTTGCTTTGTTATTATTGATTGTTAAGTAACTAGGCAAAATTAATTACAAATCCTTCTAACTTAGTCTTGCTTGTTGCCTTTTTCCAAACTGAAATCTTTGATTTTTAACTTATTAATTAACTCATCTTTAATACGACCCATAATCGAATTTTCATCCAAAGATGCCAAAATATTACTCACTACAGCTTTCGGACCTTCCTCTCCCCAAGATGCACCATTAGCAAGATATGTTTTAGTTATTTGCCCAATTCCATAAGATGATAAACCTCCCACTGCTGCTTGAGTCACTGCCACAGATAAATAGGGTGCTAAAGACAACCCTCCAGTAACAGGTACAGCTAAACCCAATAATCCTTTCAAAGAACTTAATCCCAGATTTGCTACTAATTCACTTGCGGTTATACCACCCATACTAATAGCTATCTTTTGTAATAAATCTACTGCTCCGCTTTGACTAATCTTAATACCATACAACTTGGATAAAGTCAATATCATAGCTACATCAATTATTGCCCCACTGAGAATATCTACCACAGTTACAGGGTTGAGAGCGATCGCCATTGCTTTAGTCATTACTCCCTTCCAAATGACCCGATCTGCGCTTTGAGAGCGAATTTCGATTTTCCGGCGTACTAACTGCTCATTAACATTATCAGCATAGAGCATACTATTGAGGGCTACCAAAGATTTACCTTCTCGATCTAAAATTTCTAATATTTTCAGCTTTAAATCTTCTACTTGAGGTTCTCCTCGCACCATCTCTACTCTAAGACTACCATCAGAACGTTGCACTGCTTTAGCCATTAGTGGAGAAGCTGCAGCCATAACTATTTCATTTGGTGAGAGTAATTCACGGACTCGTTCATCACGAATTTTATTGTATATAGCTAATCTATCTGTTTCTGGGTATTGGTCTATTTTGTTAAACACCAGCAAAATTGGTTTACCAACATCTCGTAAATAAGAAAGAGCTTCATATTCTACTTGAGTAATATCTCCTGCTACAGCAAACAGAAGTAAATCTGCTTGTTTTGCCACCTGTCGGGCCATTAATTCCCTAGTTTCTCCATCTACTTCATCTATACCAGGAGTATCAATCAGTTCAACTTGAGATATTCTGTAGGAAGTTAGAGAATTTGTAGATGATGATTCTATTTCTGTTAAATTTTCTCTCCCTAATTCCCATTGTTTAATTTTGGTAGTTTTGGTAACACCATGAATTGGACCTGTTTCAAATACTTTTTCTCCTAACAAGGCATTGAGAAGTGAAGATTTACCTCTGCCTACCATGCCAAATACAGCAATATAAACAGCAGCTTTTTCTAACTTTTCTAACATTGATTCTAACCCGGAAATTTCTGAGTCTAATCCTGCTCTTTCTTCAGGAGTTAAATCCAGATTAGTTACGATGTTTTGTAAAGCATCTTTAGCGTTACAGATGTTAAGTTCTGCTTGAATATCTGCAAAGCTTGATATTGTTTTGTCTAGTTCTTTATCTAGATTCATTTTCGGATATTTTTCGCTTCAAAATAAACAATTTGTTATATCTTTAATTTAATCTTTTCAAGTTTTCTTCCTATTTTTATTAAGTCAATTTGACACTTTTATCGAAGTATTTATCTGGATTTTTATATTCTTTTTAAGGCTAGGAAGTAAACTGCAAAATTCAGTAATTTTTTGCTACTAACGTCAATTTTTTCAGATATAGCTGTAGCTCTTAATTTGCTTTTTCGCCTGGATTTAATCAGACTGGCAACTAACATCCTTATAGTAGCAATAAATATTTTTCAGAGTACAATATTGAGTGATATCTATAATTAATTTAATCATTTCCCTTTTTTTTAATACCAGTTTGATAAATGTTTGCCAGAAATAATTTTTAGTTATTAGGTGGTAGATTTTAGGTATTCACTAAATCTTTCAATATTCATGTCACCAGCATTGTTAATTAAATTTTTCACCATCCTAGCTAATTATTTATAACATTATTTTTTCATGTATAGTATAGCGCTACGCTCTAGGGAATAGGGAATAGGGAATAGGGAATAGTAAATTGTCAAAGGGTTTCAAGATTTAGAAATGTCCTAACCTTAATGAGTAGCGCTATATAAGCTCAAAAAAACTATAAATCCGATAAAAATATAGGAATTATTACCCTGGGAGAGATACACAAGTTTTGGATTTTATGGAGTAGGAAATAGGGAATAAAAAAAAATGGTATACCTCATTAATATGAGAATCACTATAGTAAGTAGTCTTGTAGAAGTAGTGATTTAGACTGGAGGAAGGGAACAGGGAATAGGGAATAGGGAACACAAAAGCGTCAAAATTTTACGTTTCAAAACAATACTCTTTGCTTGCCTACTTGACTTTTTATCTGAATATCACGAATTTGTACATCACTACCCACTATATATATAATTATAATTTACATACTTAGGATCATTTTCAGATAATCAGTTATAAATAATACCAAATCCAAAAAAGGTCGTTACAGTAAAAAAGGGAGTAGGGAATAGGGAAAATCCTTGCTCTTTACTTAATTTTCCTATATATAGTCATTCCAGTTAAGATTGAGACAAGGTTTTCTTGCCTTGAAAGAGTTTCAGTTAAAAAAGTGCTCCAGTCTTATTCAGAATGACTATAAAAAATCCTGGTCTTCCCTAACTACAAAAAAAGTTAATTTAGCATTATTTTTTGAAACAGGTAGAAAATATTCTTGTCAGGATATTCCAGAAAAATTTCCTACTCTCCCTCATTTTCGATATTTCCTATTATTCCTTATCAGTCAACAGTTCATATTTTAATATTTTTAAATTATAGTTTAAGATCGCCACTATATTTTTTTTAATTAGTAGTGTGCATTTTACTGGCGCAAAACTTTTTTTACGGAATGCGGAGCATTCATGTTGGCGACAGACGAAAGACTTTTCTTGTTGTGGAGCAAAACTGCTGTTTATAGCATTTCTCAAATTAGTGAGGTACATTTCTCTCTCGCTTCCTACTTTCTCCTTCGCCGTTCCCTAAAACCTAGAATTTTGTACCTCACTCAAAGCTGAGAATTGCTATCTATAAAATTAGAGTTTTGATAAGTTTCGCCAAAGTTAGAAAACCTTTAGGCTAAAATTTCTTAACCCTAATCAGAATTTGAAATATATCTGATGATTTTTTTAGCCTCCTACTTAATACTTTAATAAAACTGTTTTTTACGCCGTGCTGCTACTGCCTTTCTCTTACGTTTTTCTTGAGGGATTTCAAAGTATCGAGGCTTTTTCACATCTGCAAGAATACCTGCTCTGGAAACTTGACGTTTGAATCGCCGGATGGCCGACTCTATTCCTTCGTTTTCGTTGAGTAACACTTGGGTCATTACTTTTTCTATTGTTCTGTACTTCGCCTATAATTTAGTTATTAATAGTTTACCTATAGGTGCAAGCTAGTTGCAAAATTATTCCCTAAGCTAAGTTATAAGTAATCGGACAGAATTATTTACAAACTTAGATATATTTGTATCTAGGCTGTATCAGGGTTGAAGATTTAATGAGCGTGTAATTAATTTTGTCTAACTACTTAACAGTTTCAGAAAATATTGTTACAAAGTTTGGGTTGGTAGGAGTTAGGAATCAGGATTTAGGAGGAGCGCAAATCTTTTATATAGTTTTTCAGGTGATTTTACTTCAGGTATCTTTTTTTAATTTTGTCTTGTAATAAGATTATTATTGCCTTGTTCAGGAAACTATCAAATCTTTTAATGAATAAAAGATATATCGATCCTGCCAAAGTTGGTACTTAAGGCAACTTGTATATTTTCTAATGCTTTCACCAGCCATCTCACTGCTTCTCTTGTAGATGCTTCATAATGGTTAAATAGTATTGCCAATCGCTTTTCTAGGTATGGTTTGACTCTATAGCAAACCAAAACTATTTTTAGGAGGAGACTGGTAGTTGCTATTGGACCCATGTTGGCCATCAGGTTAAGAAATAAAAAGTGCTGTGGTTTTTGAATGCTTTCTACAACCAAAAACCCTAACATTTGATTACAGGTTCTCATCAGTAAAAAGTCGTTAAATTTTTTATCATCATTGTGAGCCATAGTATTTTTTAGTTGCTTATATAGTTTGTCTTTGAACTGATACTTAACATACCTGGAGTCTACATCAAATGATGAACTTAAGTATTCATAGAAGCTTTCTTTAAAGCAACGATAAGATTGAGGTTGCCTGGCATGAGTTAGGAAACTTTTGGCATAATCTTGGTAGTTATAACCATTTTCAACTTTACCTACAAATTGTCTAATAGCTGATAATAATTCCCGATCGCTCAAAAGAGTAGGGTTTTGAATTTTGCTTGTATTTTTCCAACTAGACTCTGTAAACGTTGAGGTAGTTATTATCCCTTTTCTAATTTGATGAGTGACATAGTGGGATAAGTCTATTTCAAATTTTTTCTGTTTTTGTCGTTGCATCTTTTTAATAGCTTGCTGATGTTCATAGCTATTGTCTGAGGTAATTAAACAATGTTGGTATAAGTAAGGATAACGTGGAATTAGAGTTCTCAAAGGTTGAGCTAAAGCACTATGAGTGTTTCTATAACTTCTTGTTTCTTGGTTTATTAATTCTGCAAAACGTTTTAAAGTTAAATATTGCTCACTTGTTGTAAATGCCTTAACCAGGTCAAATAGTTTCTTGCTACTACGGGAACCATAGTAACGGTGTACTGTTTTATTCTTGATACTATCAAAAAGTTTAATTAAGTCTAGCAACACATCTTTTTTATAGTTATAGGGTCGCTTTCTATTAATAACTATATGACAACAGCGATTTAGGATAAAATTAAATTCTTCCTCAACTTGCAATAATGCAATAATTCTTTCGAGTGCTTTAGCTACCTCTGTGTCAGGATATCCAGAACCATTAATAAATAAAATCCTAAACCTTTCAATTATCTCTTCTGATGACTCTAGGTCTATCAATTGGAGAAAATGGTTATAGATATACTGTTCATACTGGGATTTGTCTTGTTTATATTCATCAATAAAATTTTTCATTTTACATCTTCCCCAATTTATTTTTTTTCTATTCCAGTCTCGTTAGCTATGGGAACAATTGCTAATCTCTGGTTTTGATCGAGTTGTCTATAGGATTTCCGATCTGATAGCTATTGACTTTACTATATATAGTTTTTACCTAGATTCTTTTTCAGAAAAAATCATATCTGGCAGCGCCTAATACTTTAATTACACGGTTGACTAATTTCTATTAGTCTTATTATCTTCAAAATTTACGGAGTTTTTATAAAGTTTTGGTAAAGATTTTGCGAAAATTAGGTAATATAGATATTAATTGAACTGAGTCATAAATAATTACCAACTTCTGAACTAAATAGGATTTTTTACTATTTGATTACCATCAGCATCAAAAATACCACATTTTTGGAGTATTGGTATTAATAGATGATTAACTATGTTCATAGATATTAATTGCCAAGGAGCTAAGGGTTTAGTATATGGAACTTGCTGTTATACCAAATTGATAAATGTTTGCTGCAAATAGTTAGGCTATTTCTTGGAAGTCAACCCACCCCTAACCCCTCCGAGGAGGGGAAGTCAGTCAGACCGAGTCATAATTAATAGGTTTTATACTATAGCAATCCTAAATGATTTGTGAAAATTTTGAGAATAGTTAATATTAAGGAAAAACCTTGAAAATTCTGACTCATGAGGACTGAGGACTGACTCCTAACTACCACCAAAATATTACAACTTAAATAGGATTGCTATATTTTTTATGTCGTAATTTATATTTTTCGTCAAATAGACATGGACGATCGAGTCTTTTAATACTGTTTATTATTCGTAACATTCTTTTTTCATGCATGGTATTACCCACAGAGAGGTCAGAGAAAACTTAAATTACCGAATAATTAAAGTAAAAAGCCTCTCGTTTGCGGAGCATGACCTTAGGATGGGATGGTGGGGAAACCTAGCCATATCCAATCTCCTCTCGAGAAGAAAAAATTTTCACGCTCCGCGTCAATCCAATATGTTTTAGGGAGAGGTAATTATCTATTATCCATTAATATCCATTAATGAATACAGCTATCCTAAATAGGACATGAAAAGTAACCTTAGATAAAAGTCTGGGAAAATATAAAGGTTTAGACATGGGTCAACAACCTAGATTTATTCACAACCTATTCATGGTCATGATATATCCTATTTTTGACAATTAAAGACTACTAGGCTTTGTCATAATTTTGCTTTAGATTAGAGTAATACAATCTGAGATTTTTGCCTCATCTGAGTTCAACATTATGACAATATTTGCCAAGCTACAAAAAAATATTCTCTATAACTTTTGAGAATTATTTAAACTTTTGATTTTGTTTTGGTTACTCAGTTATATTCCAGAAAATAAGTTTAGTTCAACAATAACAAATACTCTTATATAATTATTACACATCTTTCAGGAGGAATGCCAATAGCTATGGTTTGTCGCATTACCCTATTCCAACTAACTGAAATCTTGACTGCTACAACACTTACAGATTTTGAGATTCCAGAAAAAAAATTAATTACAGGTATAAACACAGATAGTCGTAACTTACAATCTGGTGAAGGATTTTTGGCATTACGAGGCGAAAATTTTGATGGCCATAACTTTATAAAGGAGGCAATTGAAAAAGGTGCTTCTTGTGTGATTCTTGAACATGAATATACCTTAAATAATGAGGTTGAACAACTCTCAAATAACGTACCTATATTACAGGTAGAAAATTCTTTAAAAGCTTACCAAAAAATTGCTCGTTGGTGGCGAGATAGATTTGATATTCCTGTGATTGCCGTCACAGGTTCAGTAGGTAAAACAACTACTAAGGAATTAATCGCTGAAGTTTTGGCAACTCAGGGTCAAGTTCTGAAAACTGAAGCTAACTATAACAATGAAATAGGTGTACCTAAAACTCTACTACGACTTTCTGCTGATGATAATTATGCTGTGATAGAAATGGCAATGCGAGGACCTGGAGAAATAGCAGAATTAACACATATTGGCAATCCAACTATTGGCTTAATTACTAATGTTGGTACTGCTCATATTGGTCGTTTGGGTTCTGTTGAAGCGATCGCTGAGGCTAAGTGTGAATTATTAAGAGAAATGTCTGATAGTAGTATTGCTATTCTGAATTATGATAATCAACGGTTGATAGAAACTGCGGCTAAGGTTTGGTCTGGAGAAACTTTTACTTATGGTTTAGAAGGGGGAAATTTACAAGGAAATTTAATTGATTCTGAAACTATAAATGTTGAGGGTGTGGATTTACCTTTACCTTTACTTGGTAGTCATAATGCTTCTAATTATTTGGCAGCATTGGCAGTTTTGAAAGTGCTTCATGGAAAAAATATTTCGACAAAAACTTTATTTGAACCTTTGACTAATAATTTATCGGTTCAGTTACCAGGAAGTAGGGCAAAAAGATATGATTTAGAGAATGATATTGTGATTTTAGATGAAAGTTATAATGCTGGATTAGAGTCGATGATTGCAGCTCTAAATTTATTAGCTGAAACTCCGGGAAAACGTCATATTGCTGTGTTGGGAACTATGAAGGAATTGGGAGATAAATCAGTTTTATTCCATCAACAAGTTGGTAATGTTGTACGAAATTTGAATATTGATGGTTTATTTATTTTGGCTGATTTTGAGGAAGCAGAAGCAATGGCTACAGGTGCTGCTAGTTTACAGTTTATAGAAGTAGAAGATATTACTGCTGATGATGCTCACCAGAATTTAGCTAGACATTTACAAGAGTTTTTACAACCGGGCGATCGTCTTCTTTTTAAAGCTTCTCATTCTGTGGAGTTAAATAAAGTAGTCGATATTTTAATTAATGGGTAATGTATTTGTAGCACAAGCAAGATACCTGTCACGGTTGTATCTTATTTGATCGCGTTTATATGCCTAGCAAAGCGGAAGGTCGTTCTATCGCGGTCGAAGCCATACTATCTTTAGTTGAATAAATAGTCATGGCTATAGGCAAGTAACCCCAGTTAACTTTTATCATATCACAAAAATTCTGGGGATACAACCAAAAATCCTTTGACGCGGGATTTTTTTTGAGCTTAAGAAAATGAAAGTATTGGTGATTTTTGACTGAGGAAAGATTTGATCGGGGAAAAGCAAGTATTTATAGAGTGCTTCACAAAATGAAAATATGTTGCTATTGCTCTTGGGAAAAATCACTGAATCTTTGATTGCCTCCGGGCAAGGAAATTTAGTTGAACAAATACTCATGTACATAGACGAGTAACCCCCAGTTAACTATTGCTTATAGAACCAGAGTCAATACATTTTATGAAGCACTCCGCCGGAGGTGATGGGTAGTGAAATTTTCCTTCTATTGCGTATAGAGCAAGAGTCAATACATTTTATGAAGCACCCTGCCGGAGGTGATGGATAGTGAGATTTTCCAACTATTGCGTATAGAGCAATAGTTAATACATTTTATGAAGCACCCCGCCAGAGGTGATGGATAGTGAAATTTTCCTTCTATTGC
>JAAUYL010044619.1_pt1 | contig 18978 bp, 13 predicted proteins | sample 7278011 | NCBI WGS metagenome assembly JAAUYL01 (sample SAMN14350225, study PRJNA611818) | marine sediment metagenome | isolation source: surface marine sediment (1.8m) | place: French Polynesia: Moorea | collected 2018-08
GTCAAAATATTTGTAGCAAACATTTACCACGCTTGGTATTAAAACTCTGCTTTTAAATCTCTTCCCATTAAAGTTCCCACCGCTTCTTCAGGACTAATCTTACCATTCAACAATAAAAAAACTTGACTAGAAATTTGTAGCAAACATTTACCACGCTTGGTATTAAAACTCTGCTTTTAAATCTCTTCCCATTAAAGCTCCCACGGCTTCTTCCGGAGTAATCTTACCATTCAACAATAGAAAAACTTGAGTAGAAATAGGCAGAGGAATTTCTTCTCGATTAGCAATATCAATCAAAACATTCGTAGTATTAACACCTTCAGCAGTACCAGGTAATTCCTCTAAAATTTCCTCCAAACTTTTACCTTGAGCTAAACCATAACCAACCCGATAATTTCTACTCAAAGAACTACTACAAGTTGCCAACATATCTCCTAAACCAGATAACCCAAAAAAGGTTTCAGTTTTTCCGCCTAAATGAGTACCAATACGAATAATTTCTGTCAAAGCACGAGTTAATAAAGCCGATTTAGCATTAGTACCAAGTTCCAAACCATCACAAATTCCACTAGCAATAGCAATGACATTTTTTAAAGTTCCACCTAACTCTGTACCTATTGGATCGGAACTACTATAAACCCGAAATAAACCTGAAGCAAAAATATTTTGTACCGTCGTTGCTGCTGCCTTATGTTTACTAGCAACTACCGTTGCAGCAGGTAATTGATCGTTAATTTCTTTTGATAAATTAGGACCGGATAAAACTACCACAGGATTATCAGGAAAATTAGCTTCCCAAATCTGAGAAGGAGTAAGAGTTGTTTCTGGATCTAATCCTTTTGTAGCAGTTACAATAATTACTTCTTTTAGTAAACCAATCTTTTGAATTTTTTCAGCAGTTTCATTAACTCCTTTCATAGAAATTGCCGAAACTATTATATCAACATCCTTTAGTACCTGTTCTAAACTTACATTTAAGCGACGAGACCACAAATATATTTCATGTTGATTATGACCTGCTAATTTTGCTAAAGCTGAACCCCATGCTCCAGCGCCTAGAATTGCTAAAGTTGCTTTTTGAGTTGATATGGGATAAGCAGATTCTAGAGTTCTAATAACTTCTCCTCTTTTATCAGCTTGAGATATTTTATTTGTCATAATTTATTGATTTAATCTATTCATAAGTTTTCAGCTATAAAAACCCTATTTTTGTTACAGGTAAGAAATATATTGGAATTAGGGAATAGGTATAATAGACATCTCCAGAAATCAAGTTTTAGCTTGGTAATTACAAGGGTGTAAAACTAATTATCGGAGAGGTTTCATAGTTGAAAAAAATTTATCTAATACATGGATTTTAGGATTTATGCAAAAAAAAACGATTTCTGCAATAAATCCTTATGGAGTTTTACCCCAAAAAGACTAGAATAATTTTTGGCTATGTCATTAATGGTAAAAATTGACGGAACTAAATTTATGTCAAATTTATTCGGCTCAAGAATTTCCCTGACTTCATGCCAGAAAGTATCACAAGTAAATATCTTTTTTAAACTTGCTATAAAGGGGATTTTTTCTGACATCATTCTACTTCATTAAACTAAGACTAATAAATGAGAATTTTATGATCTACAAAAGTCGAACGTCAACAGATAATAGCAAATCTCAAAAATTTGCTATATATTCTGAAAAAATATGTTATGTAGTAGGTTTTAGCTATTATAAAATTCAGGAAAAATCCTAAAGTATAAAGTAGTTGTCACAAAGCAGCATTAATGGATGATAAATGGTATAAGCAGACAAAAGGTTTAGTCACAATAGAGCATAGGATGTCAACATCACTGTGCAATTTTCCTCTTTCTACAAGTCGGTTTGCTTAATAGAGTTTCCTAGGCCATCAAAAAAAATTAAATACACACAAATTGTGCAATTTTAAGAGAAAATTGTAACAACAAGCTCAAATATAAATTTATAGGAGAGACGTCTAATGATATTCCGTCATCGATTACCCAAAATATTAGCCCCAATATTAATCAGTCTATTACTACTAACATCTGCTTGTGGCGGAGCTAAACAACCTAGTCGTTTCGACCAGGCCCAACAACAAAGCAAAACAGAACGTCCCTCCCAAGCCAAACAAGTATCCGGTGGCAGTCTCAATAAATACTTCCCATCCTCCAGTGGCGACTATAAACTCAACTATGCTCAAGAGAAAAAAGGCTTTGCTCAAGCAAGTCTTAAAAAAGATGGTAAAGAAGTAGCAGTCATGTCTATCAATGATATCTCTGCTTCTCCTACTGCAGCCAACAAATTCCAAAATAGCAGCAAAAAAATCGGAGGATATCCAGCAGTTGAACAAGGAAAAACTACTACTGCAGTATTAGTAGATAATCGTTTTCAGGTCAAAGCTCAATCAAAAGACCCCTCATTTACTCCCAGCGATCGCGAAGCATGGCTACAAAAATTTAATCTGAGTGGTCTAGCTAGTCTCAAATAGAAAAGAGGGAATAGGGAATAGGCTTCATTAATGGATAATGGATAATGAATAATGGATAATTACCTCAAGAAAAACCGTAAAGGAATTAAATATCACGACATCACAATTTCTTTTTTTCTCTTGAAATAGAAGGCTTTATACCAAATTGATTAATTATCCATTGGGAAATAATTGATAATTTTTCTACGATAATTGATTTGATTTTTTATTGTTGGAGATGTCTAATCAAAAAATTCTGCCCCAACACTAAAAAAAAGTGTCTTCCTCCATTAACTTTATAATATTTAACCAAGAAATTAGGTCTTAACCCTCCCCTAATTCTAGGGAATCAAAAAGGAAATTTCAGATTTTCTTGCCTCCGGTTTCAGCCAGAGGTACTGATAACTGATAACTGATAACTGAAGAACTAAAATTAAGGAGCCTGAAATGAGCAAACCAATCTTTGAATTAGTAGATGAACTGCCCTCTGACAATATTACAATTAAAGCTTTACGCGCCCTAGACTTTGTTGTTCCTGGAGAGTGGGATAACTTAGTAGGATTTGAAAATACTATCCGCACTGTAACAGGGGAAGACGACGAAGACCTAATCCAGCAAATAGGCGATCGAGCTGTAATTCTCTTCAATGACAAAGCTCAAGGATATCAACGTGCTTTGTGGCTCTACCAAACTGTCAGTGGAGCAGGTCGTGCTTTAGGTGCAGCTACTTTGGCTAATATGGTTGGAGATAAAATTCCTCTGGTCGGAGGTTTGTTAACTAGCCTCACTCCTAAACCAGGAAAAGCTCAAACTATCGATCTATCTCTGAAAGTAGTTGCGGAATTATTAGGTTTCTGTTCCATAAATGGCATTCCCGGAGATAGTATTGGTGATTTTGTCGGCGCTCTGGGAGATTATAGTGGAGAATCTTTGATGCGGTTAGCAGCCTTAGTTTGTTTTGATGGTTTAATTCCATTAGGACCAGATTTTATAGGTGCCGCTGCTGACTGGATAGAAGGACTTTCTCCCTCGGACTTAGAAGAAAACCAAGGCTTCCGGGATATGGAAGATGCCATTCCAGGGGATGATAAAGATAGTAAGTTGGGCTTTATTGGCGAAGCTTTCGGTTCTGTTTCTAGTTGGATGGGAGATTTTGTCAGCGATCGGGGCATTACACCAGAAAACGTGGCCAATAGCTTGCAAAGTTTCGTAGAATTTAGCGATGATAAATTGGACTATTTGGCTGCATTCCTAGATGTAAGTACCAATTATTATGAACATACAGGAGTTCAAACCCTGGCTCGTCGTTTAATAGAACGAGCTTATGCAGAAATTTAATTAAGGAAGCATTTATGGCAGAAGAACAAGAAGCTAAAAAAACTGAAACTAAGCCTGCTGGAGGTAAGGTCAAAAAAGAAAAGCCCCCCGCTTTAGAAGATAAGCCTTTTGCTGAGTTTGTGCAGCAAGATTATTTGCCAGCTTTACAACAAGCTCTTATTCAGCAAGGTATTGACGATCTCGATCTAAACCTAGTCAAGCAAAAACTACCTATGATTGGCTTTGGTTCATCTGAAGAATGTTGGCAAGTGGTTGGTAAGTTTAAAAAAGGCCAGCGTCAGTTCAATGTCTATTTCCCCAAAAAAGATATTAAAGGCCCTAGAGCTTTCTCTTGTGCGGACAATGGAGCTAAACCTGCTACTTTGGAACCTTTTTTAATCGATGAGCGTAAAATTACTTTGAATTTATTGGTGTTCGGTGTGATTCAACGTCTGAATGCTCAAAAGTGGCTTAGTTTAAACTAAATATTTAATGTAGCAGATACTCTCTCTCTTTCTGCTACCACCAATTTACTTCCCCATTGGCCTCGAATAATTTGATCGAGGTCTACGTCTGCTTCTAACAAACAGGCGTGGCCACTATGGGGAAGAATAACCATTTGAGCTTCGGGCAAATACTTGACTAAAAACTTAGCTTCTGATGTTGAAGGGAAAATTCTATCCGCAGCACTAGCAATAACTAATACAGGCTTTTTTAAACTTTTTAGTTGATTGTTATTTACTTGGAATGAGCGCATTAACTCAAATCGCCAGATGGCAGTCTGTTGAGAAACTGACTGCATGGCCTTCAGCAAGGCCAGGCGTTCGTCTCGTTGCATCCGACCCAGAGCCGCTAAAAAGGGCAAAGTTCCTGTTACAGATAACTGATATAAAGAGGTCGGTAGGTATTGGGTCAGATATGAACCATATTTGACTAAAGGTTGTTGACTGAATGAAGTAGCTGAATTAACTAAAATTAGTTTGTCCAATAATTCAGGAGCATTGAAGGCAATTTTTAGTGCTAAACATCCTCCAAATGATTCTCCACATAAGTAAATAGGTCTTTTGGGTACTGCTTCTTGTTCAATTTTAATTAAGTTTATTGTTTTTTCTGATAACCGATCCCAACTCGATAAATCATTTTGTGGGATGCTGAGACAGCGAATATCAAAAGCAGTTGATAATCTGGAAAGTTGCGATCTTAGCAATTTACCTGTGCCATCCATTGCAGGTAGAAAAATAAATAGAGGTAATTCAGGTCTAGATATACTTGGCCTTAAAAAACTAATTTTGCTACTTGCCACTTGCATGATTGAATACAGATATATATTAGTAATGATTGATAAATTAATAACTAATAGTTGAGATATCTAAGGAACTTCTCATTCCGCTTATACTTTGATCAGATTTTTATGGTTTTGTGATTAATCTAATTCTTACTTAAGAATTGGTAAATTTTGATTTACCTAACATGATAATTACCAAATCAAGTTATTTAATTATTAAATTTGCACAGGAGCAAGAGCAATTTTTTGTTTTAGTTTCTAGAATAAAAATATAACGGATCAACCAAAACCAACCAATATGCAAGAATTAAATACACCCTTGTGTCAGTAACTTAGCAATTTATTGGCTAACATACTTAGGGCTAGCTGAATCAAGGTGTAATTAATACCAGATATGGCTTGGATGGTTTTTAATTCTGAAAAAGTACCTGGTTTTTGGCTCTTGTAGTCTCAAAATGCTAAAACTTTTCCCCTGACTATCAGAAAATTTGGCCGTGGCAGATAGTTTAAACTGTTGCCTGTTGCCAGTTAAGTGTTCCCTATCATCACCATCAGACTTTTTCAGCAAACCCTAATTATTTATATTATTGACTAAATTTTTAGCCGATTTCTCTTGCTCTTGCTAACGGTGGGAAGCTCTAATTGAAAAATGGACGGCCAAACATGATATTAGAGAGTCGATCAACTATTATTATCAGGATGCCATCTAGGTTGATTAAACAAAGGTTCTGAAAGGTCAAAAAAACTTAGTAATTTCAAAGGTTTTCTCGAAGAGATTAACTGCTCATTATGAAAAGCTATAAACTACTGGTAATATTGCCTAATATTGCCAGATTTGATAATGGCGCTCGAAGAGCTAAATGAGCAAATCCTCTTTGAAAATCACCAATAAAATTAGGAGGGGTAAATTTTACGATATGTACAGTTCATTTGGGAAACACCCCTACCATTTCGTCAGCCTGTAATAGTTGTGTTGCCGGTTGGCAAAAATCCTTTTGTCTATCAGTGGGATGATCTCAAGGAAAGCCACCTAAACCAATCACCACTTCCCATAACACAGGTACTTGGCTCATATAGTGATTACAGGCAAATCAGATGGGACAATTGACGGTGTGAGTAACAAAGAGTCCATAAAACTACGATAATTGCTGACAACTAGCACAACTTCTTAAGAAGGAATAGAGTCTCCATAATCAATCAAAGCTCTACTACCAATACAATATTATAGTAGCTAAGAAAAACGGGAAATTAACTGTACGCTATGTGCTTGGCTCCCCATTTTTCCTGCAAGTAGAGATTCAATTATAGAATCTGAATAAATATATATTCTGTAAGAATAATAACATCAAAATACCAATAGTTAAAATTTCTTTGAGAAATTCTAGAAGAACAATGCAACAGCATTACTGTTAGGGTAGGGGATATTATTGGCTTGATTAGTCAATAAGAATCAATTTAATTTAGGTCAGCAAACAAATAGTTAAGCCAAGTAGTAAATCAAATAGGTCGATACTACTAGACTCCAAAATGATTATTACCATTACCAGTTCAAATCAAAAGTATTTAATTATGATTTTCCATGAAAAACACATATACAAGTAAAAATACCTTTGCGATTACAACTCCCCTTTACTACGTCAACGATTTACCACATATAGGCAGTGCTTATACCACTATTGCTGCCGATACGGTAGCTCGTTTTCAAAGGCTACAAGGTAAATCAGTGCTGATGATTACTGGTACAGATGAGCATGGCCAGAAAATTCAAAGAACAGCTCAGAACAAAGGAAGGTCTCCTAAAGAACACTGTGACTCAGTAGTTACAGGATTTGAATCTCTTTGGCAACAGCTAAATATTCAGTATGACCGTTTTAGTCGTACTACTACATCCAACCACGAACAAATTGTCAAAGAATTTTTCCAAAGAGTTTGGGATCGAGGCGATATCTACTTAAGTCAGCAACAAGGATGGTATTGCGTATCTTGTGAAGAATTTAAAGAAGAGCGCGAACTTCTAGAAGATAAATATTGTGCTATTCATACTAACCAAAAAGTAGAATGGCGCGATGAGCAAAACTACTTCTTTCGTCTATCCAGGTATCAGGAACAACTACAAGCTTTCTACCAAGAAAGGCCAGAATTTATTCAACCTGAAAGTCGTCGAAATGAAGTCTTAAGCTTTGTTAACCGAGGATTACAAGACTTTTCTATCTCTAGAGTTAATGTAGAGTGGGGTTTTCAACTACCCATCGATCCCAACCATACCATATATGTTTGGTTTGATGCTCTATTAGGTTATGTCACTGCCCTTTTAGATCCTGATAGTGAACCCACACTAGAGAATGCTTTATCAAAATGGTGGCCGATTAATCTGCACCTAATTGGGAAAGATATATTACGTTTCCATGCTGTTTATTGGCCAGCAATGCTAATGTCAGCAGATTTACCTCTGCCTGGCGGTGTATTTGGACATGGATTTTTGACCAAAGATGGCAAGAAGATGGGTAAATCCCTAGGTAATACTTTAGATCCTTTTGAATTAATCCAAAAGTACGGCTCTGATGCAGTTCGTTATTATTTTCTCAAGGAAATCGAATTTGGAGTTGATGGTGATTTTAGTGAAACCCGCTTTATCAATGTCCTAAATGCTGACTTAGCAAACGACTTGGGGAATTTACTAAATCGTACCCTGAAAATGGCTCATAAATACTTTAATGGTCAAATTCCTAATATTAATGGTGAGGAAATAGAAGTTACTCATCCACTTAAAACAATAGGCATTAGTTTGGGCGAAGAAGTTACTCAAGCTTACGCCTCTTTAGCTTTTAGTCAAGTTTGTGAAGCCGTATTGGTTTTAGTTAGAACCTGCAATAAATATATAGACGAAACTGCTCCGTGGAGTTTATATAAACAGGGTCAATTAGAAGCCGTAGCAGAAGTGTTATATTCTGTGTTGGAGTCTGTTAGATTAGCAGCTTATCTTTTATCACCGATCATTCCAAATATTAGCAATGCTATCTATCAGCAACTAGGTTTCTCAAATGATTTTAACGATAAATCAGTAATTAATAGTTCAGAAACTTTTGTCAAACAAGTAAGTTGGGGCGCTCTACCAGGAAATCAAATTCTGGGGCAACCTCAACCTGTTTTTCAAAGACTAGAACTGATAGAAACTGTTGCTTAAAAAGCTAATCGTAACTATTTTTTTTCAAATTACATACGCTGTTTTTCTCTGAAAAATTGTCTCTGATTAAGAATTAAATTTCTTTATTTCATAAAAAAACTGAGGTTAAAAACCATGTTGAATCATCAACAAATACAAATAGAGTGTAATGAAATATTTACACCAGAACAAGTTCTAGAAAATCGTGGCAAAGTAGCTATTTTTATTGATGGGTCTAACTTATTTTATGCTGCTTTGCAGTTAGGAATTGAGATAGATTATACGAAACTTCTTTCTCGTCTTACAGGAGGTTCTCGTCTCCTACGTTCCTTTTTCTACACTGGAGTAGATCGTACTAATGAAAAACAGCAAGGGTTTTTGTTGTGGATGCGTCGTAATGGTTATCGGGTCATTTCTAAAGACTTAGTACAGTTACCTGATGGTTCTAAAAAAGCTAATCTGGATGTAGAAATTGCTGTTGATATGATGGCTTTAGTAGGTTCTTATGATACTGCTGTATTAGTTAGTGGAGATGGAGATTTAGCTTATGCTGTAGATGCTGTTAGTTATAGAGGTGTTAGGGTTGAAGTGGTTAGTCTTAGAGCTATGACTAGCGATAGTTTAATTAATGTTTCTGACCGTTATATAGACCTGGAACAAATTAAAGAAGACATTCAAAAAACTTCAAAATCTCCTAGCTATACCTATCGTCCTCTATCAGCTATAGGCTTGATGGATGAACATGATTAAGGATAAGATTTGGTCTAATTTAACTTAGAAAATTTGTCAAATTTTAGAACAATAATTAATTTAAAAGTGGAGTAAATTTTTTTTGAGTTTAGTGAATTAATACCTAGAGCATTTTTCTGTCTAGATTTGAGAATTAAATTAGAGCAAAAATTAAATATTACTTAACTACAAGGAAAGTCGGAAAAACTGAGCATTATTCAAGTGAAAGCTGGAAAAATTTGTGCTTATGATGAAAAACTTTCCTTGAGTCTTTTTTGAAGATATAGCATTTATCAAATATAGCAGTCCTATTTGATTTGTGTATAAAAAACTTACCGCTTTTAGGGAACAGGGAACAGGGAACAGGGAACAGGGAACAGGCAGGAGTTTCATTTTTTTTATCTACTTTTTAATTTGTCACAACCTATTTAGGATTGCTATAGATAATACCAATTCTCAAAAATTTTCCTATAGTTGGAAGCTAGCAAAAATAACTTTCCTTCATAACCGAAGTTACTAAATATTCAGTATTTACTCCAACAAATAATATTTAGAAATATAAAACCCTAGTATAGGAAAGTTTATGGTAATTGGTATAAGGTGCAAAAGTTTTGGATTTTTTAGAGTCGGAATTCCTATATACCAAATTCAAAAAAGATATTTACAGTAAAATTAGGATAAAACTGTTAGTAAATTTGCTACTGACATGAAGCTATACCAGAAGTTATGGTACTACGCAAATAGGGCACAGACATTTATGGATATGCGACCCCTCGCTGTTGCACGGCGCATCTGATACTCAAACACCTTTTATGGATTACTTCTGATATCATGTTCGGTTAATTAGTGATTAAAAAAATTTCTTCTCCTAATACCTTCTTTCTCCCTCCTAACTCCTGTAGGTCGCCAATCCGACGGCTCTCTTACCTGACTCCTGAGTTCTCCGTAATTATTTTTAACTGTTCATCCGGACATAATATTACTTTTGACTTGCGCATAGCGCTATACCCTCGAAAGCATAAAAACAATTCCATGACTTAAAATAAGCTTATTAAGTCAATTGTGGAGTTGTTTTACTCTGATATAAGGGACTTCCAAATAAAAAATTATCCCATTAACTATGAAAATAAGGAAGTAGGGGCGAAGAGCGAATCGCCCGTACGGGAATAGGGAAGAAATTGAAAAAGTAAGGGAGTAGGGAGTAACCAGTCAGGATATAGTACATAAGTAGAGTACAAAAATTGAGATAATTTATTTTCTGCTATTCCCTAAAAGAAGTGTATAAAATGTGTATCTCTTGGCTCCTGACTCTTAGCAACCAATACTTTGTAGCAATATTTTTTTAAACTGTTATTAGAGACTGAATGTATCAGTAAATCTAAAAAAGGGAATAGAGATTAGAGAACAGGGAATAGGGAATATTTGGGAGCCTAGAATACACAACTATTAGTCAGCAGAAGATATTCCTGAAATATTGACTAAAATATAGCTAGTTTTCTCATAGTGAAGACTTTTCCAATTAGCCATAAATATAAATTAATCCTATCGGTTAAAGCCTTAATATTTTGTTGAAAAACATTCTCTTATATAAAATCCGGTTATATAAGAGAATGTTTATAATTCTATAATTACTTCAATATCCTCACACTCCCCACACTCAACTATATAATAAATATTCAACTGGATTTGATATTATACCTCTGGTAAAAGTCAAAATTAATTTTTTTCTTCCTTTTTTTAATGCTTTTATCTCCTTTTATTTCCCTATTTATTATTGCCTATTCTCGATTCCAGACTGATACAATAATTATATTGAGAAACACGATATGAACATAATCGACTTGATATGACAACACACAATAATTCTTTTTCCTGTTCAAAAAAATTATCAATCCCTTTATTAATCTTAGTAACTTTACTTCTAGGAATAACCGCTTGTAATCAACAAGATAAAACTCAAGAAAATATCTCAGAACAACCTATTCCTAATCAAACACCAGAAAGTGATTTAACCTTAAATGACGTTACTCTTGAAGAAGCATCTGAATCAGGTGAAATGTTATGGAGGGTAAAATCTAAACAAGCTTCGTATGTCAAAGATCAAGAATTAGTGAGAGTAACTAAACCTGAAGGTGAATTGTTTCGAGATGGAAAATTAGCCTATAAAATTACTGCATTGCAAGGAGAAGTATATCAAGATGGAAACAAAATTTTACTGATAGAAGAGATAGAAGTATATGACATCCAAAATCAAATAACTATCAGAGGACAACAATTAGAATGGTTGACTGAACCAGGAATTATTATTGTTCGCAACAATATAACAGGTAGTAACAAACAGATACAAGCATCAGCTCAAACGGCAAAAGTTATTAGCCTAGAAAAAAGAATAGAGTTCTATGGTCAAGTAGTTGCTATGTTCAAAGAACCTGTAATGAAAATACAAACAGACCAATTGTTTTGGCAGATAGATCAAAAAAAAATGATTGCTAATCAACCAATAAAAATAGAAGAATTACAAGATAAAAAAGTTATTGGTAGTGCTTATGGTGACGAATCAGAATTAAATTTAGAAAATCAAATAGTTACTCTAAAGAAAAATGTACAGGTGCTCCGAACCAATCCAAAATTACAAATAAGTAGCGATTTGATGATTTGGAATATGCCACAAGATTTGATTGATTCACCAGGACCTATAACAGTATTAGAACAAGGAGAAAAAGTAGTTTTACAAGCAAATAAAGGTCAAGGAAATTTTCAGAACAATACTTTTGTTTTATCAGGAGATGTCATTGGTGTTGGGCAAGAAAATCAAGCTCAATTAAATAGCGATCGCCTAACTTGGTATTTGAAAAATCAAACTTTTGAAGCAGAAGGTAATGTATTTTATCGTCAAGTCGATCCACCATTTAATGTTAGAGGTCCTCGAGCAGTGGGGCAACTCAAAAATGAGACAGTTATTATTCAAGGTGGTAATAGTAATGTAGTAACAGAAATTATTCCTCAGTAGGGAATAAGTAAGAAGGAAGAAAGACTAAATATTGATTGAAAAAAAATGGGAAAAATGATCGAGATAGCTGTCTAAAATGAATTGGAACAGCTATTTTTAAGCATATCCTATCAAGATGTACTTTTTTGTAGCATTCTTTTTTCAGGCGTTGGTGAATCAAACTATGGATTAAGATATTTGGGTGTTGCATTCTGTCTTACTATATTAATTATAAATACTCCAAAAACTACTTGATCCTGTTACTAAATAGTAGGGACGTTGCATGCAACGTCTCTATTGCAAGAGTGCCTATTCCCTACTTCATAAGCATGAAAATCATAGCTAAATTCACCAACGCCTTTTTTCAAAGTGGTATAATATATCATTGACATCCTCTCGACATCAAATCATAGATTATGATGCGGGATTCCTATCGATAAAATAAAAGATTAACTTTTGGGTGCGCTCGCACAATATCACCAAAACAATGGGATCATACCCTTTGCCTAGAAAATCTTAATCATTTCTACAAAATTACTAAGCAGTTGTGAAAACATATCCCCTACAAACACCTCATAGTGGCTATCACTGGGATGGTAGCGATCGTCGTTTTTTTGAAGGTTGGTATTATCGAGTCACCCTACCAGAAGAGAAACAAACTTTTGCCTTCATGTACTCTATAGAAGATCCTATCGGTAGTCAACCTTATAGTGGTGGTGGCGCACAAATTCTTGGCCCAAATGATGAATATCTCTGTCGTACCTTTCCAGATGTGAAAAAATTTTGGGCAGCACCAGAAGTCCTGGAATTAGGTCATTGGGGACAAACAAATTTAACAGGTCCAGTTGGCTATTTAGATCCACAAGTATTCGAGGAGCGAATCAAACAAGGGTATCAAGCTACAGCGACTTGGCATCAAGGAATTCTCTCCGATCCAGGAACAAGTAATTACTGTCGTTGGCAATATGAAACACAACCTATATATGGTTGGGGAAATCCAGATGCACAACAACAGTCAACTGCTGGTTGGCTATCGTTTTTACCAATTTTTGAGCCTGGATGGCAAATATTAATGGCTCATGGTTTGGCTACTGGTTGGATAGAATGGAATGGCAACACCTATGAATTTACTAATGCGCCAGCTTACAGTGAGAAAAATTGGGGTGGCGCTTTCCCCAAAAAATGGTTTTGGTTGAACTGTAACAGTTTTTATGATGAACCAGATTTAGTTTTAACTGCTGGTGGTGGTAAGCGAGGAGTATTCTGGTGGATGGAGGAAGTGGCAATGGTGGGTATTCATTACCAAGGGAAATTTTATGAGTTTGTACCGTGGAACTCTGAAGTGTATTGGCAAATTCAGCCTTGGGGAGAATGGAAAATGCAGGCAAAAAATGATTTATTTGAGGTAGAGTTGACTGCAACTACAAATAATTCCGGTACACCTCTGCGGGCACCTTCAGAACAGGGATTAATATTTTTGTGTCGAGATACTATGGGGGGTAATTTAACTTTGAAGTTAAGAGAAGTTAGGGATGGTTATTCAAAGTTAATTTTGGAAGCGCGTAGCGATCTGTGTGGGTTAGAAGTTGGTGGGGAATCTTGGGAGCAACCTTGGGTTAAGTGATGTTATAGAGCAGATTCCAAGCATAAGCATTTTGCCTATGATAGCTGTACTTCACACTCAATAAAATCTGCTCTATTTTTGAAGTTTTAACACCAAGAAGCTTTGCTAAAAAATTAGAGAATCATATTGAGGTTATTTAGTATTTCACTTACTACTACAACGCATAATTGAATATTATTCGATTTCCATTTCCATCAGAGCAAACTTTCCTGTAGGTACATCTTCAGCAATATATTGAGCAGCTCCTAGTAGCACACTATTTTCTTCTGGGAATACTTGAAGACTAACGTCTTTATTGTGCTTATAATTTCTAGAATTTTCTATATTTTTCTCCAGAAAAGCTTCCACAAAAATACCGTCTTTTAGCTTTTCCATATCTACTGATATACCACCTACAGAAATAATTTCAGCTTCATCTCCCATTGCTAAATCTCCTGCTCTTCTGCCCCAAATTTTTAACATCATCTCTAGTGAAGCTAAACACAAAGGTTCTGGTTTTTGTGACTCATTTGATGGTAGTGCTTTGCCAATAATGTTTTCAACAAAGTTAGCAATAGTAGTAGCCTTGTCTATATTTTTTTCGATATTTTCTGTTGTTAACTCAGGAAGTCCTTCTCCATACTTTTTGCCTTCTTTCAAAAATTGATAGATTCTGACTAATCCCAGACGAGACAAAACATTCTCAAATCTTACTTTAATTTGATCTAAGGGTATTGGTTTGTTTTTTTTATCAGATGATCTTTCTAATTCTTCTTTGATTTTTCCTTTTATATACTTAGTTAATTCCCACTCTTCATCAGTCTGTGGAGCAAAGCGTTCGTGACCTTTTTCAAAGCTAGTATAAGATGGATTTTTTTGCTCTTCATCTTCTTGCCAAAGACTGTTACCAAGTCCGTCACTAACTAACATTATAGAATGACGATTCGTGAGAAGTTTGGATTCATTTTTTTCTGCAAATAATACTTCTAAATCATTTTTACTACTTTTGACAATTCTAGAGCCATGTGGGACCATATCATTGATTAGTTTGACAGGAAGAACTTCAATATCTCGGTAAGGAACTGGTAATTTTTCTCTACAAGCATCTTCCGTTAAAGGCATAATTTTTTCTGAACGTTGAATTTCACATGAACCTTCTGTTACTTGTGCAGGTACTCCTAAACAAACACAATAAATATGTCCATGTTCATTACGATTATAGTGTTGCTTACAAAATTCTTCGATTATATTTTCTAATCGGATTATATTTTCTAATTCTGGATCAAGATAATTAAGAGTATTAAATTCCTTAAGTAATATTCGTTCATCTACTACAACTCGATCCAGTGCTGAATCGTATTTGTGAGTGAAAAGGGCTAATTTAGTTTGAGTTGCACTAATTTCTCCAGCTAGAATAACCATATTGTTTTCACCTGCTAAAAGCTTCTATGTATTGAAGAGTATTTTGACTAAAGTAGGGTTAAAAAATCAACATTTAAAATGATAGAGTTATTACTCCTTTATCAAATAAATAATTAGGATAAATAAGGAATATTATCCGCTCTCATAAAATTACCTAAATTAATTAGCAAAATCAACTAATTATCTCAATATTTTGCTAACTCTTGCTCTAAGAGTTCTTTGACTTTTTCGATAGTTTCTTCAGCAGCAATTATGATAGGAGCGAGTAACGAGGAACGAGTATTAACGTAACAAATGGCAAATGGCTTACCTAGAAAATATATAATATAAGCTAACATCACTCCTTGACTTAAACAAAAAATTGCATAGTCTAGTTTTCCTGTATTAGTTTCTTTTGCAAAAGTATCTATAGCTTTTGGTATATCTCCTACATATTTAAAATTGCTCAATGCTCTTGAAGCACCACGATTTCCAATTCCAACAAGAGTATTGTACAGTTCTTGGTTATCAGACTTTAATTTACTATTGTAAAATTGTGTGAGTTCCTTTGCTACATTCAAAATAACGATCGCCTCTACTTCATCTTCTTTCTCGACAATTATATTAAGAAAATCATTCAATTTCTCTTGATTAGGTGGATTATTGCTTTGCATATTTAATTCCTCTATTTTATTATCGTCTTTATTATTGTCTTGAGTTTTTATTTGTTGAAGCAAATCGGGAATTTTACCAACATCTGCTTCAGTTATAATCATACAGGAATCTTGTAATATTGAATCTACAAGATTGTTAATTAGAGTATGATTTGGCTCACTCTTGGTTGATAATAGCAGTTCTTTTACTATAATTAGGGGATTTTGTTTAAACTTATCTGTTAATGGCAATAAGATAGAAGTAATCTGATGTTTATCAGCTTTAATATCTAAATTATTAACCATATATCCAATCAAAATTTCAAAATCTTCCTTCACTAAATGATTTTTTTTCTGTTCTTGTTCTGTTCCTAAAAATGGTGAAAGTATAATCTTTTCAGAGAACCACTTTTCTACATCTTCTGATTTAACTTCAGAAATGTTAACCTTAATAAAATCAATGATTTTTTCTGTAATGTTTAAATTATTATAAGTCCAATGGATAATTTCTTCCATAACCTTTTTGAGATTATCAGGAAATCTTTCTTTTAAAGTAGTAACATGACTCTGAAAATTATCGCTATCTATCCAAGCTAATAAATTTCTGTAAAGAGGAGCTTGAATCTCTTGTAATTTATCAGATACCCAATTCTCATTAAATACAGATTTATAAATGGAATTGACAACTTTTAATTTGTGAGGATTTTCAGAATGTTCCTCGACTAACTTTAAACGAAATAATTTTTTCTCCTCCTCACCATTCTGAAATAAAATTTCTTTTCCCCATAAAATATCTCGATAGATAACTAATAACCAAAAAGAGTCACAAGTTTTGTTATTTATTAATTTATCTTGAATTAATTCATAACGCTCAAAAATTGCTGATTTTTGTTCTGATAGTATTTTTGTTTGCCAGTTTTCGATTAAATGCTTCTGTATTAATCTTTTAAAACTTGTACTACCTCCTTGTCGTACTAAAATTAGGTTATCTTGACAAACTAACTTTAACAACGATTCAACTAACAAAGATTCAAATTTACTATTCTGGAGAATTAGCTTAATTATACGAGCTAAGTTACTCGTTTTTTTTCCTAATATTGGTAAATAATTGAATATCTGCTTAATGACCTTTTCTTTCTCATCTTTTAGATCTAAACTAGATTTCCACTCCGTGTCAACTAAGTCACTAATACTACCTGACAATTTTTGATTAATTAAATCGGAATTAAAAGCTGTCTCATAAACTTTATTAGCAATCTTTAACTGACCCTTGTCTAAGATTATTAAGTCTAAATCAATTAACGTTTGATAATTTTCTTGGTGAATTTTTTCTAGGGTGTTAGTACCAGGATTATCAAAATCAACATCTATATTATTTCCTTTAAGGATTTCTTGATAAAGATTCAGCAAATCAAGACTACTTTCTGAGTCAACTATTTCCAATATAATTTTTTTAAAATCCATTGTATTTTCTATTTTATCCCAATTATCATAGTGGAGTTGTTTAGTGATGAGTTTATCAAACTTCTCTCGATCTTTGTATTGGTTAATATTCTCTGATGATTGACTAATTAAATTACAAATTAGTCTAAGATATTTAGTCTCGTCTGGTTTTACCCATTCGCAAATATTTCTGACAATTAAGTGTGGATTATTAACTTTACGATTCTTTTTTATATCTATGACAAATTCTATTAATAACTTTTCCTCCTCGGTTTTAGGTTTTATTGTAGGAAATTTCTGTGGAGGTCGAAGCATTTTATTGTGTCTGTTAAAAATAATTTTGACTAAATTAATTTGACTTGGTAGATGTAGCTATTTTTATTGAAAAGCTTAACTTAATTCAGATTAACTTTTATTTGACTTTTAATTAAAAATAGATGTTCTTCATAAGATAATTCTAATTCTTGGTTATCTAACTTAGGAAGAATAGCAGAGATTTCTTCATTAGATAAAAGATGTTTATCTTCTTGGTTAATTAACCAAAGACCAAATTTTTTCCCATAACTTAAACCTAGCTCATCATTAAACCTAAAAGCAGGTAAATTATTTTCAATATACTTCTGGTTAAATATTTTGGTATAAACTTCATTAGCTACTTCCCAATAAGTATACTCATCTTGAATATACTCATATCTTTTCCTAACTAAACCTATCTTCAATAAGTCATCTGCTTCAGTACAGATATCTGAAGGGATTTCATAATCTTTAACCTGATAAGTAGGATGTAGAATTTTTCCATAAGTTACCAGCAACCAAAAACGTTTTTCCTCTGAAGTTTGTGTGATTTTTACCTCAATTTCTTTTTTTATCTCTTCATCATTAAGCAGTTGTTCTTCTACTAAATTATTTACCCATTCCTTAAAATTGTAATCCTTGGGAATATCTTTAATTAGTTTTCCTTGTTCATTAATAATATAAATTAACTTTTCTAATATTTTTTTTTGACGATTAGTCCAGTCTATTGCTGTTGTAATTATGATATCTTCTTGTTCATCTGTTAATTCAAGGTTAATTTTGTAGTCGCTAATTATTTCTATATCAAGCTTACTTTTCTCAATAAAAATTCTATCTTCTCCTGAAAAGTCACTATATTTTTTGTCTATAGCTTTTTTTAACTCATAACCGTACAACAACCAAGATTTATCTCTGTGTGTTGTTGTTGATGCTGAAGCTTCCCAAGCAGCTTTTTTTTCTTTATATTCAATGGGTATTATATTGTTGAGTTCCTCTTCTATCCAGTCTTGGTTAAATATCCTCTTATAGATTTCATTAAATACTTCTAAACGCCCCTCTCTTTTCACAACTAACCCTGACAGTCTTAATTTTTGGTAAACATAATCGTCTTGTGACTCAATACTACCTTCATTTAATATCCTTTGATATAGATTTAATAAAAAGTGTACTTGCTTATCTTCTATAAGACGTTTTCTAATAGTTCTTAAGTGTTCAGGATCGTCTTTTTCTTCACTCAATCCATTTTCAATTATTTTTTCTTCTACTAAACTATCAAGCTTCATTTTTTCTCTTTCTTCTGTAGAAAAATTCAAACCAGATGTTACCACTAAATGACATATTTTTTGTGTTAAAAAAGGTTGTCCCCTAGTCCAATCAATAATCCATTCCATTAGTAGCTTTTGGTTAGCAGCAACAACTTTTAATCCTGCTTCTAAATTCGAACATTCATTACTTTTAAAACCTTCTAATTCAATGCGTTCACACTGAATATTAAAAGGACTCTTAGCATTATCTTGAATTAAATCAAATGGTGTAGCAACTCCTAGTAAACAAAAAGTAAGTCTCCTATATTCTTGTTTATCAGAATGAGCTTTGTATTCAGAATAGGCTCGAATCAAGCCAAAAAA
>JAAUYL010045868.1_pt1 | contig 18958 bp, 17 predicted proteins | sample 7278011 | NCBI WGS metagenome assembly JAAUYL01 (sample SAMN14350225, study PRJNA611818) | marine sediment metagenome | isolation source: surface marine sediment (1.8m) | place: French Polynesia: Moorea | collected 2018-08
CTGGATTTGCCTTAAAAATGCCCATTTTTCACAGAATCCATGGAATCTGTCAACTGCCAAAAATACCCCCCTTTAGAAAATTGATATTGTCACAATGAAAAATGTCTTAGAAATGCAAGCTAATGGGCATTTTCATAAATGTACAGCATGTAGGCATCACATTAGATGCAATTCAGATCAGTGACATGACCAACATGAGCGCTACAGCTTCATAGAATCCCAACTTTGTCGTGGAACACCCTGTAAATACTAAATCGAGTTGCCAAAAATATACGCAGGAATTTCCGTTGCGCCACAAGAAATTTTTCCTCCTAGCCGAGATTACTGCGACTTTTATGAATGAGACTGACGGCACAGCAGCTTTTAGGTCACAAGACGAGTCGAGGGCTAGGATTCTCAAGAACAAGTGTTCGTGAAAACAACACACCAGTCAGCCTCCATATTGTGACTGAAGAAGATGCTGATTACGATGTACTCTTTAGCAATGGATCAATTGTGACGATAAGTCGTTTCGTACACACACTTGACTTGCTGTTTTTCTCTCCTCTCGCTCTCTCGAAAAGTCGCCAAACTCGTCCTGAAAGCCCGAGTCAGCAGGAACGGGAAGATATTGTTGACACAAAGTCGCCAACCGTAATGATGTGGCGATGTGGACTTAACAAGTAGAACTCATCCTCGTTCACGAAGAGAAGAGCTATAACGCTTCGCTATCATAGCTGTTTCATGTTTGCGTACAAACAAACGATGATGATGATGATCTCGTTTTCGTTGCTCCACACCAAAGTTATGAAACTTTGAAGGAAGTCTCAGGATTGCTTGAGCCACAACACCGATCCCGACTCTGGAGGGCGTAGGTCTGCTTCCCATGAGTCATCTCGGAGCTGATGCTGTTATGAACGTGTGCCCTTCAGACGTCGTAAAAATACTTATGCTAAACTGCGTCGCAATTTTTTCCTTCACATGATTGCTGAAGAATCATGGCGCTCTCGCAGGCTCGCTTACCGTCACATTTCGTGAGCCGCCGCTCGGCTCCACGGCGTTATTTTCAGATTGACAATGGGCTCGAAACACTCGGGACTCTTGGGGTCCACGGCGATCACTTCACAATCGTCGATCAAGGTCTTGATCTTGAGAAAATTTGCGAACTTTTGTTGGCAGCGTGCTGATAAAGTGAAAAACGACGTCGTACTACTGCGTCGAGATTTTCGCCTCGCACAATCCCACTTGCCAACTTAGCTTGTAAAGCAAAAAAGTCGAAAATCTAAGAAGCAAGTGGGAATCCAATTTGGACGTCATAAAAATGGCGTCTAGCTTACGAGCCGGTTAAGAATTAAAACTAACCCAACCATGGCCTTGGAAGGTTAATTTAAGACTGAATGACAATTTTTAGGTTTTAGTCGGCCGAAAAAGTTTTCGTTCCAAGAAATCCGGGGTCACTGCCCTCTTCGCAAAAACGGTCATTGCTCTTCCCGATTCCGCATACGGGGACCCAGCCGGGATTAAGTTCCCGTTTTCTTCACTTTTGGAGGTTGTGCTTCGATTGATAACAATCTCGGAAATAAAATGGCTTGAGGAGGCACTTCTACAGATTCCGGTATGGCCGCTAGAAGTCAGAAACTGCGTTTGATTTTCAAGGTCGTTGGTAATTTAGCCTCAAAACCGGGAGCTCACGGCCTCGTGGCTCGAAATTCATTTTGGGGCGGCATTCGTAAGACCGAAAATGGAGTTCTAATCTTAAAGTAGACGTTATGCTTTAGAAAGGACATTTCTGAGATTAAAAGAAACTGAGCTTGTCCAAATATTCTTCACATATTTCTCAAAAACGCGACAAAGGATTTTTTAATCGAATGTACTGTACTGTTCCTTTCTGTCGAGTGTTGTTTCTAAGTATCTTGGGAAAAATTTGCAATGGCGATCTTACTCGAAATACCCTAATCTAATCTTGATGCTTTTGCTTTAATTCTGAATTCCAATTCATGCATTGATAGGCATTCCAAAAAAATATTATTAGACAGAAATATTTTTTAATTGTGAAATTATGCAGGACAACAATTCTGATTGAGATTAGGTTTTCTTTCCAAAAGAAAAATATTTTTGGTACATACAAAAAAAGAAACGAAAATAAATTATCAAAAGTTTTAATTTAAAATTTATTTTTTTAATGTTTTACATTATACATATTTTAACTAACACATGCTATGTAAATGTTGATAAGTGTCTAGATACATAAGGGACCAATCAGTAAGGTCTGTACATAGGTAGAAAAAAGTTAAAAGATCGCAGGTTTGGACATTCAAGGGGGGACCGGGTCCCCTATTGTGCCTCCCGTGTCTGACCTCTCTAGTCTTGTTGAATGCAATCACAGTGTTGGCCAAAGCTGCATGTCTAATTCTATCAGGCGATAAAACTGTGAGGAACCCGAAATCTGGTCAGGGTCAAGGTTCCCTGAAAAAGTGCTGGTACCTTCATGACTTTGGCGCCCTCATTTGAATTCGCTCTTGTTTTTCTTAATGACGTCACGACAGTTGTTTTGTTTAACTTGTTTTTATCAGTACTTGGTCTGTCTCAAGCAAGAAAAAGTTTTGTGCTTCTCCCCCCACTGATCCTGACTCATAGATTGTGCCGGTGTTAGCCTCGACTACGCCCTAGGCTTTAGTTTCCAAGATGTCGAAGGAATCAACGCCGTCCTCGGCGGAAGACGCGAATCTCGTCCTCTTGAAAAAGCGACACGAGAAGTTCCTGGCGAGGCTAATGGACATTTTGCCTTGCGATCGGTTCGCTTCCCTCGAAACGACTCGCATGACGCTCCTGTTCTTCACAGTGTCTGGCCTCGACGTCTTGGGTAGCCTCGAGAGCGCGATCACAGAACAGAGGAAGGAGGAGATCATCAATTGGATTTATAGCCTCCAGGTGTCAGATGGTTTCGTCGGGTCTCCTTTCATACCGAACGAGAACGTGTTGTGCAGCCACATCGCCATGACCTACACGGCGTTGGCAACATTGACGATCTTAGGCGACGACTTGAGCCGAGTTGACCGTGAAGGCATCCATCGAGGCCTTAGGAAACTCCAGACCCCCGACGGGTCCTTCATGGCCTCGTTGGAAGACGACAACAGAGACATGCGTTTTGTGTACTGTGCAGCCGCAATTTGCCGTTTCCTTGGTGACGACTTTGCAGGCGTTGACAAGGAGAGCATGCTCGATTACATCATGAAGAGTTTGACCTATGAAGGCGCATTCGCTCAGGGTCCCGATCTCGAGGCTCACGGGGGCTCGACATATTGTGCCTTGGCCTCGCTGGCCATTTTGGACAAGTTGGAGGCCCTCGACGAGGCTGTGAGAGAAAAGTGCTTGCGATGGTGTGTTCTCCGTCTGGAGGAGGGATTCACGGGAAGACCGAACAAATTGGACGACACGTGCTACACGTTTTGGTTGGGCGCGTCCCTCCATTTGCTTTGTGGCGACGACATCACGTCGACCATGATCGATCATGCCAAAAACTTTGTCTTCACTACGCAGGACGGCGTCATCGGTGGAATGGCTAAGTGGCCGGACACGTCGCCCGACCCCCTCCACACCTACCTCGGCCTCGCCGGCCTGGCGCTCAGCGCTGACACGAGCTCCAACGACGGCCTCAGGCCTGTTGACCCCGCCCTCAACATTACCGTCAGAGCCAAAAACCATCTGAAGAAGCTGCACAAATCATGAACAGTTGTGAAGATTGTATTTTTATCAACTAAAACTTAAAGGACCAAAAATCAAGAATGTCAAACAGCAGAATTTTGACAATATTTTGTACCCACGAATTTATCTGAAAATAATTGTCTTGTATCTATGAATTTTTTTCAGATCCTTATTTTAAACACAATGCAAGGATCTTGCGATACAGATTGGGATGTAGACAAGTATAGGAGTGATCACGAGCCTAGACATCATTGGGAGCTACGAAGACGATTTCTGGTCCAAAACAAAGGTCGGTTTCCCGAAGATCGACTGGTTTGTTTGGCCCAAACATTTGCCAACATCGAGTTCATGGGGTGCCGCTACCCGAAGGACACGATGGACCTCGTCGAATTGCTGGCCTTTGGGATTGTCCAGGTAGCTTATTTTCTAATTCGTGATACCTTTTAGTGGCAAGCTTTTGTGCATGTAATTTTTCCAGGATTATCGTGATCAGCAAAAACACAGGCTGCAAAGAACATTTGTGTCGGGGTCAAGTGCGGCCGGTGCCAAAGTTAACAGATCCACTCCGTCTGAATTGAACCCTGGATCCAAGCGAAAATCTAGTGACGATTATGCCAGTGCTTCAAGCTCGGCGGGAGTTGGACCGCCCAACAGGAAATATGGCCGTTTTGTAGAATCCACCAGCGAGTCGTCATCGTTATCAGTGACTGTTTTCAACTCCAAACCAGAAGAAGACCAACCCGAAGCTAGTGATTTTGACCCGAAGACGACAGCCTATCCTCCCCAGCCCCGAGTTGTCGGGGGCGATCCGAGGTTGTCGTTTGCTTCCAGATTCCTAATCATGAGGTTGGAATACTCAAAGGACGAGCACCCGTGCAACATTTTGTCACGGTCGGCGGGCTTCTGCAAGATGCCCATCACCTGGGACCTGAAGTCGACCAGGGACAACACATGGATCTGCAAAGTGAAGTTGCAAGAGTCGATGATCAATTGCACCAAGAGTGCAGGAGACGAGACTAAAAACGATGTCAGAGATCGGGCAGCCAACGAGGCCCTGGAGATGTTGTCCAAGCAGTGCTACACCATCCTCATCAAAAACAAGTTTCTCGGTGACGGAAGCACCGTCGACCTTGAAGACCTCGAGGAGGCCAAAAAGAGTAGTGAATCTGTCCCGAGTTCGAACATCGGCCACAAGTTGCTCAAGATGATGGGGTGGAGCGGAGGTGGCCTCGGCAAGGGTGGCGGTGGGATCTCGGAGCCAATCACGGCCAACGCGATCTGCAACCGCGCCGGGTTGGGCTCGAAGTCGGCGATGAGCCAGTTCAAGCAACGTGTCAAGAAGATCGTCGAGGAGTACGCAGTCAGCTCCAACCCATATGACCTCGTCTTCACGACGGGGTTTACCAACGAGCAACGGAAGGAGATGCACATGATCGCCAAGAGGTTGGGCCTAAAGTCGAAGAGCTTCGGCAAGGACGAGGAGCGCTTTATCACGATCTCGCGCAAGTTCGATGCCCGTCAACTGGTCGACGAACTTTTCCGAAGTGGCGGATCCACTGAAAAATACACGTTGTTCGAACCGGGTCAATACCAAGTGCAAGCTGAAAACTAACCCGTTGGCTGTGATTTTCCAAACTTTACATAAATCTCATATCTATGCACGACTGACTTATATGTAAAAGATCAAATAAAGGAATTTATTTCCGTGTACATATTTCTATGCAGGTTTAATCGGTATCCATATCACTGTCTTCACCCTCCTCTTCTTCATCGTCGTCGTCCGAATCAGAACCTGAGTCCACCCATTCCATCTCCTTCAAATCGGACTCGATTAGAACATCCCACTCGTCTAGTTTATGTGCGTCTGAAAAGAATTAAAAAATCTTGAAACTGTAACTCGATCTCCTTTCACGTAGTACTTTCTCTTACCCAGAGAATAGAGGTCTTTATGGGTGAATTGCCTGTCCTCCGAGTCCTCGACCATGCCGCCAAACAGGTACAAGATTCCCTGACGAACTGCCAACGCAGATCCGAATCTTGGACTAGGCCCATTCCGACTGACCTCTGATCGTGATCTTGATTTATCGGCATTTCCTTCGCCACCAGTCTCATGAGGCTCCTCGTCGGCTTTGTTGCTGATCGTGCTTGTGATTGTAAATGCTCCCTCTTCGACAATTTTAGTGGTTTCCTAGATAAAAATCAAGGCATTATAAATCGCGAAACTTTTTTGGAAAACCTCTTTTCACCTCTGGTTCTACAAGTTGCATGCCTTGCACGGCGTCCTTTGTGGCGTCGAGGCCAGTTTCGTCAGAGTTGCCATTGCCATTGCCCTCGTCTTCCTCGGCTTGGTCTTCCTTCTTTCTTCTCCGCTTTAACTTGGCCTCTGCAGCATCTTTCTTTCCAGTCAATTCGACTGAAAAATAAACGATGAAAATATTAGTAAGCTCACCTTTTTGAATGGCGATCTTACTTTTGTGCCATGTAGCTCGCTCGTTCTCAATATGGACGGAGTATAGGTCGTTAAAGAAAGTACCACTCGGCCCGTCGTCGTCGTCGCTGTCGGAATCCTCTGGATCGTCTTGCACACCTCCGAAACACAGTATCTTGTTTGTGCCGGGCATGATCACTGATGACATGCCGCTCCTTGCGCATGGCTTGTTGCCAATCTGTTTGACTGGCAGCCAGCGCCACTTTGACATGGTCTCGTCATGCTCTGCAAAAAAAATCACAATGTTCTTGAATCACGAGGCCTGGAAAAACAACTAAAACTATTTAATTTACTGTCTGGAGCCAAGATGTGCATGTCGGTCAACATCCTGCCTTCCTCCTCGGCGTCCTTTTTTCGGCCACCAGCATTTTTCTTCTCCTTGCAAAACCCGCCGTACACCAGGATTCGGCCATCCTGAAGTGGCTGCATACAACATCCAGATCTTGGCCCTGGCGCGTTCCCGACGACCGTCACCTTTCGCCACGCTCTCTCGTCGATACTGAACACGCTGATGTCGTTGAAATACTTGCAATCCATCAGGTTGTCGTGGAAGCCACCGAAGACGATGAGGTGTCGCTTCAGCAAAGCCATTCGGTGTCCACTGCGCGACGTCGGGGGTGTCCCCGACGCGGGGACGACCTTCTCCCATCGCTTGGAACCGAAGTGAAACACCCACAAATCTCGGTAGTGATGGAACTGTGTCTCGCTGGCACTGGCAAACTCTCCGCCGAAAATCCAGAGTTGGCCGCCAGCATTGGCGGTCATCAGAGCCTGGTGGCTGCTACGAGGTGGTGGCCCGGCAGGACTCTTGACCTGGACCCAATCCTTCCGCTTGATGTTGTAGATCAACAAGTCGCTGAACATGGTCGTCTTGGAGCCGTTGTAAAACTCGCCGCCAAAGAAGACCAGCTCGGGGTTGTCCGGGTGGGAGCACACGCTCAAGTTGGACCGGTGACTAGGTGGGTTCACGGACACTTCCTTGACTTCTTTTCTCTTCTTCTCTTCGTCCTCGATCGCCTTGACAATGCTCTCGATGTCATCCTCGCCAGTGGTCTTTTTGAGCTTAGTCTTCAGTTTCTTCTGGGTTTTCTCGGCCGTCTTTTCTGCTCCCTTCCCCTTTTTCTTGTTCTTTTCCTTCTTTCCCATGACTTTGCTTACACTCACTAAGGAATTCAAGCTCGAAAAGATGGTCAAATCCGACAAAATGTCCACAAAAGTTCTTGAGAATCTTGAATTTCGGCGTTCACGTGTTTTGTTTATTTTGAAGAATGTTTTGAAAACTAAGCGCGGGAAATTCAATAGTCTTGACACATGTAAACTCCCCAAAAGGGAAATTCAATCCTTTCAAAGTTTTCAATTTTCTTTATTCATATTTGACACATCGTGGTGAAATGGTGCATTATCCGAGTGATGTCAACGGTTTTGTGGTCATAGAATATATTTGATTTGGTTTCTCATTTATTCTGAAGGTGGTGGTTTTGCAGTCCTGAACTCGTGCCAGGCTTTCATCACAGAATCGCGGTTGCCCCACACCAGCTCGTGGCCTTGCTTGCACCACCAGATTCCGTAGAGCATCCCGCCGAGGTGAGCAGCGTGATCAAAGAAGTGCCACCTTGCCAAGATCCCAATCGTGTCGATAGCCATGAGGCCCTTGATGGCGGTGGCAGCAGTGAACACAATTGGCAGGAAGACAATCTGGAGTTTTGCCTCAGGGACTAGTGTCCCGTAGCACCCAATCATTGTGCATATCGCACCCGACGCCCCCAGGCTGAACCCTGGCATCCCGGAGACGACCTTGGAAAAAATACGAAATTACTTGTAGAAAGCAAGACCAGCAGCAGCAGGCATATTTAAACCGGCCCTTACTTTGACGAAATAGCTGGCAAAGGAAGAGACAACCGCCGAGGACAAGTAGAGGCCGACAAACTGCTCTTGTCCCAGGGCTTGGACCATCGGCGTGGAGAAGGAGTGCAAGCAGAACATGTTCAGGGCCAGGTGGACGGCGCTGTAGTGGCTGAAGGCGCTCAGGAGCATCGGGAGCGAGGTGCTGGCCTTCGTCGCTGCGTGGGGGTTCGACGCGAAGCGTGACAACATGAAGGGCGTCAAACTCGGCACCCGCCACATGATGAACACAGCCACGTTGATCGCCAGGATCGGCGCGAACACCCTCTGGCCAGGGGTAAGGCTGTTCCACATCTTGTTCATTTCTTCCCTCCAGTCACCAGCCTTTAACAAGTTAATTTCAAATTACAAATTACAATTTCTTATTGAAAGGAAGAGCCAGATTCTTGCCTTGGCTACTTTGGGTTGAGGAGTAAAAGCACTCAGGATCTCGTCAAAGGCACTCTTTCGGTCTTTGATCCGATTCCGGAGATTTTCGTATTGCCACACCGCGGCCCCCGCGAAGGCAGCCCCACTGAATCCCACTGTAAATACGAACGGCTTAACCAGTCGGCTGAGGTCCATAGGTGCCGCCGGCTGGTCGGCCTTGGTGAAAGGCTGCTGAAGGTTGACATTGGAGTGGGTCGGCTGGCGTCCAGTTCCGCCTCCGCCATTTTCGATTTGTCTCGACTTTTTTCGAAAATGTCGCACTGCAAGTTTCTGTAGCTGTCTCACATTGTGAAGTCTTTTGGTGCCTGCTCCAGCCAAGGTGCCGATAAAAAACGACATCTTCACAAAAATATCGATTTTAATTCTCAAGAGTCACGAGTCTTCATTGATGAAGCTGAAAATAATGCAAAAAAGCAATTATTTCATTTGGCAACACAACACGAAATAACTCGTGAAATCATATGGGTCGAACTATTTATTCTTGTTTGGTTGCATTTGATCCCCCACGAAATATTTCTGTTATGTGCGATACGATGCCTTTCTTTTTCACGGGCGTGTTGAACTCCTTTTGGACACTCAGATAAAAATTCATGGCGTCCGCTCCAATAGGAATGTTTAGATTCTGCGAGGTCTTGATGGTGTCTTGGGCAGAGGTGACTTTTCCTTGCTCGCCTGCAATGAACCAAAAACAATGTAAAAAATGTACCTTGTCAAGCTTTCCAACTTACATTGGAGTACGAGCAAGCTCTCTAGCGTTCTACATTTCTCGTACTGGTCGAGGTCAAACTTGAGCGCGATCTCCAGTAACTTGCGGAAGAAGGCCTCGTCGCCAAACCTGGCCGCTCGGCCGATGAGCTGGTCAAAGTCCAGATACCGTGGCAGGTTAGGGATCTCGTCGAACATGTCCTCGGCCTTCTTTTGGTGCTTGAACTCACTCGAAAAGAAATACGTCTCCCAGCATTGCCCGAGAAGCTCAAAGTTGTCGTGCACTTTGACGAAAGACTTTCCCTTGGCCACAATGGCCTCGAACAAGGTCTCGTCGTCCAACTTGAACAGGAGCTCCTCGCCAAAGAGTCGAACATACATCAAACACTTCTTGACCAAGTCACTGAACATGTCATCGCTAACAGGATAGTCGTTCTCAATCACGCTCTTGAAAATATCCAAGAGTTGGTTGACAGCCTCTTCTTGGCGATCCTTGACCCAGGACTCTTTGTACACGTTCATGAGTCGCTGGCCGACCTCGACGTTGCTGACGACATCATACGATTCCGTTTCGGGAGGTAGCGCTTGGCGTAGGCTATGGATCTTGTCCAAGTCCTTGCCGACGTTGTCCAGTATGGCCTTGACTACCTGGTCGGAGGGCATGATGCCCTTGTGGCCTTCGGCCACGATCATGTCGATGGCCTCGTCAAATTTGCCGTCGCTCAAGAGCTCGAGAACACGCACGTCCGTCATGTCTTGCAGGACTTTGGGCGACACGTACATCTGATCCGAGGTCGTTTTCGGCAGCTCGATCGTCCTCAACATTTCTGACACGAAAAACTGCTTGGTTTCCTTCGTCATCGACGGCTTCGTCAGAGCTCCTTCAAACTTTGGATGATGCTTGAAATGCTCAATGCCGGGATACTTTTCCTGGAAGGCGTCACACTTGTCGCTCAGTTCCGGATTGCGAGAGTAGTGGATGGTCACGAGGTAAGGAAGGATCTGGTAGCGACTACTCAGCTTCTCACAAATGAGGTCCACAAAGTTGATGGCAGGATCCAGCTTCTTGTCGCAGACGACAGAGAGCATTTCGGAAAAGGTCGGCACGACGCTTTTGCCCAACTCAACTCTCCTGTCGACGTCCTCAAAGTTTTTGATCCAGAACTCAAGGACGACCGCCATGTTGGTCAAGGCGTCAGCGAATTGCCCGTTGTTCCACAGGCAGAGGGACTTGACGTTCAAGATCTTGTGCAGGGTGACGTCGTCCAAGACCTGGCCGAAATTGTTGATGATGACGTCGACGAAGGCCTCGATGCGGCCGAAGTTGAACACGCGCGGAAGCCCTCTGAGATTTGTCGTCTGCTTGGAATAATCTTTTGCATACTCCTCCAGGTCGCCGAGGAGACAATTTGCTATGGATTCGTAATTGTTCTTGAGAACCTCCTCGGCCATTGCCGCTTTTCTGTGCAACGTTAAGGCCAACCACTGAATGTATACCAGCTCCTTATGGCTGGTTTCCAAATATTTAAATTCTTCGATATGCTTCTCGATGGCTAAACAAATTCGGTAGAGGCAGCCAAATCGCAAAAGGCCACCAGTTCCGCACAAATATTTGGGGTCGGCCATCAACTTGTCGAAAATGACGAGCATCTCGTCAATCACAGCCTTGTCGTTCAAGGATTCGTCGTAGAGTTTTCGAGTCAGAAGCGAATGTCGATCCTTTTTTGGGAGGTCTTTCATTTTAGCCAACATGATGGCCTCGAACGAGTTAAAGTCGATGTTGCCCATTGCCAATCGTCTTGCGAGAGTGGAAAAGCTCCAAATCGGCGCGTGACTCTTCTTTTTTCCTTTGCCCTTCAGGAGGTAACTTTGAATCGCTCCAGCGGGAATTTTGTTAGCCTTTGATGTCTCTGTCTTGCTTTCGTCTGACTCTAGTGGTATGCCTTCGACTGAGCTAGACATCATCACTGACGATTGCACTAGCCTGTTTCTCGTGTCCTCAGTCATAGAAACCAACTTAATCAACGGTTTCTGGTCACTGACAGCGACTTTGGAGAGTGGTCTTAGGAAAACTGCAGTATGGGAGGCCTGTGGCATCTGAGAAGCCAAGACAAAGAGTCTTCGACCGCTCCGATACATTATTAAAACGGTCAAGCCACCGTTCACTCCTAAGCCGTCGTAATATCTGGAACAGTACCTCACTGACAAATCAAGTGATTTTCAGAAACTGAAAACTCTCTCCAGAGAAAAATCGGAAACATTTGTCTTTTCTTTTCTTGCTCACTGTTTTGTTTTGCAAAATTCGCGTTAGGTAAACAAATGAACTCAAGGCGGGAAATTCAAATTCAGGGTGAAGATATCGAATCGTATATTTCATTTCTTTTTGTCGTCTGGATTATGAAGTTTGCTGAAATGTTCATAGGGCAATCTGATGGTTTGGCCATTGTTGGGTCCAGTCACGATCTCCAACTTGGCCGAGAACTTCTCGACGTCAAGGCTCTTCAGTTCGGCCAACTGGCCTCTGTTCTCGCCAACAAGTACAAGAACGTCTCTTCCTACAGCGGGTATGACAGTCTCCAAATGGGATTGGTCCATCTTGACCTTGGCCCCCGAACTGATCACGACAACGATGGCAGTGTACTTGTCCGCCAACTCCTTGACGTAGGCCTTTTGCTTGTAATACTTGTCGCCGAGCGACTTGGTGACGATTTTCACAACGATCCCCTTTTTCAGCCAAGGTTTCTCACTCGACGATGACTTGGCCTTGGCAGCCTCTTCGGCCTCAGCCAACTTCTTTTTCTTGTGGTCCTCCTCCTCCTTCATGATCTCTTCCAACGCTGAAGACTTGCGCTTCTTGGAATCCTCGCCACCACCGGACTCCTTCTTTGAGGCTGACTCTGATAACTTTGGGACCTTGAACACACCCTTCGTGCTTGTTAACGTTTTGTTCGTCGAGGCCGAAGATGCAGAGGACAGCTTCAAGCCAAGCTGTATTTTTTCGTCATCACCTTTTCGTTGAAGCTCCGTGTACTCGGGCTCGTCGTCGACCTGATCGCCCATGCGTTCCCTCTGACGTTCGACCTGCTTGGCTATGAAGTCAGCCATTCGTTCCTCGTCGTCTTTTGCAACCTTCTCCTTTTTCTTCAGGGCCTCTTGTCGTGCGATCGTTTCAGGGTCGCGGTCGATCCAGGTGATGTACCAGCCTTTCTCGGTCTCGTCTACCACACATTTGCCGGACGAGCCGAGGTACTTGACGAAGCCGGTGAGCGTGACCCACTTGGTGGCGTTCATGTGGACGTGCTCCTTGTCTCGAATGTACTCTTGGTAGACTGCATTGGCGAAAACCCTCTTAGTCCCGTGACACCGCTTGAGGATGCTCATGAAGTTGGCTTCGAACTCCCTGGAAAACGAGTCCAGAAACTTGCCAGGCTTTTCGGCGAAGAGCAAGAGCTGACGCTGATGAGCCTCCGACGTCGTGTGACATTTGAAGCCGTTCTCGTCTCGGCACTGTTTCTGACACATTTGACAGAACCATCTCAACTTTTGGAGCCCCTTGGACTTGATGTTGTTCGAGATCCATTTCGGCGTTCCGAACTCGGCCTTCCCCATGATGGTCTTTTAAAGTGAAACACGTGAAATTCAGAAATTGTCAACGTTTGCTTCCTTCGCAAAATTAAAATTCGTCTTTTACGCAAGGTTTCTAAATAGTGAAGTGAAGTGACGCAGAATTTGTTTACATTTTGAAAATTCAAACCAGCCGCGGGAAAATCAGTGAGATATTTTAGAGAAATATGTTTGCATGTTTATTCCATACACTCGAATTTTAATTAGTTTACGTGGTCAAGTCACGCCATATTATTAATTTCATAAATTAACATTTTTAACGCTATTTTTCAATAATCCACATTATGATTCGATCACTACGGGGTTGTAGCGCAATTTTGTTTGCTTCAAGGCCTTACCTCTTTTCGTAGAGTCGCCCTGGGTTCCGCGACCTCCCCGGCCTCGTGTGCTTCCAGTGTCACGTTTAGATGGTAGTTTTGAAGATCTCGCAGATGTTGGTCGCTTCTGACTGGCTCCAAGGGACGGCAGGAGTCCTGTTTCGTGATCCAAAATGTCAAAGAACTCGTCACAAGTCAGGCTCTCCATGGCGTTGTCTATTTCCACTTTGACTGCGACCTCAATCTCTTTGACGGTTTCATAACTTTCTCGACTTCTTGGGAGCAGCAATTCTGGAGCCACTAACTCAATCATTGTGGCAGTCTGATTTTCTTGTCTTGGCATGATGACAAAGTGCTTCGTTTGAACCGTCGGCGACTCACGAGTTTTCACCAATAAAAAGTGGTCACGAAGTCCAAAGATCATCGCGAGAAATCGCTGCTTGTTCAACTGGTTGTCTTTGTCGGCATATTTCGTGAACTTGGGCCTAATGAGGGCAGGCTGAGTGCTGTTCAGATGGCCAAGACAAAGTCCCTGCGAATACACTTGTGAGACAGCCTCCAGTTCCAAGGATTCTTTGCCGCTGTTTGGCGGCGTTGTCATGGCGAGTGAAACTGGCGTAGAAACACAATGGATGACCAGTTTCGAGTAGATGGAGGAGGAGAGGTAGAGCATCACGTCGACTTCTTGGTTCAGCAGAGGGTCGAACACGTAAAGTTTGAAGAATGCCTCCCACTCTGTCGGTGCGGCGGGAATCTTGACAACTTGCAATCCTGGTAGCACATTCTCGAAGCTTGTAAGGCGTGCATTTTCGCCATCCATGGCAAGTTTCTCGCACTTTGCAATCTGGAAGAGCAGGCAGTTCCCCATTTGTGCCCACTCGGTCATGGTGACCTTCTTGCCTGTGATCAGGACCACTCGGTAACCCTCTTTCGGAGGATAGTCGGTGTGAGGCTGAAGTGCTTTCGCCAGATCAGGCCATGAAAGCAGAAGGCCTTCCTTAGACTTGTTGAGATGTTTCGAATGCTCCAATTGCTTCGCTTGCAACAAGTCCAGCGAGGCCAGAACTTCTTTTTGCGAGGAAGGCACGGGTGACATTTGGGAGAGTAGCGGACGCATTTCCACGCCATTTTTGTCCTTTGTCATCACGCAAAACGAAAATGTCCCGAAGTCAACGTGTTGCTTCTGGGCGCAAAAGTGGCTGGCTAAGGCAAGGCTGGTCTTGAACGCATCACGGATCACTCCGAAGGCTTCCGAATTCACGCACAGGTCTTGGTCAAGCACAATTAGCTCGTGTCTCGGCGACATGATCAATTAAAATTAAAAATTAGCACTTTTCCAGCCAGAGCAGAGACAGATTTTTTCATTTTTGGAAGTTTTTTTGTTTATTTAATATTTTCGGTTTTCGTCCAAAAGCGGCCTTTGGGTCTCAAACTGCAAATTTTTGGGTTTTTATCCATTTTTATCCTCTTTTGAAACGAATATTTTCTGATGTGATTTTCGTTTTTCAGTCTTGTTAGCGGGAAGAGGTTTCGTGATTTGATCAAAATGTTCCGCCTAACATCATTTGTAAACATTCACAAAAACAAATCCCGCGAAAACATTAACAAAAAACTTGAAAAAACTACTTTTTTGTCAATTGGCAACTTGGGAAATCTTCATCAAATTCAACAAGGATGGCATTGTGGCTTGACAAACATCGACCGAAGAAGCTTTCTAAGCTTGACTATCACAAAACCCAGGCGGACCACTTGGAAAAGCTTGTTAAGTCGGGTGACTTCCCCCATCTTCTTGTCCATGGCCCACCTGGAGCTGGCAAGAAGACAAGGATCATGGCCGTTTTGAGGGAGCTGTACGGCTCGGGTGTCGATCGCGTCAATATGGTGCGTCAAGCTTTCGAAACGCCATCGAAGAAGAAGCTGGACATCACGACGATCGCGTCAAACTATCACATCGAGGTCAACCCGAGTGACGTAGGCTTTTACGACAGGGTGGTCATCCAGGAGGTGATCAAGAACACTGCTTCCGCCCAGCAAATTGCCACGACAACCAACGACAAGGAATTCAAGGTGGTTATTTTGACTGAGGTCGACAAGCTATCCAAGGATGCCCAGCACGCGTTGCGCAGGACCATGGAGAAGTACATGAAGACCTGTCGTATCATCCTCTGTTCAAATTCTACATCGAAAGTCATTCCTGCCATCAAATCTCGCTGCCTGCTAATCCGCGTGGCTGCTCCTTCGCACGACGAGATCGTGTCCGTATTGCAAAGTATCGGCAAAAAGGAGAACTGTCCAATCCCGTTGGAGCTGGCTCACAGGATCTCGGAGAAGTCCAACCGCAACCTCCGCAAGGCCATCCTCGTCATGGAAGCTTGTCGTGTTCAGCAGAAGAATTTCTCCACCGATCAGGCAATCATGGATTTGGACTGGGAGCTGTACCTGAAGGAGACGGCAAGGTGCATCTTGACAGAACAAACCCCGCGTCGACTCATGGAGGTTCGAGGCCGGCTCTACGAACTTTTGACTCACTGCATTCCCCCCGACGTCATTTTCGTGTAAGCTTTGATATCGGAACAAAAACTAAGCCAATGATTTGCTAAATACATATCATTTCATTTTAGGGGATTGACAAACGAGTTGGTCAAGAATTGTGATGGTGCTCTGAAGACCGACTTGGTGTCGCTGGCCGCGGAGTACGAGCACAGGCTGACCAAGGGCAACAAGGCCATCTACCACCTGGAGGCCTTCGTCGCCAAGTTCATGGCCGTTTACATGGCTTTCATGGAGGAGACTATGGGAGCATTTTAATTTTCGTAAATGCCAATGTTTATTTCAAAAACTGCTTCAGAAAAAAGTAGGCTACGCATTTTCACAATTTTTCAGCATTATGAATAAAAGTCAAAGGAGGGTAAAAAACCCGTGAAATGAAGTTGAGTTCGATTTGTTAAATCTTTTACTCGGTGGTACAAGACTTGCACCACCATATGTCGGTGCATTGGTTTTCGCAGCGATCGACCAGATTGTCGACGCAATCCTCGCGAGTGACCAGGCGACACTCGTCCTGGGGCACGTGCTGGCAGACTTGCCTGGGGACGTTGCGACAGACCCTCTTTGGAACCTGTTTGGGTTCGTTCTTGCAGACATTCCTGGGTATATCCCTGCACTCCTCCCTGGCAACCTTGGTGCACTCCTGCCTGGGGACCTTGGAGCAGACCTGCTTTGGCAACTGCTTGACGACGTCGCGGCAGATCTGGTCGGGTACCTCACGGCACTCCTGACGGGGCTCATCCCGACAGGCCTCCCTGGGGATGTCTTCGCACTCGGACTTGATCAGCTCCACGGGGACGATCTGGCAGACCTTCTTCTGCTCGTCCTTGCACTCCGTCCTCGGCACCATCCTGGGGATCTTCTTGGGCACTCGCTCCTGGACGTTGCTGCATCTCTGCTTCGGGACCTTGCGGCACTCGCGTTTCACCACGCTCGTCGGCTTCTGCTTGTTGACGAGGGTGCACTGGGGCTTCGAGATCGGGCGGCAGATTTGGCCGGGTACCTGTTTGGCCACATTCTTGCAAACCTGTTTCGGGACGTTCGCGCACACCTCCCGCGGGATGTGCTTTGGGACCTCCTTGGCTACCTGCTCGCACTTGGTCTTCTTGACGTTCTTGCACTTCTGGACGGGGACGTCCTTGCAGATCTCCCGTTGGACGTTGCGACAGGGTGGCGATTGGGGTACCCCGTACGCGTCGATGGGCCCGGGGCCGCCCGCTCCGGGAACACCGCCCACACGGTTTCCACCAGGTCCAGATCCCGGTCCTCCGCCACCACCACAATCCAGCTCGGTGATCACTTGGCATTGCTTTTCCTGATATTGAAGCAATAATCGTAAAAATATTAAAGGCGGAAAATGATAGAAATTATAATCATTTACCTGCTCTGTACCACACTCCTGCTCCCAGACATCGTTGCATTCTTGCTCGTACTTGGTCTCGTACTTGGTGTCGATTTGAGTTCGACAGGATCTCTCGGTCAAAGTTTTGCACTCCTTGTCATAAGTGGTCTGGAAGATCGTCTGGCACTGCTGCTCCTCCAGGACAATGCACTCCTTTTGGGGGTAGTTTTGCATCTTAATCTCTGTGCGCAAGTCGCATTCCTGCGATACAAAGATATTAATTTAATTTTGCATGATTTCACGAGTTTTTTGAAAGAAAAATAATCACCGGAATTACGATATCCCGACATTGCTGAGTGACGTGCAGCTCAAAGACTTGATCGTGGACGGTGTCCATGACGACTCGACAATTCCTTTCAGGGACATTGGCGCAGTACTCCTTGTTCTCGGTCACCTTGATGGGCTTGCATTTTTTCTCGAAAACCTATAGAAAACTTGGATGTACTAGCAATCATTTTAAGATAGAAAACGGAAGTGGATTTTACCTGCTGGCATTTCCGATCCTTGACGAAGCGGCACTCCCTCTTGGTGGTGTCCTTACATTGTCTCTCCGTCTGACTTTCGTACTTGGTTTCGCACTTGTCCTCGTACCTCGTCTCGCATTTGGGTTCATATCTAAAATAGTGATTTCAACGAAAGCAAAAACCAAATATTTTGACTTTCCCCAAGTTTTTTTTTCATTACCTAGTCTCGCATTTCTTTTCCAGAAGCTGGGTGCACTTCTGCTCATACTGGGTCTCGTAACTCGTCTGGCAGACCTCCTCCTGGACGATGTTGCAGCTCTGGACATCATTCTGGACGCACTCGCGATCTTGGTAAGTTGTACACTTTGGCTCGTTAACCTTAAATATCATCAATATACTTACGAGTAATAACCGGAAAAATACTGTATATAATAAAGAGTTTCGCAACCTTTTCGCAAACTTCCTCGCACTCGGGCTCGAGGTCGCACATGGGGGGATTGATGTTCGACGTCTCCCTGGTCAAGGTGCACTGCTTCACGGGCTTCTCGACGACAGGGGGCGGTGGGGGTGGGGGCGGCAAGTTGGGGTCAGCCTGTCCGTGTCCGTGGTGGTCTCCGTGATGCCCATGATGTCCATGGTGGCCACCAGGATCGTCCCCAGCCTGTACGCTGTAATCAGCTTCGGCCTCGGCCTTGGCCTCGGGCTTCGGGTTGGGGGCGGCTAGCCCATTATGTGCCAGCAGGCACATGAGCATAACCACCTACATCATTATAAATTATTTAGATAGGTTATTTTCATTTATTTAATCAAATACTCTACTATCTATTGATGCGTACCTTCAACCTCTCCATATTGGAAATTTGGATAACACTGAAAACGAAATTTCTGTGAAACGAAACCCCAATCGCAACGGGTTGCTGTGTTGCACTACCCCCTCCTAAGCTCAAAGATCATCATCAACATCTACCAACCAACGAAACGTACAAAACAACTCTTTGCTTTGCCCGCGGCGAAAGATGGATTTTCCAGCATTTTTTCGAAAATCTTGCGTAAACAACTTGGACAAAATACCATCGACTGAACTTGGATTATTATAACAGTTTGGTTCTTTGTTTTTTGGGCTGTCTATGGTATATATTGTAATTTTTTCCAAACAGATTAACAATGCATAGGGGGTTGCCTGGTTGCCAGTCGACCTGCTCTCAAACGCTTTCTGACAGAATTGAGAGATTTTCCTCTGGAGAAATTCCATTGCGAAAAGTGGATGGATGTCCATCAAAAATTTTCCTTTTAACTAAACCCTTTCGCATTTCGTTTCTTTTGTGACAACCACGTCCACGACGTACGATACGAATTTGAACAGGTGATTTTCACTTGAGCAGACCTGTAACACGAC
>JAAUYL010092014.1_pt1 | contig 18956 bp, 11 predicted proteins | sample 7278011 | NCBI WGS metagenome assembly JAAUYL01 (sample SAMN14350225, study PRJNA611818) | marine sediment metagenome | isolation source: surface marine sediment (1.8m) | place: French Polynesia: Moorea | collected 2018-08
ACTCAGGAATAAATTCATCTCCTGCTGTACTATCAGCAGTTGCCACCAAAGAAATTTCTTGACCTAATAACGAGTCATCAATAAATGTCAATTCTCCAGTAAAAGTTACTTCCGACTCAGCCTCGAGTGGGTTTTTAGTGAATGGATAGACAAGGTTATCAGGATTGACTTCGCTGGTCTCATCTGCTGTAAATGCTACCACAAAAGGTGGATTACCTTCCTGGGTATACTTGACATCAACCTTGAACAAATCCTCCGCTGTCGCATCACCTTCATTTTTGACAACAACTTCTATGGGTAATTTCAGATTGTCACCACTGATAAATGGTTCGCCCGTAAGGTTAAAAGAGCTAACTATTAAATCTGGTGCTGCATCATCATCTGTAACATCTAGAGTCACCTCAGCAATTTCAGAAGTATTATTATCCTCATCACTTTCTTCGACACGACCAGACTCAGGAATAAATTCATCTCCTGCTGTACTGTCAGCAGTTGCCACTAACGAAATGGGCTGTCCGATTAAGGAATTATCAATAAATGTCAATTCTCCTGTGAAAGTAACTTCTTCCCCAACTTCCAGTGGATTCTTGGTGAAGGGATAAATAAGATTATCAGGGTTTACATCGCTAGTCTCATCCGCTGTAAATGCCACTACAAAAGGTGAATTGCCTTCCTCCATATACTGGACATCAACCTTGAACAGATCCGCTGGGGCATTTCCTTGATTTTGAACAACTACTTCTATCGGCAGTTTCAGATTGTCCCTACTGATGAAAGCTTCCCCTGCAATGTTGAAAGAAGTAACAATTAAGTCAGGTGAGTCATTTGAGCCAAACGCTTCAATTTGTATAGGTTCAAAAGCAACATTATTAGTTTCATCGGACTCAGTTATTTTTTTGCCAGGGTCAACTTGAGCAGCAAGGTAATAATCTCCTACTGGAGTGTCAGCAGGAATTCCGCCACTATCAGTTATTACCCATTCTTCTCCCGGTGCTAAATCAGGTGTATTGCTGATTCGCCCCCCTTGGAGCAAAACATCTTCATTATAATTAGGTGAAAATATAGCAAAGCCATCTGGAACTTCGGTGTCACTAGAGAGAATTAGGTCTACCATGTAACCCTCTGACCCTGCACTATCAGTTCCAAAAGCAGTGGCATCACCATTATTTTTAACTGTAACTTCAATGGGTGAGAGTTCAGTACCAGGTGTGGTTGAATCTGGAATCGAAATAGTAACCTGTAAATCGGGTTGCCCTATTTGTTGTGGAACAATAAAATTATCCAGGGCAATCTCTTCATTACCAACACCATTAATTTCAGGTCCCTCTGTCAAGATAATATTATCAATTTCTGTATCGGCAATCACACCAAAAAATATAGGGTCTGATTCTGTAGCATTAGTAGGAAAGATTTCGATAGATTCACTATCCCCATCAGTAAAGAATATCTCAAGAATAGCTGGACCTGGTGTGCTGGGATTGAAACTATCAATATCAAACCCAACTGCATTGTAAGGTTGATCGAAATTTATGTTGTAGAAAGAATCTTCTTCTACAGACTGTCTATCAAGTATGAATAATTCTGTATCTCCAGAACCTTTGAATGCTTCTACTCTGGGGAGGTTTGAGGTGACAAAAATTCCAGGAAGAAAATCAACACCATCTAAATTAAATCCTGGAGAAAATCCTTCAAAGTCTTGTGTATTAGTAGGAACACCTCCTAGTTGACTTTGATAGTCTACAAGGCTGGAGAATATATTGAAGTTTGCCATTTGTTATTACTCCAAATATCTTAAATTGATTACTCCCATCCCTGTGAATAATTACCTATTAACTCAAAACTAAAACTCTAGACTTCTTGCAGAAGTCAGGGAATAGGGAATAGGGAATAGGGAATAGGGCGGATAAAATTGTCGATTCTATATCTTGAATTGGTTTAATTAAAAATTTTGCCAGAGGTTTTCTCATGTTTGGCAGAAAATTTGCCTCGGTATTATTCTCTTGGGACGGAAATTATAGCGCTACGCGCAAGTCAAAAGGCAAAAGCGAGTGCATAATTCTGAGGTCTCCTCAGAATGTAAGATGCACTCAAAACAGGCAAAAGGCAAAAGTAATCTCTGACTGAGTTTCAGTATTTAGAAATGCCCTAACCTAAATGCGTAGTGCTACAGTTGTTAAATTGTGTGTCAAAAGCTAAAATTATAAATTCCAAAAATAGGTAGATTTTTCCCTTTACATTAAAAAAAGATTTAATACTGTTTAAATCAAACTTTTTAACTAAATTTAATCTCTAATTAATAGAGTCATGCCTATTTCTTAATATTTTTTTAACGGCAGGAGTTATCCAAAAGATTACTTAATGCTGTAAGACCGAAGTTCAAAATTCAAAAGTTCAACTACATTCTTGGCCATGATCTGCAATACTTACCATGGAGAGAAGCCCCAGTTGGGTGGTGAACTCCCTCTTTGAGTTGTGAATATTTCTGTTCTGGCAGGAGTTATGCAAAAAATTTGGCTATATTTTAGCACCGAAGTTCAAAATTTAAAAGTTCAACTACAACCTTCATCAGAATACCCAATAGACATAGTGGTGAAAAAGAAGGGACATTCCATGGAACGTCCCTACAAGAGTTTGAGAAAAGAAATATTTAATTTCTGGATATGTCTAATACCATTTCTCAAAAGTATTGCTACATTTCCTTGAGGATAAGGAGTAGGGAGTAGGGAGTAGGGAGTAGGATTCAAAAGGATAATATATCTTTGCTATTTGCCTATAATAGTTAAAAATATTACTCTTACTTACTTATTACTTAATAACTGAAGTCTTGAGGAAGTATAGCATTATTTTTTGGAATTGGTATAATACTAACCATGAGGGGAAGCCCAGATTAGATTAACTTTTCTAAAGTTGAAGACCTATTTTGAGATTAAAATGCACCTACCTCCTAAAATATTACCTTAATATCTTCTAAAGATTTTTGAACTCCAATTTGAGAGGAAAAAATATAAGTATGCCAGAAGCAACAGATTCAGGATTCGTTCAACCCTATGGAGGAGATCCTTTCGTAGGTCATTTATCTACTCCCATCAGTGATTCTGACTTTACCAGAGCATTTATCGGTAACTTGCCTATCTACCGTCAAGGTCTATCTCCAATTCTACGCGGTTTAGAAGTAGGTATGGCCCACGGTTATTTTCTTGCAGGTCCTTGGACAAAGCTCGGTCCATTACGGGATTCCGCAGTTGCTAGCTTAGGTGGACTAATTTCTGCGATCGCTCTAGTTCTAATTGCCACTATTTGTTTATCTGCTTATGGCCTAGTTTCCTTCCAAGGCGAAAGTTCTGAAGGTGCAGACCCATTAAAGACTTCTGAAGGTTGGAGTCAATTTACTGGTGGTTTCTTCATCGGTGCAATGGGTGGTGCCGTTGTGGCTTTCTTCCTAATCGAAAACTTCCAGGTTGTAGACTCAATTTTCCGAGGTCTTGTTAATAACTAAATTCCTCATATTCAGTTATCAGTTAACACTATATCTGGCTGAAGCTAGAGACTTGAAATACTGAAGTTGATTTTTTTATCCCCTATCCAAGGGGAGATTTGAGACCTTATTTTTTGGTCAAACTTTTTTGGTTAAATTAGGCGATCGCCTACTTTTAAATTATGTAATTTAAGGAGAATTTGAAATGACTGGTGATTATGCAGCATCTTACTTACCTTGGATTTTAATTCCCGTAGTTTGTTGGTTAATGCCAATTGTAGTTATGGGTTTATTGTTCATTTACATTGAGAGCGAAGCCTAGTTTTTGATAATAAATCTAGGTTAATAAGTTAATTCACAAAGTGGCGTATTAATATCTACTTGATTGACAATTCAGGAGATAAAAACGCCACTTTTTATTATTTTTTGAGGGGTTGATATTGGCAATATTTTCTATCTGAAAATAGCTATTGGAGACTGATATAGAATCCGGACAATTGCTATAGCCAAGTCATTGCGACTGGAACGGAGTGGAAGGAAGCAATCTCAGGGGTTTCACGAGATTGCTTCCTCTCGTCGCAATGACGACTTTTCAACCGGATTCTATATGACCTGAGATTGCTTTCCTGCGGAATGCGGCCCAAACGTTCCAAGTTATAAAGTTTATTTTGTTGTCTGATCATTAAATATTTATGAGTTGAAAGAGGTTATGCAATTGAGTGAATCAGGTGTTACCCAAAGGCAGTAATTATACTGATAATACCTATAAAGTTAAAGTAGGAATAGCACTACAGACAATACGAAAACCAAAGTAGTTGTAACGGAAGACGCGCCCAAAGTAATTGACGCGAACAGCAGAACGGCATAAATCAGGATGATCGTACCAAGAACCACCCCGCAGTGGAGAACTATCTGTATCCCTATCCTCCCAAGCACTGCCATCAGTTGGCGCATCCTCATAGTTATCATGCCAAATATCCTGACACCACTCCCACACATTCCCGTGCAGATCATATAAACCAAAAGCATTGGGAGGAAAGCTTCCTACATTTGTTGTTTGTTCTCGATATCTACCTTGAGGAGCATCCCTATAAGTATAGTGACCATTATAGTTAACTAACTCAGACGTTATAGTTTCTCCAAAATAAAATGGTGTGGTTGTTCCTGCTCGACAGGCGTATTCCCACTGACTCTCACTTGGTAGTTGATAGATTTTAGTAGTTTTCTGGGATAGTTTTTGGCAAAATTCTGTGGCATTATACCATGTTACAGTTTCTACAGGGCGATTTCTTCCTTTAAAATGAGATGGATTTTTGTCCATAACAGCAAGATATTGTTTTTGAGTAATAGGATATTTGCTCATATAAAAAGGTTGGAGAGTAACTTGGTGTTGAGGACTTTCTACACTAAATCTTCGTTCTTCACTTTCTGGCGAACCCATAACAAATTTTCCACCAGGAATAGCCACCATTTCCAATATCACATCTTTACCCAAATCTTCTGTAAAATATTGTGCTTGTTTGGGAACGCGGTTTATTTCTTTACCTCTGTTATTGACTGTAATAACCTCGAATGAAAAGGTTTTCAAAGGTAATTTTGGTTGCGGAGTAATAATAGCTTCTGGTTTAGTGCTTGGTAGAATAATTGGTTGTTCCTTCTGTTGAGTATTAGGAACGGACTCACTTTGATCGGTTGAGTTAATAGAAGTACAGACAACACGGAAACCTCTGTAGTAATAGTAGTGGTCATAAGAGCGGTCTGCACTCCGACACCATCTAGGGTCACAATTCCAACTACCACCACGAAGCACTCGAATTTGAAGATCGCCTTCAGTTTCCCAAGCACTCCCATCATTAGGTGCGTCTTCATAGTTATCATGCCAAATATCCTGACACCATTCCCATACATTCCCATGCATATCGTATAAACCAAAAGCATTGGCAGGAAAACTTCCTACATCAGTTGTTTGTTTTCTGTATATACCTTTAGGAGCATTGCCATAGTTATAGTTCCCACTGTAATTAACTAGATCGGTAGTAATGGTTTCTCCAAAATAAAACGGTGTGGTTGTGCCTGCGCGACAAGCATATTCCCACTGACTCTCGCTAGGTAGTCTATAAATTTTCCCTTTTTTCTGGGATAGCTGTTGACAAAAATCTGTAGCATGATGCCATCTTACGGCTTCAACAGGACGATTTTTTCCTTTAAGTCCAGATGGATTTTTGCCCATAATGGCAAGGTATTGGTCTTGCGTAATGGGGTACTTGCTCATATAAAAAGGTTGGAGAGTAACTTGATGTTGAGGACTTTCTGTATCAAGTCTTTGAGGTTCATTTTCTGGTGAACCCATAATAAAACTCCCCCCAGGAATAGACACCATTTCCAAAATCACACCTCCACCCAAATCTTCTGTAAAAAACTCAGCTTGTTTTGGAACGCGATTAATTTCTTCACCTCTGTGATTAACTGTGATAACCTCGAATGAAAAAGTTTTCAGAGATAATTTTGGTTGCGGAGTAATAATAGGTTCTGGTTTAGTGCTAGGTAAAATAATTGGTTGTTGTTTCTGTTGAATATTAGACGCAGACTTATCTCCTAAAGTTAAAGTAGGAATAGCACTACAGATAATGCGGAAACCAATAATGTAGTTGAGAAAGCCTGTTCTATCATTACAGTTACGGGCAGCAGAGCGAGAGTAATAAGGATAGAGATACCACGAACCACCTCGGAGTAATCGATATAGTTCTTTTTTGTCATTACTATCAAGCCAAGCACTGCCATCAGTAGGCGCACCTTCATAATTATCATGCCAAATATCCTGACACCATTCCCACACATTTCCGTGCATATCATATAAACCAAAACTATTGGGGAGAAAACTCCCTACATCTGTTGTTTCTTGACGATATATACCTTTTGGTGCAGAAGCATAGGTGTAGTGGTTATTATAGTTAGCTAAATCAGTAGTAATAGTTTCTCCAAAATAGAATGGTGTAGTTGTACCTGCCCGACAAGCATATTCCCACTGACTCTCACTCGGTAATCTGTAGGTTTTCCCTGTTTTTTCAGATAACCTTTCACAAAATTTTGTAGCTTCACCCCATTTCACAGTTTCTACTGGGCGGTTTTTTCCTCTAAAGCGAGAAGGATTTTTACCTGTAATGGCTTGATACTGCTCTTGAGTAATAGGATATTTACTTATATAGAAAGGTTGCAGAGTAACTTTATGTTGGGGACTTTCTGTATCAAGTCTTCTCACTTCATTTTCTGGCGAACCCATAATAAAACTTCCCCCAGGAATAGACACCATTTCCAAAATCACACCTCCACCCAAATCTTCTGTAAAAAACTCAGCTTGTTTGGGAACGCGATTAATTTCCTCACCTGTGTTATTAACTGTGACAACCTCAAATGAAAAAGTTTCCAGAGGTGATTTTGGTTGCGGAGTAATAATAGGTTCTGGTTTACTGCTTGGTAAAATAATTGGTTGTTGTTTTGGTTGAATATTAGGAGCAGACTCACCCTGATTAGTGAGAGCGTCAAAACTACAGACAACACGAAAACCGTAATTATAATCGTTGCTCCGGAAGTCGTGCGCGAAGGCTTTTTTGAAGCGGATAGCGGAACGGCAGTAATCAGGAATGTAAAACCACGAACCTCCCCGCAGAATGGCGGGATACAGTTCTTTTTCGTCATTACTGTTAAAGTATGGCTCATTTTCATTATTAATTTTTTCCCCTTCATTATTATCAAGCCAAGCACTTCCATCAGTTGGAGCACCTGCATAGCTATAATGCCAAATATCCAGGCACCACTCCCACACATTCCCGTGCAGATCATATAAACCAAAAGTATTAGGAGGAAAACTCCCTACATCCGTTGTTCCTCCACGAAATATTCCTTTCGGTGCAGAAGCATAAGCATGGTTGCCATTATAGTTAACTAAGTCAGTAGTAATGGTGTCTCCAAAATAAAATGGTGTAGTTGTTCCAGCGCGACAAGCATATTCCCACTGACTCTCGCTTGGTAGTATGTAGTTTTTCCCAGTTTTCTGAGATAGCTGTTGACAAAACTCTATGGCTTTGTGCCATGTCACCCTTTCGACAGGACGGTTTCCTCCTTTGAAGTGAGATGGATTTTCACCCATAATGGCAAGATATTGGTCTTGAGTAATGGGGTATTTACTCATCAAGAAAGGTTGTAGAGTAACTTGATGTTGGGGGCTTTCTGTATTAAATCTTCGTTCTTCATTTTCGGGCGAACCCATAATAAATGTTCCCCCAGGAATAGCCACCATTTCCAATATCACGCCTCCCCCCAAATCTTCAGTAAAAAATTTAGCCTCCTTCCAAACACGGTTAATTTCTTCACCTCTCCTATTAACCGTCACCACCTCAAACGAAAAAGTTTCTAGAGGTGGTTTTGGCTGTATAGTAATAGTAGGTTGTGATTCTTGAAACACTAAGCCTGGATGAGAAAGAAGCCCTTCAACTACACCAAAAACATTTGCTGGCGTTTTTAGATCGTATCCAATTGGTAGATGACCTATAGGAGCAGAAAGATCGAAAGTAGGATTATGATATTGTGACCAATAAGGTTGATTATTTACAACTAATCCTACTTTTTGCCAAAAAGCTGCTGTTATTTTTTGATTAAATTCTTTTGTGCCACCTAAATTTTGATAGATTTGCTTCTGTACGCTAAAACCAAAGCGACCATTGCTGTGTTTTACCCAAAGCTGATCGATGGTTTGTAAGTCGGCGATCGGAAATTGCTCAATATCTTCAATTCTCAACCATCCTTCTGTTTTTCTATCAGCTATCTTAAACATCAATTTTGCTGTTTCTTCATCAGCTTCTTTCCATTTTTTATTTGCAAGTAAATTACGCAGTCGAGTATAATCAATCCTTTGTGAGTTAGCTAATTTGACAATTTCCTCAGCTAAAGCTTTGATAGTTATTTGCATAGAACTATCTAACTTAGTTTGAATATCCATCTGAGTCTGAGAATTAACTACCTCACTCCTTCCCAACTCCCTCCTCACATTCTCAACTCCAGCAACATCACCCCGCGCATAACCACCATACCCCTGCCCCAATATCACCAACAAAGGTTCATATTCCCTCAAAGGTTCTGCCAAAGTTTCCATCAAAGACGACAACCTCACCAACTCCGCTTTATCATCCCGTCCATAAGCTTCCTGCAAAGATTCAGCCAACTGACGCGCAGCTAATTCTGGGCGAGTATAAGCTAAAGCAGTCCATCTTTGACCTTGCCAAACACTAGAAACAGACTCCCCACTCTTAACTTGAGAATTAATATAACTGACCAAAAACCGAGATAATTCTTCCAGTCGAGACTGCCCAAACCTTTCTGTACAAAGCTGCAACAAATGATTCCGAATACCCCGATCCATTTCATACAGTTCCCTATCCACAGGATGACAAAAACTTGACAACAAAATATCTGCCACCGCATACCAAGGAATATTAAAATTGCGCTCCCTAGCAAAAAACCGTTGCCATAAACGATATAAAAGGTCTGGAGTTAATGCCAAAGGAAAAGCTGCGTGTTGGGCAAATATTAAATGAGGTTCGCCGAAATATTCAGTAAAAGCAGCAATTTGATCGACATTTTCATTGACAATTTCTACTTCCTCAATATCAGTTTTCAGAACAGGCAAATTTCTCCCCAATTTCCCATAAATTAACCACTGACACATTGCCTTAAATTCTTGATAATTGAGACCGAACGTTTTCAGATTAAAATTATCATCCCCAATAGCAGAAATTTCCTCTGCTGAAGTTCCGCGCCACTTTTGGCGAGGCAAAGGATTTAACCATGCCACTCTTTCCACTTTTCGGGAGAGAAATTTGAGAAAATTCTCAGTTTTTTCAACCCTTTCTGAAACAAACCTACCCCTTGCCGCACCCCCATCACTCAAAATTAAAACTAAAGTTTCTTCTTTAACTAATCCAGCTAAAATAGTTTTCAAAGATTTCTTTTCGGAAAAATCAGGGTCAGTATAAGCTCTAATTCTGGGCACATTATCAAAGTAATAAATATTAGCTTCTTGCCAAGAGTTAATTATTTGACGGCAGAAAGGATTAAAAGGCATCATTGACTCAGACTGGTCAATTAATAAGAAAATTTTTCTGGGTTTTCCTCGACCATATTGATAGATCGGTTGTACAAAAAAACCTTGTTTAGCTATTTTTTGTACAGTAGCTTTTACATTGATATCGCTAGAAAAATCAGTTAATTGAGGTTGAAATAATAAACGTTTTGTTCGCTGTATTTGAGCAATACTAACAGGAAAATAATCTCCATTTTTAGGATTTTTAGGAATAGCAGTGGCAACTTGAGGATTATTAAAAGTAGGCGGTAATAAAATTTCTGGAAAAGTTTTAGATTCAGGAATTTGTTGAGGTGAAATTTCTGAAAAAGTTTCAGATCCAGGAATTTGTTGAGGTGAATTTTTTGGAAAAGTTTCAGATTCAGGAATTTGTTGAGGTGAACTTTCTGGTTGAAAATTAGGTTGAGGCGGAACTTCTGAAAAAGTTTCAGATTCAAAAGTAGATTCTGGTGGAATTTCTGAATTAGAAGTAGATGAATTTTCTATTATTTCCTCTTCTGCTGCCGTTACTTCAGGAATATAATTATTAGTTGCTGTTTCGATGAATTGATGAAATTCTGAAAAGACATTTTTCTGCTGAGACAATAATTCATTCAAACAATTATCAAATAATTTTTGTTCCTCACGAGACTTAGCCCAAATTGTGCGATAGATTCTGGCAATAGCTTGTTTATCAGAAATATCTAACCCCATTTCCAGAGATCCTAATAAAGCTTTAGTTGCTAACTCGTATTCTGAAATATCTAGTTTCATTCCAGCTTCTCTAAGTCGCCAAAATAAATTTATTAACGGGGGATTTTTCATAACAACTTGTGAGAAATAGGTAATGGAAAATATAAGTAGCCTAGTATAATTCAATGTTATATCATATCCGGATAATTAGTGATAAAAAAGTTTTTGTTTTCTATATTATTATTCCGAGATATATATTGTTGTATAATTAAATTCAATTCAACCATATATCCAAATTATTCCCTTGAGAACAGACAGTATTTTTTACACCCTATTCCAATCTGTACCTAACGCCTTCTTTGAACTAATTTCACTACCTGAAACTATAGCAAAAAACTATCAATTTGATTCCATTGAAGTTAAAGAAACATCCTTTAGAATAGACGGTGTATTTGTGCCTACTGAAGTCACACCCGAAACCCCTATATATTTTGTTGAAGTTCAGTTTCAACCAGACAATAATTTTTATGCCCGTTTCTTTGGAGAAATATTTCTTTATCTCAAAAATACAAAACAATTAAGAAATTGGCAAGCAGTTGTAATTTATCCTAGTCATGATGTGGATAAAGGGGATAGTTATGGATATACAGAAATCCTAGAAAACAGCCGAGTTTCTCGTATTTATTTATCAGAATTAGGTAAATCTACAACAGAACCATTAGGGTTGGCCACGCTAAAATTAGTCGTGAGTGACCAGAATCAAACTATGTCAGACGCTAGAATATTATTAGATAGAGTACAACAAGAAGAACCAGAACCAAAACAGAAGGAAAGCTGGTTGCAATTGATTAAAACCATACTAATTTATAAATTACCACAAGCAAGTCGGGAGGAAATTGAAGCCATGTTTAACTTGAGCGACTTAAAACAAACTAGATTCTATCAAGAGGCTTTTTCAGAAGGCCGACAAGAGGGTAGCTTATTGGCCAAAAGGGCAGCTATTCCTAATTTGATAAATCTGGGCTTAACTATAGAACAAATAGCTTTAGCTTTAGAATTACAAGTTGAACAAGTGAATCAATTTATTAATGGAGAAAATAATTAAAATATTCCTTTAAAGCATTCTAATTTAGAAATTCATACAAGAAAGTAGGGAGGAAATTGAAGCGATGTTTTACCTGAGGGATTTAAAAAAAACTCGATTCTATCAAGAGGCTTTTTTAGAAGGAAAAGAACAAGGGCGTAAAGAAGGCAAACTAGAAGTACAACAAGAGGCTATTTTATTGGAAAAATTTTCTGTAGTTCCTAATCTAATAAATCTGGGTTTAACTGTAGAACAAATAGCTTGGGCTATGGAATTACAAGTTGAACAAGTCAGTCAATTTATTGATGGAGAAAATAATTAAAGTATTCCTGATAAAACATAGGCTAATACTCGAAGTTGGGTTGATTTGTTTCCATCAAATATTTCTCATCAACCTGACTTCGGAAAGTTGAAAATATACTTAAATATTCAGGAGTTATCTGTGCCAGCACAATTAAGTTTGCTCGACAATTAATAGGTGGGAAAATTTACAAGTATGTCCGAAGCGACTGTAACGGAGTGGAAGGAAGCAATATCAAGGGTATGAGGTGCATCAACATTTCTTTATATAGTATATAGTGAGTTTTATTCGTGTTTACCTACTTATTCAGTAAACCCTAATTAAACGGAAATAAAATTCTTCCTTATTATAAAAAATCTTCGCGATCGCTACGACTTTTTAACAATGTACTGGCAAAAGGTAATTCTGTTTCTAATTTTTCTATTATTTCTTCTGGAGGATACTCATTTAATATAGCAAACCAATCTATTAATTCACTGGTACTTACTTTTTTCCCAGTTTCTCCTCGTTCATCTTCCATCATTTCTCGCAATTCTAAAAATCTATCAATTGCTTTTTCCACAATTTCGCTAGGAGGATTTTGAAACCTAGCATTAATAATTTTTATGAGTTGTTCTTGACTAGGAAATTCAATGTAATGATACAAACATCTGCGGAGAAAAGCATTCGGTAAAGTTTTTTCTTGGTTGCTAGTAATAATTACAATTGGTGGAGCATCTGGATTAGCTTTTAACCAACGCCGGGGACGTAAATCTTTAATTTCAAATCGTTGTTCTTCTAGTGCTAATAATAAATCATTGGGAAAGTCTGTATCTGCTTTATCAATTTCGTCAATTAAGACTACAGTCCGATATTTTTTTTCTTGAAAGGCATAACCTAAAGGTCCTAATTCTAGATATTTAATTAGATTATTAGGGTCAGTTTCCTGATTTTTAATACCTAACTTTGCTAACTGTGCTGCTTGTAAACGTCCGATATAATCATAAGAATAAAAACCGTCCTGTGCTTTACTAATTGACTGAACATTCCAGAGGCGAAATTTCCAATTTATTTGAGGATATCTTTGACTAAATTCATAAATAATGGAGTATGCAAGACGACTTTTACCACAACCAGGTTCTCCTTCTAATAATAGAGGACGATTTAATCTAATTGATAAATTAACTGCTTCTTTTAAAAAGTCATCAGGATAGTAGGGATATAAATTTTGTTGTACTAAATTATTCCACTCACCCGTGGGCGGTTGGATATTTCCTTCATATTTTAGGGGTAAGTTTGCCATCTTGTTTCCCGACTGAATTGACATTGAAAAAGTTTGTACATATATTCTAGGACTAGGCGAGATTTGCCATTTTTACTATATGTCAATAAATCTTTAATGGCATCATTTATTGATGGTAACTGCATCTGTAAAATTATCTCTACTTGATTAATAGCTTCTCTAAGATCGGTTTCAGATATAAATTCGGCGATCGGCATTTTAATAACTTGTGAAAATATTTCCGTATTGTCTCGCCAATCATTTTGACCGCCACAGTCTTCTAAAAACATAATCAAAAAGTTTTTACCTGCTGGGATTTGTTTAACTAAAGGAAACCAAAACTGTTCTAATAATTCTTCTAAGCGTTTTTTGTCTAAAGTCTCTGCATTTTTGAAGACCAAAATAATATGCTTTTTTTGGATAAAATCTGCACTTGTTAACTGTAACTCTGCTCCTAGTTTCATCCAAATAGTGGGAATAGAAAATTCTGTTAGATCGGAAGCTAGGTCAAAACTTAGCTTTTTAACTTCTGCTGCTCCATATTTAATAATTTCCGTTTCAATTCTACGCATTAACCAAGCTCGACAATAGTGACAATTTCCTTGGATAAAAAATCCTCCTACTCGCCGTTTATGTTTGGCTAAATTTTGGAAAATATTGATTTGAGGTCGATGATTTACACTTAGTAAGATCCGATATAACAGAGTGGAACGATTATGGAAATCTGAGGAATTTTTTTTAGTACCTAATTCTTGAATAATTTCTGTTTCAAAACCTAAAGTTTTCCAATAAGCAACAAAAGCTGATTTATCAATTGGAATTCCTTTTTGGAAATTACTCCAAGTCCGATAAGAAATATTTTTAGCCAAAATAATATCTGATTCAACTAACTCTTCTAATTGAAAACTGCTAATTATTTGATTAGCTGATTTTTTTATTTTCTGCTTAAATTGGCGATATTCAGATTTCTGAGTTTTAGGAATATAAACCGCTTCTTCATCAATTAATTCTTCTAGTTTTTCTAGAGTAATTTCATAACCCGTAATAATTGTGTCAAATATTAAATTTTTACTCGCCTCTACAAGTGCTTGACTATTTTCTCCCCTTCTCCAATTAAGTTCTTGAATTCGTTGTTTTATTTGTTGGCATTCCGACTCAGAAGCCTTCAACGTATTCTGCCGTCTTGTCATTTCAGTTATCAGCTTTTTCAGTGAACAGTTATCAGTTATTAGTTATCAGCTTTTTCAGTGAACAGTTATTAGTTATTAGTTATTAGTTATACCACTTTGAAAAAAGAATGCTACGAAAAGGTGGCTCCCGATCGGATGTGCTGAAAAATAGCTACTCCAATTCATTTTAGATAGTTATATCTATCATTTTCCCCTTTTTTTCAATATTTCCTCCTTCTTCCTTCTTGCTTCTTATCTTCTTCCGTACGGACGTTGCATGCAACGTCCCTACCATTTGTAACAAACATTTATCACGCTTGGTATTAGCCTCCTGGGTCGGAACTTTCCTAGGTCAATACTTCATAATGTTGATTTTGTCAAGCTCTAGTCTGATCAGTTTTCCGATCAGATTGTGACAGTGGCTGTGAATAGCTCTACAAAGGCAATGTGGTTCAAAACTTATTGCAGAGCAGCCACTACAAGTACAAATATTTTACTGAATCAAGACCAATGACACAAGCAGATTTATTGAAACTTTATCAAGGTCAGTTCAAATTAATTAAAACTCTAAATTATTGCAGTTTGCCAAAGTTGTTTTTTTCCTTCGTTTTACTCAATTGTCTTTTAGCATTAATCTGGAGTTTACCAATAACAAGTATATCATTTATATCATTTTTCACAGAAAAAGATGAAGAGTCATCCCAATTTTTACCAGCAGATAAATATTTAGATACAAACCCAAAAAGAGGTATTTTATCGTTGGGTAAAAGTCAGAAAAAAAGTAGAGAACATAAAGAAAATTTGGCAATTCAAAATTATCAAAATTATCCCAAAAATCAGTTTTATAGAGAAATAGATTTCCAATCACATCAAGAACAGGAAATAACTTTTTTTACTGGTATTATTTCTAGACAAAATTTTCCATATGCTATGTGGAATCAGAATATTTATGGTGTTACTCAACAAATACATTCAACTACAAATATGGGATTATCAATGATTTCCACCTCTAATAATGCTAATTTGATTTCAAATCTTACCTTGGATACAACTTTTGAGCCAGTAGTAACAATGTTAGAAAAAAATCGAATCCAAGAATATTCAGATTATTTTGGTGAAGATTTTCAAGAACAATTACTCAATCCCAAAAACATCCAAAATATTTTAGTAAATCTGCACCGTCAGACAGGAAAAAAATCAGCAGTTATCTATATTAATGTTTACCAAGAGCAATTACAAATTATCTTATTGACGGAAACAGGTCAACCTATTCTCAAAACTGTTCCTGAAGTAAACAGGGAACAACTACGAAATACTACTATAATTTTTAGTGGAGAAATTACTGACTTTAGGAATAGTAATACCAACAGTTATTTACCATTAGCAAAAAAATTATACAACTGGTTAATTGCTCCAATTGCTACAGAACTAGAAAAAGCTAATATTGATACATTATTATTTAGTATTGATAGTGGTTTTCGTCACTTACCTTTGGCAGCATTACATGATGGAGAAAAATTTTTAATTGAGAAATATAATTTCAGTTTAATTCCCAGTTTTAGCTTAATTAATCCCAACTACAATTCCCTAGAAAATACTCAAGTTTTAGCAATGGGAGCTAGTAAATTTTCTGACCAACCGGCCTTACCAGCAGTATCAGTAGAATTAACAACAATTACACAAAAATTATGGCAAGGTGATAGTTTCCTGAATGAAGAATTTACCCGCCAAAATCTGATTTATCAACATCAAAATTATCCATATTCTATTGTGCACTTAGCTACCCATGCCGAATTTATAAGTGGAGATGTTAGTCAATCTTATATTCAACTATGGAATGAGAAATTACAATTGCATCAAATAAAAGAATTAGGATGGAATAATCCTGAAGTTGAACTGTTAGTATTATCTGCTTGTCGTACAGCGGTGGGAGATAAAAATTATGAGTTAGGTTTTGCCGGATTAGCAATAGCAACAGGAGTCAAATCTGCTGTGGGTAGTTTATGGTTCGTGAATGATGAGGCAACATTAGGATTAATGACAGAATTTTACTCTCATTTAGGTAATGTTAATATTAAAGCAGAGGCATTACGAGAAGCACAAATAGCAATGTTGAAGGGTAAAGTTGTAATAGAAAAAGGTATTTTAAGGGGTTCAGTAAGTGGTGGGGAAATGTCTTTACCTCCCGAATTGGCAAATATTCAAAATAAGAATTTTGCTCATCCTTATTATTGGGCAGGGTTTACTATGGTTGGTAGTCCTTGGTGATTGAATGTTCATTAATGGATAATTGATAATTACAAGAAGGTTTTAACCGAGAGGATTGAATATAAGGAATATTGTCTTTGTTTTCCCCTATCCAAGGGGAGGCTTCAAGGCGCGAATTATTTAATTCTTAAATGGTAACCCGATAACCAAGAAAGGAGATCGGCACCCGAACATAGTTAATGGTTATGTTTTGTGGGAAATAGTACAGCTAGCAGACTTAGCACAAGCTAAAAAACTCTTCCCTGAGTATAAGTCCATGCACTCCCAGGTTCTTCAAGACGTTATTCAGCGCGTGCAAAGTACTATGGATAACTTTACCTTACCCGATAAGAACGGCAAAACCAGTGGGAAACCTAAATTCAAAGGCAGCCATTACTATAATTCTTTCACTTATCCTCAGTTATCAAATACCAATATTGTCAAAAATGCTAACGGTCGTTGTTGCATTAATCTACCAAAGATTGGTTTAGTCCCCTTTGTGTACAATCGCTCAATACCATTAGGTTTCAAGGTTAAGACGGGTACAGTAATTCGAGAAGCGGATGGATACTACATCAGTTTCACGATAGAAGATAAAGCTGTACCTGTAGAGATTGTAGAAATTCAACCCACCGAAGAAAATTCCAAAGGTATTGATTTAGGACTGTTGCACTATGCTGTTACGTCTGATGGGGAGTTTATAGAAGTACCATTATTTTTCAGGTTCTCTGAACATAGATTATCTAAACTACAGATGAGATTGGCTAAGAAACCAAAGCACTCAAAACCTTGGAAAATTCTCAAAGGTAAGATAGCGAAACTGCATCAACTAATAGCGAGGCAAAGATTAGACTGGCAATTCAAATTAGCTTATCATCTGTTTTCGGACGTAAATGTTATTTTCATCGAAGACTTGCTCTTAGCTAATTTAGTCCGACGTTGCAAGGCCAAGTTAGGTGATAATGGTCAGTTTTTACCCAACGGCCAATCAGCCAAATCAGGATTGAATAAGTCTTTGCAAGATGCAGCTACTATCAATTCCTTGATGTTTTACAGTATGTAGCCTGGAAACTAGGCAAGCGAGTTATCACGCGTAAATCCAAAGGGTACGTCTCAACATTGTTGGCAATGTTTGAGCAAAGTACCTAAAAGCTTATCAGAGCGCTGGCATTCATGTCCGGAATGTGGACAAGAACTAGATAGGGACTATAACTCAGCCACCCCTCTAGCTCCCCTCCCGGGAGGGGATGGGGGTGGGTTGGATTGTTATCAACACAGGAGGAGGACATCACTTCTGTTAAAACTGCGGTCAGGGTATCCCAGACTGAAGAATCCCGCGCTCTCCCGTAGGGGAGCGTCGGGAGTATGTCAAATTCTCCAGATTTAAACCTGAATAGAGAAATAAAATAAATTTCAACATAAAGCAATACAATAATTTAGTTGGCACTATTACTCATAGGTAAATCGTGAAAATATTCGTATACCATACCCCGGAAGAAACCCCCACGGAAAATATGCCAGACTGCGCGATCGCAGTTGATGTCCTCAGAGCGACAACAACAATGGCCACAGCTATTCATACGGGTGCAGAAGCAGTACAAGTATTTAGCGACGTTGAAGAATTAATGGCAGTTAGCGAAAAATGGCCTGCGGATAAACGCATTCGTGTCGGGGAACGAGGTGGTAAAAAAGTGGAGGGTTGTGATGAAGGCAACTCACCCTTAAACTTCACATCAGAAGCAGTCAAAGGTAAACGCTTATTTATGACTACTACTAATGGCACCCGTTGTCTTAAACGTATTCAAAATGCTAAGGTTGTTCTCGCTGCAGCTCTTGTTAACCGTCGCTCAGTAGTTGAATATCTTAAGGAAAATAAACCAGAAACAATTTGGGTCTTAGGTTCCGGATGGGAAGGTAGTTATTCTCTGGAAGATACAGTTTGTGCAGGGGCGATCGCTCACAGTCTACTTACAGAAACTAATTCTCTGTTAGATGAAACTGTAGGTAATGATGAAGTTTTCGGAGCGATGTCTCTCTATCTTCAGTGGCAGGAAAAATTGTATGAATTAATGAATCATGCTAGTCATGGCAAACGTCTCCAACGTCTAGAATGTTATGAAGACTTGAAATATTGTTCTGAAACTGATATCTTAGACGTTTTACCTATGCAGAAAGAACCTGGAATTTTGTCTTAGTTCTAAAAAAGTTAGTGTTTTACCTAACACGATATTATATCATGTCCGGATAATGAGTGATCAAAAAGTTTTTGTTTGTAGTAGGGCTTTAGCCCATTATATATTAGGACTAAAGCCCTACTACAAGCTTAATAATAACTATTCAACCAGACATGATATTAGACATCTCCAGAAATTAATATTCCTTTTCTATCTTGTAAGGATGTTCCAATGAGAAAATCTCTCCTTGAAGCAGGAATATAGACCTCTCCCCCAACCCCTCTCCTACAAGGAGAGGGGAGAGAGATTCTTGGTTGGTCGATCCGCAAAAGTATTTAATTTGATTAATATTCTCCCCCTTCCCTAGTAGGGAAGGGGGTCGGGGGGTTAGGTTTTTTTACTGTACTTCTTTTTGATTTATCTGCAACTAACCGGAA
>JAAUYL010011463.1_pt1 | contig 18954 bp, 10 predicted proteins | sample 7278011 | NCBI WGS metagenome assembly JAAUYL01 (sample SAMN14350225, study PRJNA611818) | marine sediment metagenome | isolation source: surface marine sediment (1.8m) | place: French Polynesia: Moorea | collected 2018-08
GCAATGAAAATGAATGATGTAGCTCCATAGACTTTTAAGGTTAACTGATCAACTTTTACCCATACTTTTAATTCTTTGAAATCTCGCTTATTACTTTTTCCTCTTTTAAAAGTAATGAAGCTGATAGCTGAGAGCTGATCGCTGAATGGTTACGTAATTGTAATTGCTATATTATCAACTTTTAATCTTCACAATTCTGTTAACTTTTTTTTCTAGTACTACTAAATGATTTGAGTATGACACTGGAATCTACTCTACCAATGTAAGTATTCAGTTATTGACTTTGTTAAGCTTTACACTTCTCAAATAAACCAGGTTTATTACTAACAAAATTTATTAATTTCACTTATTTTAAATAGAAGTATTTGAGCTACCTAATCGAAGAATACTGTATTTGCTTTTAGCTAACTGATAAATACTTACATACCAATTAATTTTATCTAACTCTTGACTCTTGTACATCGCCAATCAGACAGCTCCTCTACCTCACTCTTAATTACCACTAAAATCTTACAACTGAAATGTGATTGCTATAGTAAAAAGAGAAATAAAATACTTGCTATTTTTTCCTATAGATTCAACTAATAATTGTTGAACAAGCAAATTATTAATGATAATTTTAAATGCTTACCTACTTAAATATGATTGAACAATTCAAGTATCATCTCAGAAATCTAATTACTTTCAGATATTTCTCTACATTTTCTGGGAATTTATTTCTTATTTTTGGTTGTCAAAGAAGTGGTACAACTTTGTTACTATCTATTCTGAATGCACATCCCCAGATTACTTGTGTAGATGAAACAGAGTTTCCTAGTCCATATCCTTTTCCCTCCGCTCAAAGATTGGCTGTTAATAAAATCACTAATCATTATTTATGCCTTAAAATGCTAGAGCATTCCCATAAACTAGATTTTTTAAAGAAATTTTATCCTCATGCCAAAATACTTTGGCCTCTGAGAAATCCTCATAGCACTATTTCTTCAATGCTGAGTCTTGTTAATTCACAAGGGGATTGGATTGATCGATGTGTTATGCAAGAAATAGAAAGACTCAAACCTTTTTTTAGTCAAGAGTTAGAATATAGGAATTTATCTGAGTTATCTAAAATTGAGTTAGCTGCAATTTATTGGTTATATAAAAACCAATATCCGACTTGGCTAAAAAATAATGGATTTGAAGTTTTAGAGTTTAAATATGAAGAAGTAATCCAAAACCAAAAAGAAATGTTAGGGAAAATTACTAATTTTTTGGAAATTGAATGGAGCGACGATCTACTCAATTTTTACAAAAAAAATCCAGGTAAATGTTGGGCAGGAGGTACGCGAACAGATCGACCAATTAATACAGCGAGAGCTAACAATTTACAGGCAGAATTAAAGGCTGAAGAAATACAGAAAATCAATTTAATTTGTCAACCTGTAATGCAGAAATATAGCTATACAGCTCTATAAAAAATTCGGGAAAAATAAAGTTATTAAAACGTCGTAATATTTTGTGATTAATGTCTTTTGTACTGAGGATATGAATGCTAAAAATCCCTACTTATTTATCAGTATCAGGAGCAGTATTTACATATTTATTCCTGGAACGAATCAAATAGGATAGTAACTAATGAGTAACTCACGTTCTGGTATTTTTTATGTTGCTGCTGTTCAATAATTAATAATTAATAATTAACAATTAATAATTACCTCTTCTGTAATAGAGGGATTGGTTAAAAGGATTTTTTCTATTTTCAAGGGGAGATTGGATATGGCGCCGGTAATCCATCCATCCCATCCTAGGTCATGGGACCCATTCATGTCGGCGACAACCGAAGTGCGTTTGCTTAAGCATTCCGATAGGAAGGTTATGCGTAGCAAAACGACCGCTTTTTCTCCTTGAAAGAAGAGGCTTTAAACCTTATTTTTTCGGTAAAGATTATATTGATGAAGCTTGCAATTCTGCTAAAAGTTTAAAAAAAATTAATCCATCTATAAAAATATCCCTAGCTTGTAATCAAAACCCTGAAGATAAAGATAAATATTTACTTCGAGAAAATTATTCGAGTAAATGAAGAAGTAACTTGTAGAAATGAAGGATTGCTATTTAAAGCCAAACATTTATATTTTTTATCACCTTATGAAAAAACTTTTTTTGCTAGTGACTGTGAAAGTGGCTTGGACATATTAGAATATTTCGATCTTGCCCTAGTTCCAGCTCAAGTTGATACTAACTATCCAATTTTAGAATCAGTAAATAAAATTCCATCTAAACCATTAAATACAGGGATAATTTTTTTAAAAAAGAATGAAGTTAACGATCTGTTATTTAAAGAATGGATTAATATCTACACAGGTAAGCCTTTATCTAATAAAAATTTACGAGAAACCGATCGAACTTCTTTTGTGGAGGCATTGCTAAAATTTTCGTCAAGATTGTATCCTTTACCTAGTGAATGGAATGCTAGATTTAATTTTATTAATTGTGTTTACTGAACCTGTTAAAATCTTGCATGGCTTTTTCCTTAATATAGAAAATGCAGCTTATTTAATTAACTTAAATGCTAATAAGCATCAAGTCTCGATGCTTCATTGAAAAAGATGTATTGTTTTTCAACCTTATACATGGAAACATTCTGTAGGTAACTTATTATAAAGATTGGGAATAATGAAAAATAGAAGGTAGTTCATTAATGGATAATGGAGAATTAATAATTGATAATTGATAATTATGAACGAGTTGAAAATTTTTGTACTATTGAAAAACTTTCACCCTTTTTATATCTAAAAGAAATAGTTGACTTTTTTTCCAAAATTTCGTCAACTAATTCATTATCAATTATCAATTAAAAAGATTATACATTGGTTATGAGAGGCTTTAAACCTTTGGGGGTTAATTATCAATTATCTATTGGTATCGCCTTTCCTTCCTTTTTTCCAAACTTTAATAACATTAATGCGACCAAATTTTAGATGACTAATTAATAAAAATATCAACATAAAAAATTTACTCAATGATAGATAAAACATCTTCTGCCACAGATGAGTATTTGCCAGAAAAGCCATCTCTAAAAACTGGATTACTTGCTCTTAAGCAAAAAGATTATCCACAGGCGATCGCTCACTTGGAAATAATTGCTCAACAAAAACCCCTCAAGCAAAAGTTAAAAGCTCAGATGGGTTTAGTTATTGCTTATGAAAAAACCAAACAAGTAGATCGAGCTATTTCTTTGTGTCGTAATCTTACTAAAATTTCTGATAGTGAAATTCAAAGCTTTGCTCATCGTCATCTCAAGGAATTATTAAAGCAATATCCACCCAAAAATCTGAAAAAATCAACAATTCCTCCTCCTAAAGCTTCAGAAACATCTACCCAAAATCAACAACCTATTGAAACAGGATTTGTTCCTTTTAATCCAACTTCAGATCGATCTAAATCTCCCAAAAATAGCAATGACATCTCTAAAAAAAATATTGATTTATCTGTAGAAAAAGGTTTTCAACCAATCGCAGAAAATCCAAATATCTCAGAAATAAAATCTAGTAAAACCTCAAATTACCTAAAGCATTCTCAGCCAAATAAAAATAATATAGAGGCAGATAAAAATCAATCACCTGATTTATCAGATAAAGTTAATAAGTCAAATTTTAAAAACATAAATGAATCTCATCAGATATCAACAGAGATTACTTCAGAACAACCAGAAAATCCTAGTCAAACTTCAGATATTGTAAAGTATTCTCAGGCAAATAAAAATAATATAGAGGCAGATACAAATAGCTCGCCAGCTTTATCAAGCACAGTAAATAACTCAGATTCAAAAACTACAAATGAATCCCATCAAACATCAACAGAAATTACTTCAGACAAACCAGAAAATTCACCTAAATTAAAATGGCGTCAAGCAGGAAGAGCAAAAGGAGGTCGTCGCCTTAAATCTCCTAATTTAACTCTTTTATGGTTAGAACAAATAGTCGTAGCTATTGCTCTATTTTGGCTAAGTCTTACAATACTAAAATTTAGCTTAGATGCAACCAATGATTTTCTAGTTTGGCTCCCAAACTTTCGACCAATTCAACTTTTTTATCGAGACCCAACTCGAAATTTTATAATCTTTTTGCTCGGATTATTTATATTCTCTCCTTGGTTAATTGATGGATTATTAATACTTACTTATCGTCTTCAAACTCTACCAACAACAACTCTAATTAATTACAGTAAAGAAGCAAATAAACTGCTCCGTACTTTTTGTAAAAAACAAAAAATACGGGGAATTACATTGAAAGTCTTACCAATAGATATTCCTATAGCATTTAGTTATGGATGCTTGCCTCGTTTTTACAGAATAGTTGTCAGTCAAGGATTGTTAGATAATCTAGCAGAAGATGAAATTGCTACTATTTATGCCAGAGAAATTAGTCATGTTCAAAATGGAGATTTCCGGTTAATGTCTATGGCTAATTTAATGCTTCAAATTCCCTACACTATTTATTGGCAATTAACTTTTTGGGCAGATCGGATATTGGATTTGATAAATCATCAATTCCCCGATTTTTTACCAGAATTTATCAAATCTTTTCTGCCTATATTAGTATCTGTTTTTAGAGCATTCGCTGCAATAATTTCGACTCTTAGTTATGGTTTATATTGGTTACTAAAATTGCCGATTTTATGGTTATCTCGTCGGCGAGTTTATAATAGCGATCGCCTAGCTTGTAATTTAACTGGTAATCCTAATGGTCTGACACGAGCTATTCTGAAAATTACAATTGGTATGGCTAATGATGTTAAAAATCAAAGCAAAATCAGGAATTTATTAGAGAGTTTTGAAATATTAATGCCAGTAGGAATAAACCAAGCTATTACTATTGGTAGTGTTGTTTCAAATAGTAGTTTTGAATCTATTTTTAACTGGGATATTGTTAACCCATATCGTCAATGGTTAGAGCTTAACAATAGTCATCCTTTACTTGGCGATCGCTTAAAAAGATTAACTTTATACGCTAATTTATGGAAACTAGAAACAGAGTTAAATCTAGGAAATATAAATCCCGATATAACTGCAAAAAATCAATTAAGTCCTACTCAAGAAGAAAATATTGATACTCCACCAAACCTTGATTTGCAGAAACTTTTACTTCTGGGAGCGCCATTTTTTGGCATATTAATAGGTCTAATTTCTGCTATTTTATTGTGGTTAATAGGTGTAATTTCATCTGCTATTGGTCTTTGGCGTTTAGATTGGTTATTTGGAGATATTTCCATTTTAGTTGGTTGTTTAACTATAGGTTTTAGTATTGGTATTTTAATGAGAATTAATCATTTTTTTCCAGATATAAAGCAGACTCAACTTTGGCAAAACCCCGATCTATTAGAATTGTTAACCGAGCTAAAAGCTTTGCCATTAGATAGCCAAATAATTCAGTTCAAAGGCAAACTTCTTGGTAAAAGCGGAATGAGTAATTGGTTGGGACAAGATTTGGTTCTAAAAACAACAAAAGGTCTGGTCAGATTGCATTATTCTAATAACTTTGGTCCTCTTGGTAACTTATGGCCTAATATTGATCATCCTAGTGATTTTGTTGGTAAGTCTATAACTGTCACTGGTTGGTGGAGGCGAGGAGCTACTCCCTGGATAGATATCAATGCTCTAAAATCTGAAAATGGTCAATCTATTAACAGTGGTCATCCTCTCTGGTCAACAATTATAGCTTTTGCTCTTGCTATATGGGGAGCTTATATGGTATACACTGGCAGATTTTAATTATCAGATTGTGTAAAGAAAAGTTGCATTCTTGAACAAGTTATGTTACATTTATTTACATAGAGTAGCTTAACCCAAGCGACCTCATAGTTTTGCCTAGCTCAGGAGTTTAGTCTGATGGAGCTAAATTTGTAGAGATATGAAAGATTGAATAAGGTAAACATATGCTTACTGTTGTCAGCATTACCTTAGTAAATATGGTCTGTTGACACACAGAAAACTTCTACTTAACTCATAACAGATAAGACTTTTTGGGTGGCAAGTGTCAATCTCCCAACACAGCAAGTTCTACCAGCCTACATTTGTGGCTGGTTTTTTCGCGATTCATAAATTTTGCGCTCGGAAAAGTAGGGATTACTGAACAGCGTAACTGTACTATTGAAGATACAAGTAAATAGTGAAATTTTAGAAAAATAGTAGATATTGACTTAGGATTATGATAAGTTTATAGTGGTTAAGAAATTACTATCCTGTTAACAAAGGAAAGATAAGCTGTAAGCATTTCCGGTTTGGTTGAAAAATAAGTCAAATATTATGATTAAGTTTTAGCCCTCACCAAGTAGGAAGTTTTATCTATTATAAATTTGAGAAATGCGGTAGGCTTTATCGTCGATGCCTGTGGACGGAGTGCTGCCGACTAGGGGAGCCGTCGGATTGGCGACGTATCCGGTAGAAGGTAGGGATGCTGCATGCAACATCTGTACACATTAAAACATCACTAATTGTGACGTTTTATATTAGTTTTATGAAGCAGTATACTTGAAATTAATATCGTATTAGCAATTGGGTTGTTTGAATTTAGCAGGCTTTGAAGTTATATTTAAAAGTTGGGACGATAAGTGTTTAGCAAATCAATATCAAAAAGAAGTAATTGAGCAATGCCTATAGTTTTGTTTGTTGGTTGAGTGATGAGCAAAAAGTTTAAAGAAAAACCTGACAAAATAAAAATATTTGTCAGAGTTGACCAAAATGAGAAATTAGAAATCATTTCATCTGTAGTAAAGGTGAGTATAGGTATTTGTCAAAGTTCTTTACATTTCAAAGTCTGGAGCAGTTTTTTTTGATTCTGCTCTTGTTTTGTGTTCAGTCAATCTCAGTTGACTAAGTTTTCGTTTGTTGTAATTTAAACAAGTAAAATTCAAAGTCTGGAGGAATTTTCCTATGTCAATTCGTTTGTATATTGGTAATTTGCCTAAAGAGGTAATGGAACGTCAAGAACTGCAAGAAGTTTTTCAAGAAGAAGGTGATAGTGTTACCACTAAACTGATCACAGATCGTAAAACTGGTAAATGTCGTGGTTTTGGTTTTGTGACAGTTAAAAATGATGAACAAGCTGACCAAATTATTGAAAAGTATAACGGTTATCAGTTTAGAGAAACTCCTTTAAAGATTGAAAAAGCATTACCTAGGTCTAAGAATAAGAGTGAGTCTGAAAATACTGAAGCTGAAGCTAAACCAATTAACAAAAACAATACTAACAAGAGTAAAAAATCTCGTCGTGAAAAGGATAAAGGAGGATCATCTAAAACTGCTAGTAGTACTAGCTCTAGTGGTAATGATGCAGTTCAACCCGATCCCCGTTGGGCTGATGCTTTAGCAGAGTTGAAGCAACGTTTGGCAGCTAGCACTAATTCTTAGGAATTTAGTTGAGTAAACTCAAAAATATTATCAAGCTGACATCATTGTAGATACAGCCCTTTGTAGAACAATTAGGTACACAGATTAAAGCAATAATCTTTTGAGAAAATCCAACATTATTTGGCTCATTGTCGTCAATGTACCAATTAGTCATGCAAAGTTCTGTAGATTCATTGTAGATATAGTTTTGTAATCATCCCTATAGCTATATCTACAAAGTTACGGTCTAAAATTTAGGTACTGATAAACAAGTATAATTTTACTCGTCTAATACCAATTCCCATGCATTAATGCTATACTTAGGCAACACTTCATTTATTAAGTAATTAACATAAGCATTTGGAACCTTTTTGCTAATTTTAAGTCAAGTTAATGTTAATTATTCTTATGTTTACTTCTCGCTCTCGGAGGTTGTGCAACGTCCCTACCTACTCCCCTACTCCCCTGCTCAATAAAATGTAGAAAAGTTTTTGAGAAATGGTATAACTTATGGCAATTTAAGGGATTTACCAACTCACATCCTTACATCTTTAGCACTACCCAAGCTCTAAAGTGTATCTAGTATTAACCCTAGATTGAAACAGTTAACAATTAACTGATGAGTGAAAAAGCCTTCGATTTAATAAATCAAAGGCTTTTTATTTCAAATATATAACTCAGAACTTACGCAAAGACACCATATATATTAAATCAAAAGTATTAAATCAAAACTATCATGTCTTATAATATGTAGTGTCTTTTGAATAAATCTGCAACCTAAACACACTAGAATTTTAAGTGCTGAATTAGCTTGAAAATAAAGTGCAAGATACAGGAGCAATAAAAATCAAAAAAAAGGCGAAATTCCTAGTCAGGTGAAGGAAAAATGCAGAAAAATTAACAGTAAAACTATTGGCAATTGCCTATTCCCCATTCCTTTCCCTTAGCAAAATACTTTTTCAGCAAGTCCTATGTAATGTTTAAAATTTATGGATTGTGTCATTTATGTAACTATTAATCCGAAGTTGAATTAAATAGTTTATCCATTGCACAAATCCGCAAATTTAAACATTTTCCCACTAACTGTTTCTTCAAGGTATAGATACGTTGCTAGAAATTATAAGACTTTTGACCTCAAAAATGCTATGGGCAAACATAGTAACTTGCGAGGAGTAGAAACGTAAGCCCGACGATTAAATACATCATATTGATTACGCTCAATAGCATCTAAAATCTTACTATAAAGCATAGAAGCTGACCAAACAGGCCAACGAATATCAGCGCTCAAACGCTTAATACCTCTCTCTGCATCAACAAAAAACTTACGCGCCCTGTGAATCTGAAATTTCATCAACTCTCGCCAACGGTCATCAATTACACCATTTAATAAATCCTCTTCGGTATAATCAAATAAAGCTAATTCTTGTAAAGGAAGATAAATCCGACCCCGACGAGCATCTTCTCCTACATCTCTTAAAATATTTGTAAGTTGATTAGCAATTCCTAAGGCGATCGCTTCAGATACAGGAGGCTGCATTTTTTGGCTGGGGTTCCAGGGAGTGGTAGAATTTGATGTTTCTACTCCCATTACTGGCATAGTCATTAAACCAACTGTACCTGCGACTCGATAACAGTATAGTTTCAGTTCCTCAAATGTTTCATAGCGACTGCGGTACAGATCCATTTGCTGACCTGCAATCATATCACGAAACGGTTGTATATCTATGGGGAATCGAGATAGGGTATCTACCAATGCTACATCTGCATCTTCTAACGGATAGCCAGCAAAGATAGATTCAAGATGTTGTTCCCATTCTTGCAGGGTTTCTGTGGTTGTGGTATTTGACATGGGTCCATCTACCAGTTCATCTGTACGACGACACCAGACATAAATTGCCCATATCGCCTTACTTTTAGCCTCTGGCATTAACTGAGTACCCATGTAAAAAGTTTTAGAATATTTGGCTGTGACTTGACGACACAGCTCATAAGATTCTTCTAAAGATACCAGGGATGAACGAGTCATGCGTTGGGAAGATTTAGACCGTTGCAGCATTCTTTGCTGGCTTTGGAGTTGTTCGTTGCAGGTTTGCATGAGATTCAAGGTGAGTAGAAGCTGCTTTAGCGATCGCCTGCGCTGTCAGTTTGCCAGAAAGTACGGCTCCTTCCATGCTAGCTAGATAGCGTTGCATTGTATAGTCTCCCGTTAGGAAGAAATTTCCAATTGGAGTTACTTGGGAAGGGCGACAGTCTTGACGACCAGGAGTAGCTTTATATACAGAGCGGGGCGTTTTGACAACGTGATATTTCAACAACTTAGCTGGAGATTCTCCTGTAAAGTGAGCTGGAAATAATTTTTCCAACTCTGCCATTGTTGCTGCGACTATTTCTTGTTCGGATTTACTAATCCAATCTTTGGCGGGTGCTAATACCAATTCCAACATCGAACGGTTGGGATTAGCATATTCGCGACAAGTGTTACTCATGTCTGCATAGACACTTAGTAGGGGCGATCTGGAAAACAGTAAATGGTCTATATCTGTGAGCTTACGATCAAACCACAAATGTAGATTTATTACTGGTACTCCTTCCAAACCATTGAGCTTTTGAAAATATTCCATCTGCTGCCAAGGTTTTGGCAACATTACCTTTAGGGGATCGACTGGCATTGCTGACACATAAGCATCAACCGTCATAACTTGATCTTCTGCTCCATCTAATCCTCTAATTAGGAATCCACTAACTGTAGCATCATCGTTTAGCAGAAATTCCTTTATCGGTGCGTTTAAATGTACTTCTCCGCCTCCCTTCGTAATATATTCTACCAGTGGTTGACATAATCGTTCTGTGGGAGAACCATCTAAAAATGCCATTTTAGATCCATTTTTCTCTTGGAGAAAACGGTTAAGAGCTGTGAGAATTACAGTCGAGGATATTGCTTCTGGACCGATAAAGTTCAACGCTTTTGACATGGCGATGAATACTTCTTTTTCCACTCTTGGAGGCACATTTTGTTTTTTCAGCCATTCTGAGAAACTGTATTTGTCCATTTTCTCCACATATTTTTGGCCTTGGACTATGGCTGGGATCAGACCTATGCCGAACCTGATTTTTTCTGGCCAGGTTAGCATATCATTATTGCGGAGAATAGCTACTATCCCATTCAAAGGCGCTGGAATGTCAGGAAAATCAAATCTAGAGTATGTTCCTGGTGTTTCTGGCTGATTAAAAATCATTGTGTGCTGTTTCCATTGCAGTCTATCCTCTATATTCAATTCTTTGAATAGCTGCAACATATTTGGATAAGCACCAAAGAATATATGTAGACCAGTTTCATACCAGTCTCCCTCTTCGTCCTTCCAGGCTGCCACTTTACCTCCGAGTACGTCCCGCCTTTCGAGGACTATTGGAGTATGACCCATGTCTGTCAAATATTTAGCACAGGAAAGACCTGCTAGACCTGCTCCGGCGATCGCTACTCGCATTTGCTTGGGTTTAAACCTCTTAAATTAAATTTACTTATTTTTTATTATTATAACTTTACAAGTTGTTACAAAATTCAGCAAGACCTAATTAAGTTATTTTTGATTTTTCTGAACATAAATTTCTTTGTGTCCCTATTTTTGACAAAAGAGTGTAAGTGTGGTAATACTACAGCGAAATTAGTAATAGAGTTGTGTTATCTTAATAAAATGTAAGAATACTTGAGTTAGCTGTTTAATTATTAATAACAGATTAAGAGTAACAGACAAAGGTACTTTAAGAGTCGATACCTCAAAAATAAATCAATAGAATCAATTTGGGTTATTATGATTTGGAGTATGGGAGTAAGGGAGTGGTAGAGTATTTTCTCTCTTTTTCTAATATTGCTTCTCTACCACAGATGCCTCCTAAAAAGCTTTTGATATAATATACACAGGCATTACGCCAAGGTACTATATATGATGGTGTATTGTATAATTCCTAATTAAGTATCATAGCTCGTGGTTTCCACAAAGGTATTATACATATATAGAGTTGAAAAACTGTAACGTTCTAGTTTTGAGCGCTATATGTATGGTCTGTTGTATAATTCCTAATTAAGTATCATAGCTGGTGGCTTCCACAAAGGTATTATACATATATAGAGTTAAAAAACTGTAACGTTCTAGTTTTGAACGCTATATGTATGGTGTATTGTATAATTCCTAATAAGTACCTAGGCAAAATTATTTGTATATCTATTCCTTCGTAAACAAGCTTTTGATATAAATTTTATATCTAATTAATTTTGCATAACTACTTAAAATTTTTAAATCCTCCATCAAAAATTTCTTACCTATCACAAGAGAGCCTTTAATCTAGATTAGATAGTGAGGCAATCCTCAAAAGACCAAAGAATTTGACACGATAAAATAATTAACAAAAGGATAGAACAAAAAAACTAAGGCATGGGCAAAGTAGTCGGCATAGACCTGGGTACAACAAACTCCGTAGTATCCGTCATGGAAGGCGGAAAACCAATTGTGATAGCTAATTCAGAAGGAATGCGGACAACACCATCTGTAGTTGGCTTCACGAAGGAAGGAGAACGAATAGTGGGACAAATGGCCAGAAGGCAAACAGTTCTGAATCCCCAGAACACCTTCTACGGAGTCAAACGATACATTGGACGCAAATACTCTGAACTATCCCCAGAGTCAAAGCGCGTTCCCTATACCATTCGTCGGGATGAATTCGGCAATGTTAAAATCAAATGTCCTCGAATGAAACGAGATTTTGCTCCAGAAGAAGTCTCAGCTATGATACTGCGGAAACTAGCAGATGAAGCAAGTCGCTATCTGGGAGAGGAGGTAACAGGAGCAGTAATTACCGTACCAGCTTATTTTAATGACTCCCAAAGACAAGCCACTCGTGATGCGGGGACTATTGCGGGCCTAGAAGTCAAACGTATTCTCAATGAACCAACAGCAGCATCCCTGGCTTATGGATTAGAAAATACAGAAAATCAGGTAATTCTGGTCTTTGACTTGGGTGGTGGCACATTTGATGTCTCAATCTTGGAAGTAGGAGATGGAGTATTTGAAGTTAAAGCTACCAGTGGAGATACCCAACTAGGGGGTAACGACTTTGACCAACGAGTAGTTGACTGGTTAGCCGAACAATTTATAGAAGCAGAAGGAATAGACTTGAGGACTGACCGTCAAGCTCTACAAAGACTGACTGAAGCAGCAGAAAAAGCAAAAATCGAACTATCTGGGGTTGGAGTAACAGAAATTAATCTCCCCTTTATTACTGCCACAACAGATGGCCCTAAGCATTTGGAAACTAGGCTGACTAGATCCCAATTTGAAGGACTTTGTGGAGATTTAATTCCTAGAATCCGACGTCCTGTAAAAATGGCCTTAAAAGATGCTGGCATTAGTCCCTCTATGATTGATGAGATAGTATTAGTGGGGGGGTCAACTCGAATTCCTTTTGTCCAAGATTTAGTTTACTCTCTGATAGATAGAGAACCAAATCAGGGAGTTAATCCTGATGAAGTTGTGGCAGTGGGGGCGGCTATTCAGGCTGGGATTTTAGGTGGTGATGTACGAGATGTGTTACTTTTGGATGTTAGTCCATTGTCTGTGGGCTTAGAAACTATTGGGGGAGTGATGAAAAAGCTCATTCCTCGGAATACTACTATTCCAGTACGACGTTCTGATATTTTTTCTACTGCAGAAAATAATCAGACTTTGGTTGAGATTCATGTTATTCAGGGAGAACGGGAAATAGCTACTGATAATAAGTCTCTCGGAAAATTTAAGCTCACTGGTATTCCTCCTGCACCAAGGGGTGTGCCCCAAGTACAAGTCGCCTTTGATATTGATGCCAATGGTATTTTGCAGGTAACGGCAATGGATAAAACTACTGGTAGGTCTCAAAGTATTACGATTCAAGGGGCTTCTACTTTAAGTCAGCAGGAAATTAGTCAGATGATTCGGGATGCGGAAAAATTTGCTGAAGTAGACCGACTCAAACGTGAGCGGGTAGATAAGCGTAACCGGGCTGAGGCTTTGGCATTTCAGGCGGAACGACAACTGCGAGAGGTTGCCTTGGATTATGGGATGCAGTTTGCAGCTAGAAGTCGTCAACGAATTGAGATGTTGATTAGGGAACTGCGGGATAGTTTGGAACAGGATGATGAGCGAGGTATCGATCAGGTGGGGGTTGATCTACAAGATGCTCTCTATGATTTGAAACGTGAGATTTCAATTTATACCTCCGAAGAAGGTGATGATGATTTCTTTGGTTCTGTCCGTCGGACAATATCTGGGGATGATTATAAACCCAGAGAACGTTATGATTATGAAACTAGAGTTTATAGTCGTCCTCCCGATCGATTTAGTTCTAATCGCCCTAGTCGTTCTTATCAAAGTAAAGATTGGAATGATGATGATGATGATTGGCTATAAATATTGTATATTTTAGATTGGGCAGGGGATAGTAGAATTCAGAATTCAGAAGTTAAATTCTTAGTGTGACTATATATTGAGAATTTTCTAACTGAATTGGTATACCCCTATGCGCAAGTAAAAATTCAAAATTCAAAATTCATGCATTAATCTCTGACTGAGTTTTTGCTTTCCTTTGGAATGCTGCCTCTTGCAGAATATCTGGGCTTTTCATGTCGCGTAGCGAAACGCAAACTGAAATGCTGGGCAAACAGGATTTACCAATGTCCTAACCTATTTGCTTGGTGCTATAATTACTATATTTTAGCTCTCAAGTGAGAAATCTAAAATCTGCTACCATTTTGCTTCGAGGAGTCAGAGAAAATATTTATCGTTAAAACTACTTATAAGTTTAAGTTAGCAGATGCAAAACTTTCGGAATTATTATCAGATTCTAGATGTTTCTAAAGATGCTTCAGTGGATGAAATTAAGAAAGCATATAGGAGACTGGCGCGACAATTTCATCCAGATGTAAATCCAGGCAGTAAAGAGGCAGAAGAAAAGTTTAAAGATATTAATGAAGCCTACGATATTTTATCAGATTTAGAGAAACGGGTAGAGTACGATAAGTTTATTCGATATTGGAAACCGAAGGGAATTGCTAGTAGGATGGGGGTGCGGGTTCCTGATTTTAGAAATTGGGGAGATAATCTTTCTGGGAATGTAGGTAAGTCAGAAAAAGATGTAGATGTTAGTGATTTTTCAGATTTTAATACTTTTGTAGATCAATTGTTGGGTCGTCGTCGGGAAGTTAGGACTCCGGCAACAGCAACAAAACCAAAAACTCAGCCATCAACTGTTTATCGCCCTGGTCAGAAAAAGGCTGTTTATAAAGCAACGGAACGGGAACCAAAAAAGGATATTGAGGCCAGATTGACTTTGCCTTTGGAAAAGGCTTATGTGGGAGGGATTGAGAAAATACGCTTGGAAGATGGACGCTCGATAGAGGTAAATATGCCGGCAGCTATGATTAGTGGTCAAAGAATTCGTCTGAAAAATCAAGGTCTTGGTGGGGGAGATTTGTATCTGAAGATTACGGTCGCTCCTCATGGTTTTTATCAGTTGGAGGGTGCAGATATTTTTTGTGAGTTGCCTATTACTCCTGTGGAGGCTGTTTTGGGTGGGGATATTGAGGTCCCGACTTTGGATGGTTGGGTGAAGATGAAGTTGCCAGCAGGGGTTGTTTCTGGTCAACGTTTACGACTTGCTAGTAAGGGGTATCCTGATGGGAGGGGAGAGCGTGGGGATCAGTTGGTGGAGATTAAGATTGTCACTCCGAAGGAACCTAGTCAAGAGGAGTTGGAGATATATCAGAAGTTACGGGAGGTTGAGAGGTTTAAGCCACGGAAAGATTTGCCTGTTTGATTTGGTTTCTAACTACAGGATTATGAAAATTTAGACGTTGCTGATGGGTGAGTATAATTTGTATTTTTTAGCAATTGCTAAACTATTGAATAATAAATACTTGAGATTATTGAGTTTTGATTTTCATACCTTGATTCGGTAATGCCTAAATTTATATTTTTCATTGAATAAAAAATCATGTTCAAGTACGAAAAAGGGCTATGATATCAATACTATCACGATTTTTTTGGGGATGCAATCTAAAAAGTCTTTTGGTAATACCATTTCGACCTGATGTTGCGCTTAATAAAAGATAACAGCTATTAGTAAAATTCAGGTTTGGGTAAGAATTATTAAGCGCATTGTTACAGAGAAATGGTATAAGTACCTGGACAGAATTAATTTAATATTTTGGCGGTGGTAGGCAAGAGTCAATAGGTAAAAGCTAAAGGGAATATAGCCGATTAGTAAATACACGGCAAATATACAAATAATTTTGTCTACCTACTTAAGGGTAGGAGTCAGGGGGAATGGGAATTACAGAGGAGGGAGGTAGGTAAAGAATTGTCTGAGATTTTTCTGCCCTTATCTGCTCAAAATGTCAGTCTTTTGAGCTTGAGAGAGGGTTTTTTCTAGAAAAAAAGGCTAAAGCATTTACAGATAAAGGGTTTTAGACTTAATCAGCAAGTCCTAACTAACAGGGATATTTTTTTGATGCTCCAGAAAATAATAATTAATTTGATTTGAGGCGATCGCTAACAGTCTTCAGGTGGAAAATTTTTGCTTAGAGAGATAGTTTTTGTTGATTGAATAAAAAGTTATATATAGGTAGGTAATAATCTGGCTTATTATATCAATTGTATCACGATTTTTTCGGGGATGCAACTGACTACTCTCCTGAAAGAACTATAGTTATTCCAGTTAAGATTAAGACAAGGTTTTCTTGCCTTGAAACAGTTTCAGTTAAAAAAGTGCTCCAGTCTTATTCAGAATGACTATGAGCATAAATAAATGCAACAAGTGTAGGGCGGGTTTAATAGACTACATCGCTCTTATTAAGATTGACTCAGGTCATTAGTGAGAATATATATATTCTGTTCTGTTGGCGGAAACCTAGCCCAAAACAATTTCACTTTTTTATGTTTCTGATTCTATTAATAATATTGGTTCAGATTTTAGGTGACCAAATATGGCTTTAATTCTACTAGCTCTGGCAAAGAGGATACTTTAGATTTGAAAAATTTGGCAGATTGAGAAATTTGTTTGGAGAAAAGTTAGCAGTCTGAATGAGATTTATAGAGACGCTTAATGGAACGTCTCTACAGAATTTTTTAGGGAGGAAAAAACTTACCCACCCAATAAAAACTAATAGTTATAAATCACTGCTGAAACTGACGAGTGCCGAAAAGATTTTCTCTTGCTTGATCGTCAAGTTTCTGCGCTGGAGTCTCGCTCAAAACTGCTAAACCACGACTCACCCCTGGTCGCTGACCAACAGTTTCAAACCATCGCTTTAAATTAGGAAAGTCTGCTAAATTTTGCCCTTGCTTTTCGTGGGAGACTATCCAAGGATATATTGCCATATCAGCGATCGAATAATCTCCTGCTACATATTCAAGTTGGGATAGTTGTTGATCTAATACTCGATATAAACGAGATGCTTCATTTGTATATCTTTCAATGGCATAGGGAATTTTTTCGGGTGCATATTGACGAAAATGATGAGCTTGCCCTAACATTGGTCCAACACCACCCATTTGAAACATTAACCATTGAATAACTGTGTAGCGATCGCCAGGGTTTTCTGGAATAAAGCGACTTGTTTTTTCTGCTAAATAAAGCAAAATAGCTCCTGATTCAAAGATAGAAATAGGATTACCATCAGGACCATTGGGGTCAACAATAGCGGGCATTTTATTGTTAGGGCTAATTTTGAGAAATTCTGGTTGAAACTGGTCTCCAGCCATAATATTAATAGGAATTAAATTATAGGGAGTTTCGGTTTCTTCGAGCATGATACTCACTTTCCAACCATTAGGAGTCGGCCAGTAATATAAGTCTAGGGTCATAATTGAAAAAATCTCCAATTTTTGTCTAATTTTTTGTCAGCATACAGCTATTAGCTATTAGTTGTCAGCAATTAATTTGTTTTTTTAAGGAATACTTAGAGTTGAAAGATTGAGAAAAAAATAAACGTTACTCTCAAAGCATTCTTTGTTAATTTTTATCATTAATTAGGGTTTTTTGAACAATTTTTTTGGTGAGGAAAAGAGTCAGGAAGTAGGGATAATAATTATGCTTTGGTATTTCAGCGCTTAGGATACCAAAATCCTAACTTTTTGAAATTAATTCCAGATATAAAATCGAGAGAGAAAATCAAAAAATTTACCCCTCCTATTGCCTATTTGCTGACGTTAATCAAAACTTTACCGAATAATTAATAATTAAATAATTCAGGTTGAAAGTCTCCCCTTTCAAGGATAAAAAGCGGTTGAGGGATGGATAGGTGACCTAACCATATCCAATCAACCAAGAGAAATAAATTTTTTCCTTGAGCGTCAATCCTCTCCCTTTTATGGAGAAGTAATTATCCATTAATGAAAGCAAGTCTAAGAGTTTTGAGTGTAAGCATTCAGCTATCAGCTATCAGCATTCATCTATGAGTTATTAACTTATTATTTTAGAAGGAGGAATTAGTCTCCAAAAATAATTAAAAGTCCGACAGGAAAAATGTTATCAGCAAAGCTTAGTAAGTTATTACTTTCAAAAGCTTATGGGCTAGCCCCTTCCCCAGGAAAAGCTGATAGCTAAATACTAAGAGCTAAATGCTTATTTTTAAGTTTTTTAGTTTTCCTGAGCTATGATTAGGCTGCTATAGGATTTTTTATTAATTAAAACCTAAATTTTTGCGTCCGATAGCATCAAATAAGTCGAGCATTTTTTCTCGCCAAGCATGAATTGGATCGCTAGTTTCTAATAGTTTTTTGGGAGACATAGCACGAGCAAATTGAAAATTTGAAAATACTAGATAATCTGCATAATTTGGTTTTTCTCCTGCTAAAAAAGGTTGCTGACTGATAGTGTTTCTTAAAGGCTCTATAAAAGTTCGGAAATTATTGATTTGGTCTTCTGTAACATCCTTAAATTCTTCTAGAGACTTACCAAAAACACTTTCACGACTTTCTCTAAAATAAGGCTGGTCTTTAGGATCAATATTTTCAAATACATCGTATAAGATTATTGGCACTAATACTCCAAATAAACTGTTATTCCAAGCGTCAACAAAAATGGTTTGAGCTTTTGCTTCAGCACTACCAAATAAAGAAGGTTTATCTGGATAAGTTTCCTCTAAGTAGTTAGCAATATTCCAAGAGTCATAAACTACTTTATCTCCCTTATTTGCATCAACAATTACAGGAACTTTTCCCTGATTAGAGAAAGCGATCGCCTCTTTTTCTGTGAGTCGCCAAGGAATAATTTCTACTTCTAAATTTTTGTGGGCTAGAGCCATGCGAATTCTCCAGCAGAAGGGACTAAAAGCTCTGTTTTCTTCTACAGTAACTAGGTCGTAAAGTTTAATTGCCATGGATTCTTTAACCTTGAGAATTTGTAAATACATGATTAAATCTATCAGAATCTTTGCTTTTTAGTAAACTTATAGCAATTCCCATACTGGTAAGGTACAAAATTTTAGGTTTGAGGGAACACTTAACTGGGAACAGGGAACAGAAAAGAAGAAAAACAACTGTACCTCATAACTTTGGGAA
>JAAUYL010001779.1_pt1 | contig 18883 bp, 20 predicted proteins | sample 7278011 | NCBI WGS metagenome assembly JAAUYL01 (sample SAMN14350225, study PRJNA611818) | marine sediment metagenome | isolation source: surface marine sediment (1.8m) | place: French Polynesia: Moorea | collected 2018-08
AACGACGTGAGGCCGCCGCGAGGCTGCGAGGCCGTCCCGTAAAAAGAAAAGCGAGAAACTCTGACCAACAAGATTATTTTTCAACCTCCTCCTTCTCCCCTTTCAAAGCTGTCGGAATATGCACGGAGCAGAGTGTGCAAGAGACAGGACCCTCTTCTGGTGTGTAACAGATAAACCAATTGACCCATATCCACTTGGGCCAGAGGGGGTGGGTTCAAGTGGCACTTTTTACGAAAACCATCTGGCCAATATATTACAGGACGATCTGGTATTCTGTTGTTTTCTGGACCTTTGCTGGATATTACACCTCGCGAATCTTCATTTTCAGCATAGAGATACACCACTACCAGACAAAGTCACCTAGAGCGACATCAATAATTGAAGCTTTTTATATATATTCTTTGTCTTAACTTTGTCTGTAGTACTTTATTTGTGTGAGGTCTCACTTTTTCCTATTTCCGAGTTGGAGACTAGACATGGTAGGGTAAGGGATTTGCAGAGATGTAGGTACGCAGGTGGCCTTAATGGGTAAACAGGTTTTTACTGGAATCTTACACGTCTACGTCTAAACCAAGTTGTTCCCCATTTACCGCTCTCCAAGGATCTCAGGGCTTATTCTTACATTTTACACCTCGCACTAACTCTTCCTTTGCCAAGTCCAGCACAGAAGAGTAAGTTAGGACAGGAAACGACGGACTCAATTCAAGTGCGGAAACCGGAAGTAGGCCCCCCTCTTGGAGGATATGGGATGGAGGAAATAAATTGCCATGCGTTTCCGCTTGGCCAGTATTGCCGAGCTGTCAGTATTCTTGTATCATGTGATAGACCTGACCAAGAATGAAGGCATGAAAGTCACATCAAGTGGGCCTTCTCCGTTGTGTTCTTGGCTCATCTACGATCCTTACAGAAGATATGAGGTGAGTTTACAGTTACAGTTACACTTACACAATTCCAAATGCTATTCTTTTTAAATGCTAACCTCACAGTGGAAGTGTGTTTCAGACAGTTTGGTATGTGGGTTAAGTGCTCTAGAAATTGCCTGTTTATGTAGTAACAATTACCATACAACAATGCACTTCTTCTCACTTATCCCCCCATAAGACCTACTTTGTTACTTCTGCGGTTGACTAGGAAATTAGAAAGCACTTTGCGCGACCTGCAATGAAGATCATCTCGAAATGTAAACAAAACGCAATGGATTTTACAGATTTGGAGGCTGCTCTCGTACATCTTTGTGCATTCCGGATATGTCCATATCTCGACGAATATTGTTGGTAAGAAATCATAAACAAAGTATCTATGATAATCTAAAGTAACTGTGGTGTCTTCTACAGTCCAATTGCTACTGGGGTTCCCACTTGAAATTGTTCATGGTCCCCTGAGAATAGGGACGATTTACATGACCGGCGCGCTCACGGGAGCGCTGATGACCAGCATGACGGATCCGGGTGTGTTTTTATCAGGAGCTTCCGGCGGGGTCTATGCTCTTCTCCTCGCGCATCTTCCTACCGTGATCATGAACTGGAGGGAGATGAAAACATTCTTTGAGTGGTTTGTGAGGTAAAATCTTTTCTAACGGACGAAATATTTTAAAACAATTATTGCAATTTAGCGTGCTGATCTTGAGTATTGGACTTGTTGATTTCGCGATAGCGATATATCACCGTTACCTCAATCCGGACACCGAAGCTGGAAGCATCGGCTACGCCGCTCATATCGGTGGAGGAGCAGCTGGTTTCCTGATCGGGATGAATGTCTTGAGAAACTTCAACAATCAGGTAAGCACTCAAAGAATGAAATTGAAACGATCTGGAGTTATAAAATAAATTCGTTTGTAGACATGGGAAGGCTATTTGAGAATGGTATGTTGGTTGATTTGGGTTTGTGGAATCATTGCCGCCATTATGACCAACGCCATCGCGAAGGATCTGTACCCGATCACGTTGTGGACAAGACTGGACGAATGCATGTATTACAACCCGAACGTTGCTATTATAAAAAGAGGTTAGCAAGATAAAGAAGACAAAAATGTAGTGATTGCAGTATTACGGAAAGCGAAAATATCAATAAACCCTGGCCGTGGATAATCATTCTGAAAATACGCGACTGGAAGGTTGCGTGATTTAGTACTCGCGTAGATTTCGCGGAATTTTTCAAAACATTGAAAAACAAAACAAGATGAAAGAAAAAGAAAGACGAGAAACAAAATCGAATTTAATTTAATTTCATAATGAGAAGAAGAGAATCCATTTCTCATTAAATGCCAAAATGAACAAGCTTCCCGACAAGACCATCAATCTCATCAAGAGCGGGCAAGTCGTCACGGCCGTGTCAAACGTGATAAAAGAGCTGATCGAAAATTCTCTCGACGCGGAGGCAACAAACATTGAAATTCGACTGTCGAACTACGGCCTTGATGCCCTCGAGGTCAAGGACAACGGGACTGGCGTTGCCAAAGATGAGATCCCAAAGATGGTGGTCGGCCATTGCACCTCGAAAATCACGGCCTTCGAAGATTTGGTGACAGTGAGCAGTTATGGCTTTCGAGGCGAGGCTCTCCATTCGCTCTGTTCAGTGTCGGATCTCACGATTTCGTCGAAGCAAGCAAACGACAGCGTCGCTACATTAGTCTCTTTTGATGTCTCCGGTAAGACAAATTGATTGACATCTACTTTGTTGCACTCTGATCACGTTATTGCATTGTCAGGTCAACCGAAGAAAACAGCCAGCACCGCTGCAAATAAGGGAACAATCGTGAAAGCCACAGATCTCTTCAAAAATCTACCCGTTCGAAAAAATTACTTCAAGAGTGCCAAGCGGAAGAAGGACGACCTCGCTAAAGTGGAAAAATTGACGAAGGCTTACGCGATAGTTCGACCTGATTTGAGGATCACTCTCTTCCACAACAATGTACAGCTTTTCGTCAAACCTGCTTGTTCTGACGTTATGGCATCCGTCAGACACGTATTCAACTCTCAAGAGGTCCGAGGCATGACCGAGCTTGAGTTTGAATCCCCAGAGAATGTCAAGTTTCAGATTGTCCTGCCTGCGAAAGACAGAATTCAAAACCTCATTAAGAGCGACAATTCAGAAACATTCGTTTTCGTCAATGGCCGTCCTGTTGTTCACAAAGACATCGAAAAGGTTCTCCGGCGAAGCCATCCTGGCGCAGAGGGTAACTCGAGGTCTTGGCCAAAGTGTGTTGCGAAAATCCAACTGCCTCAAGAGAATCTCGACGTAAACTTGGACGCCAACAAGGAGAGTGTCTTGATCGAAAAGCAAAGCAATCTCGTCGACTACCTTGAGCATCAATTGAAAGACTATTACGGAATTGCCTGGAATGAGTCCGTGGTAGAAGATTTGAACGCTACAGCAAATTCCAGTGACACCAACTGCAGCTTTCTCTACAACAACACAACGTCCCAAGAGAGCTTGGAGAGCCTGAGTGCCATATTTTCGAACAAAGACAAGGCTCCGCCACAGTTACAGAGACCAGCAAATGCCAAAAGCAAAGAGAATCCTGCTCCTGGTATTCGACTTTTCGAAGCTGAGCCTTCGCAAAAAGAAAACAAGATGAGCAATTCGGACAGGTCGTACGCTAATCCGGGTTCACCAAAGGCATCCTCAACTCGATTCGGTTTAAGCAATATTTCAGATGACAAGTCCTCTGGCGAGGGATTTTCGTTTCCTCAACCTGGAACCAAGGAATGGAGCAAAGGCGTGGCTGTGACGGATCAAACTGGCAAACCCGTTTCGGCGACGCACTTCGTTTCCCACGAAAAGGATCTGAATGAAATGCTAAGTTCAACCCAATCCCTCATCACGTCATACTGCGACGATAATCCGTTTGAAAGAGACCGCAACCTTTCAAGTGCCAACAACGCTAAACGGAAGGTCAAGGCCAGTCCGGACGATTTTGCAGTCAAGAGCAAGCCGAAAAAAGCAAAACCAGTCTGTGACGAAGACGATGATCAATTTATTGTGGAACCGTCGAATCGGGATCGCAGCATCCAATCATATCTGAAACGCAAATCTCCAAAGAAGAATATAATCGAAAACCTCGATGGACCAATGTCGAAGGAGTCACGAAAGTCTCAAAGAAAAGTTTGCAATGTCAAAGTAGATTTGAATATAGTAGGCACGCCCCGAAGAGTCCCCAAGATCAAAAGCTCATTTCAACCCCACATCATTGGCAGTTTGAAGCCGAGTGGATCTTGGGTGGGCAACCTGAGCAAAAACAGCCTCGCCATCATCAATCACAATCGAGTCCAAGAGTTGGTGTTGTACCAAAAGCTAATGCAAACGCACATTTTGCCGTCTCAACCAAAAGGCCTGGCACCTATTGACATTGTCGCTGAATCGAATTGGAATCCGGAGTTGACCAAAGCCTTGATGGAGGTTAATTTCTCGGATCCAAGAATAACAATGAACGGTCTCAAAATCGGCCTCAGTGAAGTTGGCAAGAAACCAATGCTGTTCGAAGTCTGCCCGAACGTTAGCTTCATGGGAGTGTCAGACATTCTGGAGATCTTAAAAGTCCTGCGATCGAATCCTGAGGCGTCCATTGAACAATGTCGACCGGTGAAAGTCAAAGCTTACCTCAAGTCCGAGGCCGTCCGGATGGCTCGCCAAAGCCCGACTATGATTGATTTCAGTACTGCTTCGAAATTCTTAAACGTGATCATCTCGAGAGACGTCGACGTCTGCCTGCACTCCAAGCCGTTATTCCATGAAATTAGCAAAAACCTGTATAGGGTCTGATTTTCATTCTGAAATACAATTTTAGAGATAGCCAATTTCGATTATAACCGATTGCCTCTGCCTAATATTTCTTATGGTTAAAAAATCTGTGAAATTGTAGAGACCGAAACTTCCAAATCAGAATTAAAAAAGGAACAACAAAGTAAACTTTAGACCCTGAACTCTCGGGTAAAAATTGAAAAACAAGAAAACGTAAACAAACGAAACAAAATAAAAATTAAAATTCAAAAACGAAACGACAAAGCCCAGGGTGACCAGATGCGGCGTATTACGCCGATTCCGGCTTATTTTTTCAAGGGAAATCGTAAAAAAATTAGCGCCGGCGTATTACGCCGGACCCCTAAAAATCGGCTTATTTTTGAAAGTCTCAGATTTATTAAGTAAAAATTTCAGAAAACCCAGGATTTTTCAAATATTTTTAAAAAATTTCCAAAAATTTTTCTGAGATCAAAAACTAAAGGTGGTCTGAAACGTCCAAAAATGCACTAAAAAGGGGGTGTTAGAAGTGAAAAATTGGCGGCGTAAAAATCGGCTTATTTTTGAAAAATATCGGCGGATTTTTGACGAAACCATCTGGTCACCCTGTGGAGCAGAGCAAAAGTGAAGCGTTTTGACTTTGACTTGGCGTCGGGGACGTTTACGAATTCTCCGGGACCGGGATGGTCAAACAGTCCCATTTGTAGTGCAAACATCAGTCTGCGTTTGATACTTTCAACTCACCACAGATTCTCGTGATAAATGCCTGGGGTGACTGTGGTCTGTGCTGGGTCGATCGGTGCTGGAAAAACAACCCTGTTAAATATTTTGAAGAGCAAGAAACAATCAAACGCAAAAGCCAACGACGACGAGAAAGGTGACGAGAATACAAACGACTTAGGGCTTCCAAAAACAAGCACTCCTACCGTCGGTATCAATCATTTCCAAATTCCGGTCCATCGGCCAGCAAGCTACCTCGTCAACAAAAATAAAAAAGACCGACTCGTGGATCATTGTTTCCCTTTTCTTACTGGAGGGACCTCTAGTGACAGCAAGCCATCTGTCGATGTCAATGTGCGTGAACTCGGAGGTGGCCTCGCGCCGTTGTGGTTAACGTACGCAAAATCGTTTTTCGATCCGTACAACAAAAACGGTCTTTTATTTGTCATTGATCCATCAAACAAGGGTCAACTGTGCAGTGCCGGCTTGCATTTAATTGAACTGATTCAATTTTATGAAGACCAAAAGGAAGCAGCTCAGGTGAAAGTGCTGATCGCTTTTTCTAAGTTGGACACCTTTGAGACTGGTAGAGAGAAACTATTATCCGAGGCCACAGCAATTTTGCGCTTGGACTACCTAAGAGCTTGGTGCAAAAATTGTGTTGTCAGCAGTGTCAGTTTTAGCTCTGAAACCGAGGAGGGAATCGATAACATTGTGGATTGGCTTGCCTCCATCTGCCAAGAAGTGCAACATTGACCATTTTTGGCTGGAAGAATATCTGAATAGGAAACAACTCTAACGTGAACACAGCAATCTTAAAAATGGCATTTCCCGTGTGCCACAAAACAGTCTTTGTCCTCGATCAAAGCTCGGCCTTCTCACAAAGTTGTGAACGGCTTGAAATTGAGATACCCAAAAGCACATCGATTCCTGCTGTACCCATTGATAAGTCCATCTGGACCTCTGTCACGGAGTCAGTTTTGGAGTACTGCCGCATCGTCTATGACATCTTTCCACCCTCGTACGTGTTGGACGACGTGTTGACGCCGACTCCATTGAGCCAGGATCGACTTATTCGACTCGTTGTCAGCGGCGAGCAACAGGAAGATCCGGCAATCATTCCGGCTGACGGATGGGGAGACCAGTGTACATCGAGCTTGGCCACTGGCCTTTCCAAAGCCGGAAGCCCCAAGGCCCCGAGTGGACAACCAGCTGGCCACAACCTTGCCCCAGGGATTCGCAAGGCCCTGGAGGCCTTGACCGAAACGACGGCCATGCAACGGAGAGCGATGACACTGAAAGAAGAGCGCCGTCAGCAAAGCAAGATCATCAACCGAGGGCGTCTTTGCCTGCTAACATATGCTGAGAATGTGCAAAAGAGTGCTGACAGCATAGTGTCCGCAATTCAAGGTGAAGTGGCCAAAGTGAACAGCGGGCTACAGGCATCGTCGTCTGACAGGCTGCTGAGGCTTCCAATATCTGAGTTGGAATTGGATATCATCTATTGCTTCGGTGACACGGTAGGCTTGACTTTTTAAAGCCAGATTCTTGTCCAATTCGCCAATCTAACAATATTTCTCATGTTTGCAGCCTCCAGCTGTCGAGTTTCCAAGAGGTCATGGAGGCATTGACCAGGTCATGCCTATCTCATCGACGATCAAATACAGCCTTTCTACGGTTCGCGGTGGCCAGGAACTTTCGAAAAGGCTATTAAAGTTGGCTCTTCGCCACTTTGAGCTTGCGTCAACTACTGTAACGGGCATACCTATGAAGGAGGAGCAAAACAGTCAGAGCTCTGCAAATTACGACGTGGAACTTTTTCACCCAGGCAAGTATTTAAAAATGAGTTGATGATTTCTGCAGCCATGTTATGTTAAACAATTTCTTCTTTTCTACAGCCGGCGCTCACGCGGGTCTGTTCAACAGCGATGTCTATTACGGGGAAGAGGACCGTCGACGAAACAAAGACGAAGAGGTGTGGCTGCCCTCGACCCCGAAGGAAGGGTGTGATTACAAGACAGTGACGTTAAAGTGGTGCACGCCACGATCCAGTGCGACCGAGATCCAAAACACTCTGTATTGTGGTAGGATCACGCCAACGGACGTCAACAGCAGGCCTTCCTCGTGCTTGACCAACTTCCTCTTGTCCGGCCGAAGTGTCATGCTCGAGATGCCCAAGCGATCGGGATCGAAAATACTTAGCCACATGCTGACTTCCCATTGCGGGGAAATCTTCATTCACACTCTCAACATTTCGAGATCGCCTTTGGAGGACCCGCCGTCCATCAGCGAGGGTCTCGGTGGTCGAGTGACGGACTACAGAATCGCCGACTTTGGCGAGATCATGAAATCCAACCGTCTCGCGCCCTACCTCGCCTCTCCAGAAGATGAGGACGGCGAGGAGCAGCCACTTGAGAAGATGGGTTCAAGAATGACCAGGTTCTATCAGTTTTGCCCCTTGACAATAAGCTCAACAACGATTTTCAACATGGAAGCCGTGGAGCCGTTGCAACAAATTATCGTGCAGGTAGCGTTTTCTTTTAACTGCTATGACAGGGTATGTCATTTTTTCTTTTATCTTGCAGGAGGAATTGACCGATGAAAATCTAGCAGAGTGCAGGAATATTATTTACAACTTGCTCAACATGGAACACAAAGGGGATCTCCTACCCGTTCCTCTCTTGCCCTCCACGACGGGCGGCAAATCCAAAACGCTTAAGAAGGAAGACCAGTATAAAATGATGTTTGGTGAGCTGGAGCGATTTGTTGCATCCCATTGCCGGACGGAGCGTCACCACCAAGTGCTTGATACATTGATGGAGAGCAGAAACAGACCACAATCTGAGCGACCCCCCACCGCCAAGCCTCGCAAGGACGACAAACCGACAGAGGCGGACGTGGGCAATCAAAAGGACCGATCCCAGAGTAACTCCTATGGAGAGAAAGCTTTGGTGGACGTTCGCAGCAGCGGCTTTGAAAAGTCTCATCAATCAGGATCAAAAAGATCTCGAGCATCGGGAAATCCACCTGGACAGAACCTGTTCGACCTGTGGACTGCCAAGACCCAGAGAGACAAAAAGTTCAACAAGAACCATCCTCCTTTTGCCGGAATGAGGAACATCGGAGAAAAGGCCAAGCTTTACCTAGCCCTCGAGCGCAAGGACAACAACGCCCACTCGGCGCAATCCCAGCAGCAAAGCAGCATGGAAATGGGGTGATAGCGACGCTATAGATGTGGTTTCGCGGATTCATACAAAAAAACCTTGTTCAATTCAAGACTGTCATGTTTTATATTTAATCAATATTCTGAAAAAAATGCTTTGCGAAACGTAACAATGGTTATGGCTACATATAGCACCTTTCCTTTTTGTATCAAAAATATTTTTGAGTGTTGATTTGGGAATCCCTTTGCGTTAATTTTCATCACGATAGCTTTTAGAAGGGGGAGATGCATCCAAAGTAGCTTGGGTGGTACCAGGGCAGTGCTTTTATTGCTAGGACGCTGCCGACGTCCGCCACAATGGTCTCGCAAGAATGGTTGACAACTCGTCCGGTCCAATCTTTATCCGTCCTCAAATGTCTCGGACCAAATGTAAGACTGGCTTTTTGGTAGATGTAACCAGGGCCAGTTGCCGTCAGTCTTAGTTGGAGAAGCTTCTTGGCACTGATGGTTGGCGAAACCATGGCGTATGACTCCGAATCGATCACAAGCAACCACTTGCTCTCTTCGTCTGACAACCTGATATCAAGCTTGGGCAATATCCTTTCCTCTTCGTCGTTGCCGTTTTCACGTTCGTCGTCAAAATTCTCAGGCAAATCTTTCGACGTGTCCTGCTGGATATTGTCTTCGACATATTTCGCGTTTGAGCGAGCATGAACTGGCTTAGCCTTTGAAAAATTCATTGTTAATCTCTCGAAACTTTTGCCACCTCCCGGTGTACGGACTTTGGAAGACGAGACCTGGTCACAAATAAGGCCTTCCAAGACGTGTGGATCAATTCTGCTCTGTGGATTGCTCAACCTCGCTTGGAATGTTGGGTAGACGTGATATAGTGCTCTGATCACTGCTGCCCTGAGGTTACCCCTGTAGTATTTGTTGATCACATTAAGCGTTAGTTGGTATGGTAGGAGTTCCTTCCCTGTGCTGACATATGCCTGTCTTGATGGGAGACCTGCGTGCCGACTGTACAAGTCTAACCAAAAAGAGGCCTCCTTCGTGACAGTGTATGAGGCCTTGCAGAGTAGCGCAAAAGTTTGGACGCTCTCCGGTGCGATGTATCTTGAAAGGACGCACCACAAATCGTATGGATAAACACGGCCCGAATCGCCGCTCTCTGCGTCTCCCGTGGGTTTCTTTTCTCGAGTTGGACTTGTTTCACTCATTTCTGTCGAATTGGAAAAATCTTCTTCGCTGATCTCTTCATTATCTGGTGCTATGACTGGCTCTCTCAAGTTAACGTGAGATCTGCTTTTCCCAATCCTTGAGGTTGCTTTTACGGCATTGGCAAAGTCATTTACGGTGACAACAATGGAAATAGAGTCATCAACGGACTTCTCTGACCTTCGCCGACCCCGCTTCTTCTTTGTCATCACACAACACAATCTGACAACTTGGCTTTGTTTGTCTCTGCCTTATGCCACCTCATATGAGTGGTGCCTTTGACCTTGGCTGTCCGTGATACTTTGCCTCGTGTCTCGATGATAAAATTCGATATTCCAACAAAAAATTATTTATATTTTTTTAAAGTTTAAAGTTTCGCCATTTTTTGAATATAGCTGAAGACACTGTGTACACTCAGCACTGTGACACTGTGGTCTGTGCTTGAATTTTTGTTTTGATTTCATTTCGGAGCTACCAGACTTTTCGATCAAAAATGCAAAAAAGCCATATTCTAAGTCACAAACGTTCTGATGCTGTGATTGTCCTTGGTGACGCATGAGATCCATGGTAATTGGTTTAAGCTCTGGTAAACTCCTCGATTGTCATGACCTCGGGGAATGATCCAGAGGCCTTTCCGCTCATCGGCAGATGGCAGCTGCTGCGCCTTAGGTTCTTGGGGACCCTGGTTGGTCCCCGGGGATTATTATCCAGTGATTGGTTTCTGTGCTGAGTCACGGCCTCTGTTCCGAGCCAAGCGGATCTGTCTTTAACAAGACCGAATTACAGATATATCGCATGAATGTTTTCTTTGTTTATTGTATGATAAAATAATATCAAAACGATTTAGATCCCCGATTTCCGTGGTACCAGGCTGAGTGTGAGCTGAGATAAGATGCTTCAAAACAAAATTCAAAATAAAATTGAAAACCGGATTGGTTTGGATTTTGGAAGGAAGCGGAAAAAAGGAAAGAAAATCTAAAAAAATTAAGATTGAACCTGAACGAAAAGAACCAGAATTCACCATCGACTTGACATCATGGCTTGCCGTTGTTGCGATAAAGACCAGGCAGAGATATTCGATGCCTTTGTCGAAGACTGCTTCAACGCTTTGGATGACCTCGATCCTGCCAGAACTCAAAGAATGGCACGATTTCGCCATGTTTGCCGCGAACGCTGGGACAGGATGTCGACCAGGGACAAGGAGGAATTTCACAAGCAACAAGTCAACCTAAACGATCCGGGTGAGCAAGCCAACGTTGGAAATGAAGGCCGCTCCGAAAATGCTAAAATCGACAACAACGCCGACCAGCTCGTGGAGGAAGAAAACTCGAGCGACATGCCCCCTGTGCAGAAAGGCAAAGCTCACGATGCGGCTCCTTCCAAGACAAAGGGCAAGAATCAAGACAAGGCCGCAACAGACAAAGGTAAGAAGATGCCGCCGAAGAAAGGGGCCAAATCGACCAAGGAAGTCCAGGAGGATAACAAGAAGGTCCTAGAAGATCCACAGGACGTTGAGAAGAAACCAAAGAAGGTAACTAAGAAAAAGAATGCACCCTCCAAAGAATCTTCCGAGAAAGAAAGCGACAAGGCCGAAGAAGCTGTTGGCAACGAGAAGGAGAATAACTCTCATGACGTTGTTGAGCCGAAGGTCCAAGAAGGCCCAAAGGACGTGAAGAAAAAACCAAAAAAAGCTGCGAACAAAAAACCGGAAGTCGAGAAAAACGATCTTGAGGAAGCAAGCGATAAGGCCGAAGTAGCCGTTGGCAACGGAGTAGATGGCAGCTCCCATGATGTCGTCGAACTGAAGGTCAATGAAGGCCAGAAGGGCGGGGAGAAAAAACCGAAGAAGGCTACTAAGAAGAAAACTGCACCCGCCAAAGAATCTCCCGAGAAAGAAAGCGACAAGCCCGAGGATACCGTTGGCCAAGAGATTAAGGGTGATCCCGTTGCCGTCGTTGAACAGAAGGCCCAAGAGAAGAAGCCACGCAAGCCTAAGAAAAAAGCAAACTCTGTCGACGAGGACACGGCTGTCATCCAAGAGGGCGCGGAGACCAACGAAATCGGTGAGGCCGACAATGCAGCTGCTGCAGCCTCTACTCAGCCGAAGCGTGGAAAGAGGGTAAGCAAGAAGTCGGCCAAGTAGGCTAATCCTCGAGCCTGTATAACATTCTTATGGTTTTCATCTCTTTTCTTTTCTTCTCTAAAACACAATTTCTTGTCTAAGCTGATAACAAATATGTGATTTTAATGTACCAGACGCAATAGTCAAGTTAACTCATTCCACCCTTTTACGTGACTAAATATTTGGCAAATAGAAGTTAAAAACTCAGCGACTGCAAGTCTTCTTTTTAAAAGAAATGTTGATGTAGCCTATTAATGTTCGTCGTTATTTGGGTGTAGACCAGCGTCCGCGTTAATGGGTTCTTCCTTGAACCAAGACTCGATTTCATCTCCCAGGTTCTTGACTTGTTGTCCAATGTGTACGGATTTTATTTTGCCATCGTACTGGGTCTCATTGGTGTCCTTCGACAACTGCAGCCTTTGTTCGATCAGGATAAAGGTGGGCAGCACTTGGACGTCATATTCTTCCGCCAGTTCAGTACAATCCTCGACGTCTAAAAATGATCAAGAGCACTCCATGCACCAATCTCTTTTTCGACAATAAATAAGACCATATTTCATTTCTATATCTACCTGCGCGGATAAATGTAACATGCCTCTTTTTCCCTGACGTCGCAGTGTGATAGCGTCCTCCAAAATTCGAGGCCAAATCCTAATATATCGAGAGAACAAAAAATTGAAATTCTTGAAAAATGGCTTGAAGCTTCTTCTTACATCTACCATCGGCGCCACATTTTTGCAGAGCCCGCACCAAGTTGCGAATAGCTCTAGAAGCACTAATCGCTCGTCCCCAAGGGAGCCTTGTGATTTTTCACTGCTGCCCCTGAGAAGCAGTTTGGCTTCCTGGCTTGATGTAGCAGTCATGATGTGGTCGTTTTCTGGCTCAGAAGGCGCAGGCTCCTGATGGGCCGCCAACGCCCTCTTCAGGCTGAGGCCCATCATGTCCGAGGCTAGTGAGGACTTCGGCGTCGTGCCGCTGGTCTCGATGGAATTGGTGCTGCTCTTTCTGCACGGGGCATCGTTGCAAAGGATCCTGTATGACTCTGATCCGAGCTTTCGTCCCGACAAGACGAAGCTAATCTTCAACACGTACTCTGTATCGGAGCGGAGACCTCGGAGAGTGCTCCTGTAAAATCAACAGTTTTATGGAAAACATGATCTCAAAAGCCATAACTTGTCTATACATACTTGAAGTTTCTGACTTTTCCTGCGGACCTCTTTCGACCTAGGAGCAGGGCAGTCTTCCGACGCAGGTTTAGGTGAGCGCCTGACGCGCGGATGCTGCCCAACAAACTGGATTTTTTCTTCTCGATCAGGCCTTCGGGAATGCCGCCGTCTACGATTGTGATAGCCTTGTCGGGGCTAGAGGCGAGGCTGGAAAGTGAGCTTTGCCTCGACAGTGAAGAAGGTTTTCTACTATTGGTTGCCAGGGTACTCGCGTTGGACCCCTTTTGGCTCAGTGGGATATGGCTGAAAAATTGTAGATATGTACCTACATACTTTTCTAAAGTTAAGCATTAGGAAAGCAATTAAAGATCTTACTTCTGGTTGACATCAAGTTTAGACTCCTTTCTCACAGGAGTGAACACACAACCACCATCGTTCTGCAAAATTCCGCAAAGGGAATAATCATTTGGAGTCAAAATGAGTTCATGTCTGGTTGTCTTACAGTGCAAGCTGGCATCATGACTATGCCGTCCTCCTCGTTTTTGTCGATAGGGGGATCGATTTCAAGCACGTACATGAGGTGCTCCGTAGGGACGTTGTGACCCAGAAATTGGGCCGCGCGTGGCTCGTTCCAAGCGATGGTTACATCGCGACGTCGACTGCTGGTCGGCGAAGGGTTCGACGTTATCTGAGAGTCGCGGACCTTGAACTCGTTCTTGAAGTTCTTGTCGAACAGGCTGAGGACAATTAGTGCTGACCAAATGCCCTCCTTCTCCGTGAGCAGGTTCAGCAGCATCTGCATGTCGGGGGACTGGATATAGACTTCCTGGAGGATCTTGGTCTCGTCGCTGTGCGCCGTCAACGGGTTGCGTTTGAGGAGATTCTCGAAGTAGGTGTCCACAAGCCTGCCAAGCTGGGTCGTTCTCATTTTGTACCACCATTGTTTGAAGTTTTGCAGCTGGGGAATATTATGATTTGAGCTGATGTTATAGCGAAATATACAATTAAATGTAGTCATCCGTTTACCTTCAATTTTAACTTTCTTGTGAAATCCCCAGTCTTGTCAGCTTCATGCCAGTCATTGTTATCACTGAAGGTACTGACATAGTTCCTCTTAAACCGGAAGTGCCACGCCATATTGAATGTGGCAACAGCCACCACGAGAAAGAGAACGATGTTGCAAAGGTCAAAGATGGCCAGATTCATACCGTTGCTGGGTATTGAGCATTCGTGCATGTATTCAAACACCTAAAATATGAATATGAGCGTTTTTCCAAATGGCTAATTACTTCATTAAATCTAATCACCTTGCATTCAAAAGTTGTGTGGAAGCTTTCTCTCAAGGAATTGCACTGGTCAAAAAGGCTCCAAATCAGCACTCCCAAGCAAATGGAAAGCTTCAAGGCAGTTTGTGTTATGTAGGCTTTACAATAAAACCACGATCTGACGGAAAATATGGTTTGTGTCAGGTCGTAAATATACGAATAGGATAGGAGTAGATGGTATTGGTAGGTATACCCTTTAAAATCGTAGTGAATCTGGCGACACCTCTGTCTATTCTCTTTTGTGTCGACAGCATCGATGTCCCCCGAGGCCAGGACGTCCTTGATCAAGAGGTCGTAGAGCTTTTCGATTCTCTGTCCTGTCCACATGTATCGCGTGAGAATCCGCTCGAGGAGGACCAGGATGGTGGCCAACGTAAGAACGAGATAGGGGAAATAAAGGGCAATAGGGCTCAATCGGTTGACGCAGTTCCTAAAAATATACTTAGATAACTCAAGCAATTCAAGAATAAAGATATCATATCACAAATATTTACCAGTAAACATGAAAAGGAAAAAGTCTTGGATTTCGCTTGATTTTGCAACCTCTAAAATTGGTCACAGCGTCGGCAACATTTTCCGCCTGTAAATAAAAACGTTTACGTATTGGCATAATCATCACTGGCAAAAATGGTATATTCGATGCAGTCACACACCTCAATATTTTTCAGTCGTGACAAGAATTGGGGGTGTGGGGCGCCAAGGCTGTAGTGCTCGTGAGTCACGCCAGCGTAGACCAAAGTGAGGTTAAGCTTTTCCCTGAGCATGAACAAATTGATTAGGTAGCCTCTAAATAAATAAATGTAGGCCTACCTCAACAAATCTGGGCAATGCCTCCTTTCAAACACCAACGTCTCCCCACCTTCTCGCTCGCTGAATTTGATTTTGCAAATACCATGCGGAAGGACATAATTGTGGGGGCTGCTGAATTTGTATGAACAGTTGCCATTCACGCTCATCATCGAATTGATGGGGACTGCTATAAGGCCTGTATGGAGTGTTTTGATTGTTACCAAAGATTTAGCAGATGTCTTCATTTTTTTACCCACCAAGAACCACTAGCGAATAGACGAGGTAGTGGTGCATAGTTATCCACCATGGCGTGAACACTTTTTCGGCCTCGGTGCTGCCGATCAACGTCCTCGTAATAACGTCTCTTCCAAGATCCATTTCTTATTTCTTTGCTTATCTTAACGTGTGTACGTAGACATTGAGTTTATAGCACTTGCAGGCAAACGCAGCATGGGGGGATTTTTAATTATTTGCGACGTCGCGTCATGACGCGTCGAAGTCACTTTTGCTTCAAGCTGTTTGCACGCCGCATTTTGGTGCTCGCATATCTACTACACACTGACACCACTGGTTTCTGGCGGTCATTTTTTGTAACTGTCGAGTGGCCTGCTTCCGACGATGCAAAGGCATGATCAAAGACTAAGGGCAATTGCCACGAAATACTTAGATATAGGTACTACTCAACATACCCTAAGAAGAAACGTCACTGCTGTACGTCATTGGACCACTTTCGCTCTGTACACACACTAAAAAGTCTATCTATTTATATAGTGGACACTTGCCTTAGATTTTTTTTCGGAAATATAGGAATATATTTACTGCCGTAATTTGGCAGAATGGATTTTAAAATATATAGAGTAGATTTTCTCATATGTTGCTTTGTTTTAAACAATGCCTCGATATCTTTTGTCTGAAGGTCAAGTGAAAAAAAGTACAAAAAACCACTCATGTCAATTATCCGAGTTTTTCAGTATGTTCTTTTCCATGTATTCCACCCTACCCTACTCTACCCTACCTACCGAATGATGGTGCTAGGGCAGCTAAACTTCGTGTGACATGACAACACAATCATTTCTGATTTCATAGTCAATTGATTTAGTCACCCTAAGTATAATATTCAAATCTAGAACCTAATTCAATTCATGCGTTTCGTTCAAGAAATTAATTGCAAATGCAAAGAAATAAGTATTTATTCAGTTTTAATGCTAGTACAACAATCATAAAATCTACTCATTAATCTTAACAGAATAATTGATAGTGAGGTATTTCCGTCTCTATAGGTCATTTCTCCGAGTTAATGACTTCATAAAGCTAAAGGACTTCGTCAAAGCTCGCCAATGTGAATCGAGTGCCGTGACGCATGGAATTATCAAACGGAGGGAAATTCTTTCCTGGTTGCCCTTTTGCCTTGCAGTTGTGAGTCCACATTTGGTCATCGGCGTAGAGCCACTTGGTGAGCACCCACTTGCTGCCGTAGATGACCGGACAACCCATGTGAAACCTAAATAAATGTCAATTCATAATCATTGTGATAGGGGTAAAAATTTGCTTACATTCTGCTGTCAAACTCGGCGTCCTCCTTTGAGGTCTGCCAGAAAATGCCATCGCCTTTGTGGGGGTCGACAAAGAGGCCCAGTCCCGGGAAAATGGTTCGCCCACCGACGAGGTCAGGCTCACTTGCATACCCTAAAAACGTCACGACCCTCGCTCCTCCAGGATGGTCATGCACGCCAATGCCCCAATGATCTTTGGTAGAGAAATAACCAATGTGCCTACATTTTTGCGAAGCTGCATTAAAGTAGTTCAACTCACCAACATGAGCCTCAATTTGACCACCAATCCCGTAATTAATGAGGTGATAATGCTCCGAGGACCACGGATTTTGATGGACTGACCATCGCGTTGCTAAGCTTATCCTACGCGACGCTTTTCTTGTTGTCGGGTGATCTTCGTCTGAAGTCGAGAATATTTTTAAGCACCTGATTTTTCAGGAAATCGAATCTTTCTCGACTTACCATATAAATGCCTTCTTTTGCTGCTTCTTTGAGACGTGTACCATCGTTGCTCTCCGTGTACCTTTAATAAATTGATTCATGCGTTAAAATTGAGCCAATCACTGCCAAGCCAACACATCCGAGCATGAAAGTTATGAATAGCCGGCGAATGCAATAATATTGCTCACCAAGTATGTCGTCGAGTGCAGCTTATCTTTTGAGTCCAACACCAGGTCGTCCAGCTCTTTGGAACCATAAAAGTCACGAAACATTGCCACATGCGGGTCCCGATTCAGGATTTCATACTTGAAGGGTCCCAGTCGTAGGTACGGATTGCCATAGTGCAACAATATGCAGTTGGAGTCGAGGTCGTGCTCAGCCGGCCTCAGGGTGCGGTCCCCGTTGCACAGCCTCTTGGACAGTGGCAACATCGAGGTGCGTGTCCGTACAAAGGACTTTTCCATGTACTTCCCCTTCTTGGCATCGAGAGGTCGGAGGTCGACAAATGGCTGCGATATTTCACGTTCTTTCTTGAATCGGTTGCGTGCCTTAATGTAGCTGGGGATTTCTGCATATTCCTCGTTGTACGGCCTCGTTTTGGTGAACATGGGCGACGAGGGCTGACCATCCGGAGCGCCGTCCTCGGCGATTGCGTTGATTCCACGTTCAATTATAATCTATGCCAATTAAAAATCCAATCCATATATTATTCCAAATGCAAGCCAAGACTGCACTTACCTTATCATGGAACTCTTCAGCTTCCCTGACAAGCTTCTTGACCTTCTTTAGTTCAAGGTCAGTTGACCCACCTCCTTTTGCAAGACGATCGTAGGCGGCCTGACGCCATTCCACGTATTTGTCGAATCTCCAGACTCTCCTGGCCGCATCGGCAATGACGAGAAAATCTTCGTGGGTGAGATTGTGATGGGCATGGAAATCTCTACCACTTTTTGGATCACGAATAATGCCATCAGACAAGAGGTCGAAGAACGACGACGACCCGTTATTGCCGTCGTAGTAGAGTTCCAGATTGACGAGACCAACCGCGGCACCGTACTCAAAGTCGTCCACCATGGGGAACTTGATGACAATGTCTTCGATAACTTCGTCCAGATCATCTCCGGCATCCTCCAGAAGGTTTGACCATAGTGTGGCAGTTCGCTTGACCAGACTGTATGCATTTACGGGATGACTGACGTATGTCAATGAGTCGGCGTGTTTCCAACTCGACACCTTTAACTGGTCAAGAGCGTCCCTAGCAATGGTCACGTCCTCTTTCGCCGATGGCTTGTCAGTGTTCTCATATACGAATTTGTCCATGGAGGCAATAAGATCTTTCTCGAGGTTGAAAAGCCGGCTCAAGTCGCTGGTGGAGGCCGCCACGTAATTCTCCCACTCTTGCGTGTCATGATAATATTCACCCCTCGTGGTTCCGAAGAGCAGTAGTGACACCAAAATATTGACTCCACAGAACCCCATCCCTTTCCTTTGGTTTTTATGAATAAGTTTTGCACTACGAATAGCCATATAAGGATTATTGGCACTCTTTTACATGCACGCTCAGTGGAATTCGGAGTGTCGGAATGTCAGCTGACGCATTTCCGGCTTCCGGTTGTAGTCCAAATAAATACCATCAGATCGGACTGGGG
>JAAUYL010008845.1_pt1 | contig 18857 bp, 18 predicted proteins | sample 7278011 | NCBI WGS metagenome assembly JAAUYL01 (sample SAMN14350225, study PRJNA611818) | marine sediment metagenome | isolation source: surface marine sediment (1.8m) | place: French Polynesia: Moorea | collected 2018-08
AAGAATATATCCATTCATTAATGGATAATGGATAATGGATAATGGATAATTACCTCTGGTTAAAACCGTTCGGGAATTGAATATAAGGAAATATCCTAGCACTTTTTTTCCTCTTAAAAGGGGAGGCAGAGTAAGCTGAATTATTTAATTAATAATTATTAATTATTAATTATTCTGTAAGGTCTGTTTTGATGGTAAGTAGCAAATGGGATAACTGTATAACAGGATTTCATCTAAAACCATAAATATATGTACTTCCAGAGAGTAGGAAACTACTGTATTATCACTTTCCTTATTTATTCGTGCTTATCTGGTACTTTATAGTTGAGATTAATGGTGAATGGAACTAGAAGAAAAACAACAATTAATTACTTACTTAAGTCAATTTGTTACTATAGCACGTCGGGAAAAATTTTTATCAGTTTTGCAGCAAAGAACCCGCTACATTACTGTTATTTTAGAAGATATTTATCAACCCCATAATGCTAGTGCTGTGCTGAGAAGTTGTGACAGTTTTGGCGTACAAGATGTACATATTGTAGAGAATAAAAATATTTTTACAATTACTCAGGGTGTAACTATTGGTTCAGATCGTTGGTTAACATTATATCGTTATAATCAACCAGATATAAATAATACAGAGGAATGTTTAAAGAGATTAAAAAATGAGGGTTATATAATAGCAGCAACAACTCTCCATAAAGAACAGATAACTATTGAACAATTATCTGTAAATACAAAAGTAGCGTTAATGTTTGGTTCAGAAATTAATGGGTTATCAGAATATGCTCAAAACAATGCAGATGTATCAGTAAAAATTCCGATGGTGGGATTTAGTGAAAGTTTTAATATTTCCGTTAGTGCTGCTTTATGTTTATATGATGTGATGAACCGCCTCAAAAAAGAGCATAATAATTGGGAATTAACTGAGACAGAAAAATTAGATTTAGAATTAGATTGGCTGCGAAAATCTATTAAAGCTGGGGAACTTATTGAGAAGAAATTTTTCAGAGATATTTATCAAGTTGAAAATTCAAATAGAGAGTAAGCATTTAGCTATCAGCTATGAGTTACAGCAGGTTATGAGGTTATGGCACTTAGAAATACAGTTAATTACAGCAGGCAGAGGATAGGGAAATAAGAGCATTTTTTTACCTTTTTTTCCCATATATTTTCTGACTATCCTGAATTCTGTGCCAAAAGCAACCACATATACTCAAGATACCAAATGGGTTCTATGTGTAAAAAGATTTCCTGAATATAAAGTGAATAAAACTGAACTTTACCTGAATAAAACTGAATTTTTCTGTCTTGATTTTTTCAGCAACTGAACAAAACTGAATTTTTCTGAACTTTCCTGAATAAAAATCTACGATATTTGTTGTATATATACGCCAAAATACTTAGCTAAAAGTCATAATTTTTTAGACAAATTTATTTTTTTAGTTACTGAAAAATAGCTGTATTTGAGAACTAGACTTGATTATCAGTAAATTTATTTTTTTTGCCAATCTCAAAAAAAGTTCAGTTTTATTCAGGTGGAAAATTCCTGAATAAAACTGAACTTTTCTGTATTGTTTTTTCCGGAAATTGCAGCAATAGTAATATTAACGAGGAAAAAAGAACAACATCTTTTCAAACTAATAATCTAATTGAGGAAAGAACAATGGGATGGGATTTCGGACCAAGAACACAAAATGGGAATAGTGGTAACAATAAGCTTGTCGGACAAACAGGCTCTAATGAATTTTGGAACATACCTACATGGTCATTTGTCACTACACACTTCTCTTACAAAGACATACTCCAGGGCCTAGGTGGAAATGATACACTTGTCGGAGAACAAGAGAGCGATACTCTTTATGGAGGGGATGGTCATGACTATCTCTATGGTGGTAGTGAAACTACAGAGCCAGACAGTGATAATGGCTATAGATTTGTGCAAAATAATGTTAAAGCCCATGACCGAGGAGCTGGAGCAGATCATCTTGTAGGAGGTCCTGGAAATGATGCTCTCTTTGGAGGTGCTGGAAACGATACTCTCCTTGGAGGTCCCGACAATGATGTACTTCAAGGCGGAAACGGTACTGATTCTCTAAATGGGGGTGCGGGTAATGATGTAATTTTTACTGGTAAATTATCTTCAGGCAACAGTGACATCATATATGGCGGAGCAGACAAAGACACATTCTTCCTTGGTGATACAAGGACAACTGTAACTCCAGGCACTCTTGATGCTGAAGGATTTGTTAACGGAATTGCTACTGACATAACCGATCTGGGTTTCAGTATGATTCCTGGTGGAGGTCTTGTCAAAGGTATTGTAACCGCAATCAAAGAAATTACTCCGATTATTTTTCAAGGGCTAAATTCGTCAGTTGATGGCGTAGTTGATGCACCGCCTTCAGGAGAATATGCTAAAGTTAAGGACTTCAACCCTTTAGAAGATGTAGTTATAATTCCCCTGAACTACGATAGTAGTAAGGGTGAAGACCCCAACGTTTTCATTTCAGATGCGACAAATACCCAAAACTTTTTAAGTTTTTCGTATGATCAAGGAGGTTCTACTGACATCTTTGCCACTTTGAATTTTGCCAACGCTGGAGATATTTTCCCTGGAGATACAGCTTTACCAACTGAGTATGTAAAATCAATTCGACAAAGTCTCTTAAAAAATGCTCTAATTCTAGATAAAAATGGGGTGTCTCAGGGTCTAAACGGCAGCGGTCAAACAAGCAATATTATAACTGCAAATGAATTCAATGCAGAAATCCAAGCAGAAATCAGTGAGATGGAAAACCCATTTTTGATTTTAGGTGCTATTGGGCCTGTATCTGTCGAGGGTAATAACAATGCCGACTACCTTTACGGTAGTAACTTTGACGATAAGATTTATGGTTACACTTCCAAAGAAACAGCAGACAAGTCTGGGAGTACGCTGAACTTCACACCACACGCGGATGGTAACGATCAGCTATTTGGTTACGCGGGTAATGATGTATTGCTTGGAGGTAAAGGAGCAGATACTCTGAATGGGGGCGATGGTTTAGACTTTGTTTCTTACCAAGATAATAATCAGGGAACGGGTGTCACGGTCGATCTCAGTCAGGGCAAAGCAACAAATGATGGGTTTGGTAATGAAGACAGATTGATTAGCATTGAGAATGTTACTGGTAGTGACTATGATGACAATATCACAGGAGACAGTAACGCTAATATTTTAGTTACTAGAAACGGGAACGATATTCTGACTGGCAATGGTGGTGATGATACTTTCATCCTCTCTAGTGGAGAACATACAATTACAGATTTCAATCCTGCTGGCGATCGGATTCAGATTGATATTGAAGACTATTACACATCTTCTGGTAATCAGGTAGGTTTTGATGTCAATCACTCTGGCAATACTTTGACTATTTCTGTGTCGAATCAGCCAATTACTTTGAACAATATTTCTACTTCTGAAGTTGCAGATGTCTTAAAAAAGATTGAGTTTATTGGAGAAGAAAATTTCACTCGTACAAATGGTAAGGATATTCTCATTGGCAATGACAACAATAACAATCTTTCAGCTTGGTTTGGTCATGATTATGTCTATGGTGATGGAGGCAATGATTCGATCATAGGTGGATGGCAGAATGATGTCCTCTTGGGAGGGGAGGGTAACGATAATTTGGTTGGCCGAGGACACGATGACACCTTGATTGGTGGTGCTGGTGCTGATAATTTTACTTTCGGTAACTATGCTGCCTCTGTTGGAGTTGACACAATTATGGACTTTAGTGCTTCTGAAGGGGATTTGATTCGGATCCATCAAAGTACTTATGGTATTAGTGATCTTAGTCCAGTCAGCTTTGATAACTCAACTAATGAATTGTCGGTTAATAACTCTGTGATTGCTATTCTCGAAAATCAAACTGGCTTTACTGTTAACAATAGTGTTTCTCTGTTCTAAGTCAAACTTCACAGGCGATCGCTTGATTCCAAATTTTGATTTCAAGTCCTTGACTTAATACTGGAGTTTAGACTAAACTTCAGTTTAGTCTAATCTCCCCTTAAAGCTTGTCTCCTGGTCTATATTAGCAATAAAATATGTAACTAGCACTACGGAACTAATCTACTTACAATTACCTGATAACGTCTCTCATCCAATCCATCACCATTATAGGCAAATTCAGGATTGACAATTTGTTTCATCTGAGAAATTCGCGCCGATGTTGCTGGATGAGTGCTAAGAAAAGATGGTGGCGAATTTTTTCTGAGCAATTTTTCCATAAATGTAATTGCACCATATTGAGCATATCCCGCTCTTCCCAAGGTTTCAATACCAACTCGATCTGCTTCAAATTCTGCCTGGCGACTTTTGGGGCGACGTAATGCTAATTCTACCCCCATTTGAACTGCAACATTCTGATCTACCCCTGCTGCAGTAGCTAAACCCTGTGCTAATAATGTTCGACGTAATTGTTTCACCGCATGGCGTTCGGTAATATGAGCAATTTCGTGGGAAACGACACTAGCTAATTCTGCTTCATTATCGGCAGCTTTCATTAAACCAGTATTGATATAAACAAACCCTCCCATAGTTGCAAAAGCATTTATACTATCATCCTCTACTACCTGAAAAGTATAGGGAATATCTGAGCGGGGACTTGCTGCAACTAATCTTTGCCCAATTCTATTAATATATTCGTTTGCTGCGCGATCGGGATAAAGTTTAACATCTCCCTTTCTCAATAATTGTTGATTAATTTGTTTACCTAGTTCAACTTCTTGACGGTCAGATAGGTTAGAAATTGACATCATCTGAACACCCTGAAAAATTAATTCCCTCCAAGGAATAGCTTGAGTAGGAGATGCTGTACCTGCACATAAACTAGCAGCGACCATGATGGATATTAGTGGGTATGATATTCGGCGATAGGAAGATTTAGAAATCAAAGATAATTTTTTCAACATGGGCTTTTTTTATTCAGAGGTAGTAGATTTTGAATTTATCAAGATGTCATAAATTAGCGAATGATTTTCTGCCAATCTTATGATTAACTACAAAAGTTATATATAGCTTTTCCGCAAAGCTAAAAGTTTATTTTTTCTAGAAGATAAGGGAGTTTAGCTAATAAAAAACTTCCTTATCTTCATCCTTTAGACTAATTTTTCTCGTGAGTTATAGTAATCTTTCTCTGAGGATTTTTTTGGATAAATATCATTAATTTGATTTACTAGACCTTGTTTAGTCATCCAAAAATGCTGATAATACTCGTATAAATTTCTCCACATTGTCTAATAATGGATAGTTTATATGCTAAATAAAAAAAATAGGACGTTGAGGCAATCTTGTCTTTAAAGCACGTGCGTGTCCGAGGCAACATCGGGACTGGGAAACGAGAAGCTCATACTATACCGCAATGTTAGTGTGGGAGTAGTTACTAATCTTGACTTTGTGCCTAGACAACTAACTATATACTATATGAGATATTCTGGAGGAGTATCAAAAGCTCACCTTATAATCGGGCGATTTAATATTGACAGGACTTACGCAGAAAGAAGGTTTATGAACTAAAATTTGCAATATCAAGCATTAAATTAGGGTAATAAATTAGGGTAATAAATTAGGGTAATAAATCCAGTTTATTGTTTGGGTTGCGTAAGTTCTAGTTGAGTAGTTTACTTTTGTCAAAATCAAAATTAAGTTATGAAGTTATGAAAATTCTGGATTCTCAAGGACGGTTATTTGGTAAAGTCAGTGTCTTAGATGTTGGCGCTGTGTTAATAATTTTCATGGTATTATTGGGAATATTTGTCTTTCCTGGTACTAATAAAAATTCTGTTGCTCAAGTGGGTAATATTGTGACTAAACCAGTTGAAGTAGATGCTATTGCTCTAGGTTTAAAAGGTCGTTACCCTGAAAAATTATTAAAGGAAGGGGAAAAAACTCAATTGATTATTAGGAATCAACCTTATGGAGAAGTTGACCTAAAATCTGTAGAATTTTTGACTCGAAAAGTGGCAGTTCCTCAACCAGATGGAACGGTAAAAGCTTTACCCGATCCTAGAGATAAAGAACTATTTAGTCGGAATGTTTTATTAACATTGGAAGGTAAAGGTAGAGTTACTGATGATGGTCCTATTTTAGGAAATATTAAGGTAAAAATTGGGATGACAATTGAGCTAGAAGGTAGGGACTATAATTTTAATGCTAGTGTAATTGATGTGCGAGTACAAGAGTAATTTTAGGGATAATTAGGGTAAGAGGTGTGGGAAGTGTGGGAGGTGTGAGGGAAATAGTTGTGATTAAATTTTAAAATGGAAGAAAAAGGTAAAAAGTATTTTAGAACTCACGAGGATTTAGCTATTTATAAATTGGCATTCTCAGTAGCGATGGAAATTTTTGAGCAGTCTAAAAAGTTCCCAGTAGAAGAAAAATACTTTTTGACTGACCAAATTCGCCGTTGTTCTCGTTCAGTCTGTGCAAATATGGCAGAAGTTTGGAGAAAACGCAGATATAAAGCTGCTTTTGTTGCTAAATTAAATGACTGTGAAGCAGAGGTCGCAGAGGGTCAAGTTTGGTTAAAATTTGCAGTCAAATGTCAGTACATTAAAGTTGAAAAAGCAAGAGAACTTTATGAAACTTACAATCAAGTTCTCAGTAGATTAGTCAAGATGATTACCCATCCTGATGATTGGTTACTTGACTAACTCTCCACATTTCCCACACATCTTAATTTTTACATGGCTGTGAACTTCTCACCCTTCCCACACTTCCCACACTTCCCATACTTCCCACCCTCCCAAAACTCTCTACTTAGTAGCTACTACTGCTAAATTCCAAGCAAATCTTTTCATTAAAGGTAACTTTTTCAACACCACATCCAACTTTTCTAATCTACGATACATTGGTTCTAAACGCTGATGTTCAATAATAATCTTCTTCCAATAACGTTCTTTATTTGGGTCAACCTTTTCAATTAAATAAAACTTGAGAAAAATCCATAGAGTCGCTAACCAAAAAGTATCATAAGCTGTTTCTGAATAGAGAGATTTAACAAAATCAACAATATTAATATCTAGAGGTGTTTCATCCTCAGTTCTCACTTTTGTCGCAATGCGTCGATAAACATTAATGACTGGATTATGTTTCAGCGGGTCCCAAAAACAAGCTTTGCCACCAGGTTTAAGAACTCGGTGCATTTCCCTAATAGCTAATGTCGGATTTGGTAAGTGGTGAAGTAAGTTAGAAGCGTAAACAAAATCAAAGGTATTATCAGGAAATTCTAATGCCATAGCATCCATAACTTTTCCTTCAACTTTTACACCATTTTTTTCCGCCAAATTAATAGTAACATCTACCATTCCTGGAGAATAATCTGTTGCTAAACACCGCGCTCCTTTTTTGGCAAAATAAACACTATTTTCTCCTGCACCACAACCTAAATCTAATAAGTATTTATCTGTTAAGTCTCCCATTTGTTTGAGGATAAATCTGTTTTCTGGTGCGGTACAACTTTCAAAATAATCAACTACTCGAATACCTTCAATATCAATGGTTGATGCCCATATATCGTGAAATTTTCGTTCTTTAGCTAGTATTTCGTCTTGCATTTTTTAGATAGTTATCCATTTTCATATATTTTACTACTTACCACTACTTTCCGATCAAATCAAAATAGATATTTTTTAAATAGGAGTACATTCTAAATCTAACAAGTATTTATCTGTTAAATCTCCCATTTGTTTGAGGATAAATCTGTTTTCTGGTGCGGTACAACTTTCAAAATAATCAACTACTCGAATACCTTCAATATCAATGTTTGATGCCCATATATCGTGAAATTTTCGTTCTTTAGCTAGTATTTCGTCTTGCATTTTTTAGATAGTTATCCATTTTCATCTATTTTACTACTTACCACTACTTTCTGCTCAAATCAAAATAGATATATTTTTTTAATAGGAGTACATTTTTTTTGGCGTTGCTGAACCAAGGGATGAATCTTTACACAAAAGGTAAATCCCATCTTTTACTTCCTATTTCTCTAAAACTATAACTCCAATTGGCAAATATGCAACGCCTTTTTTTTATTATGCTAATAAACCTGTTTGGGTGGTGGTGCACAGCAAGGGTAAAGGAAGCACCGGGAGTGTGGGGAAATGGGGAAATGGGGGGATGGGTGGATGGGGAGATGGGAAGTGTCGGAGAAATTAAAAAATATATATCCTCACCATTACCATGCAGGACTACCCCTGATTGAAATGCGGCGTTGGTGAATCAAGCTATGAAACCTAAATTTTGCCAAATATAAAATGCTCAATGTTAATAGTTAGGCAATTAGCATTAATGGAAAATTAATACATAATTATAGCCAAAATCACCAACGCCGAAATGCAATAGGCAATAGTTCCAGAAGCTAATAGACATCATAGACATCTCCAAAATATAAATATAATCTCGTAAAATAATATTTAATCAGCCTTTGTAAAGATTAAGAACATGGATTCAGTATTAGGGTATATAGAGAAACATCTCCAGGAAGTACAGGTATTAGTTGGTCTCAATTACAACCAATTAAAACAGCTAATAAAGCAACCGATCGCCTTACACACGCAAGGCCATTCAGAAGCGGAATTAAAAAAGACAATAATTATCAAAAAAGGAGGTGGTCGTCAAACAAAGTTATCTTTTAAAGAACAAATATTACTGACTCTAATATATTGGTGATAATTAACAACATTTCAATTACTTGGTATCCAGTTTGGAGTGAGTGAAACAACAGCTAATGATACGTTTAATTATTTCCTGTTTTGGGGTAACTACTACCAGCAAGTTTACTTGAACAAGTCAAAAAAACTCTAATGAATACGAAATAATTAAAGAATTTTTAACAGGGTTTGAGTTAATAGTTGATAGCCGTGAAAGCGTAGCTCCTCTGTAATACCATTTCTCAAAAAGAATGCTATATCTGATTGGGTGGGGAAGTCTGGGAAGTGTGATAAGTGTTTGGAGGAGTAAACATAATAATAATAAACATTAACTGGACTATTATTCGCAAAAAATCATTATGTATGTGTTAATTACTTAATAACTGAAGTGCCATATAAGTATAGCAATGCTTTTGGGAATTGGTATAAGAGGCACAAGCTATAGAAAGACCAGGGGAATATCATTCTTGAGAAAAAATATTCCAACAGGGAAGAAGAAAAACCATACACGAAAAAATCAATTAATCGTTTGACCAGACGGTAAAAATATTGTTGATGTTGTAGCAGGTAAACCAGGACCTAAAAGCGGCGTAAAATTGTTTCGTGAATCTCAAAAAGGATTGAGCCAAAATCAAAAATTTAATGGCGATCGAGCTGATGAAGGAGAATTATCAATTAAAAGTTCTCACAAAAAACCTAAAAAACAAGAATTAACTCCAGAACAAAAAGAAAGAAATAGAGAGTTAGCAACTGATGCGAATTTTTGTTGCACACTTAATTCCTGGACAGTAAAAATATTCCGAGTAGCTCAAGAAAGATTTAGATTGAACTCAAGTAAATATGAACAGATAATTATGATTATTTGTAAACTTGTTAGATTGGGAATATGCACATTTATTTTATAGCTATAATTAAATCAAATATTTCAACAATAAATTTATTTATATAGATACTATTTTTCTGCTAGTTATTAATAGTAAGTATCTCAAATGCCTATTTTTAGATACAAAGTAACTACCTTCACGATTGAGCGTTGGTGGAGGGAGCAAGTGTGGCAGCTACACCGCCACTTAAAAGCTAGTGATAGTAGGACTTTGGTTATTTTCCGAGATGTCTAATAGAGAGATGTCAAAAACATTAATGAGTAGCGCTATATCTGAAACCTTTACCCTCTTATAGCAGCTTCCCTAACTTCTCAAATAATACCAAGTCCGGTTACTGAAGATATTTGATCCTTAATAAGATTAAACCCTCTCCCCATCTCCAGAAAATGATACTCTATAAACCAGATTTAGTATAATAAGTACTACCTTGTGATGATATAACCTAACAAGGTAGCACTTATTAAATATTGAGATATTAAATATTAGTTAGACGGATGCGTAAGTTTGTTCTAACTGAGGAACAACTTCAGGAACAGACAAACTACTTATATGGTGAGTTTCACTAGAACAACTCCAGAGAGCTTGCGCTACTCCTAAGTATCCTTTGGAAACCTTAGATACATTTATAACTGTACCGATCACTGTTGGTAAACAAGGACTAGGCATAAATGTTGTGACAAAGGTGTTAACCATAGACCACAAAATGATTATCCAAAAAAATCCTAATGCCGGCAATAATATTAAGTCAGGCGTGAAGAAGCGACCGATGCGCTTCCATATAGCTTGTTGAGGTATTGCAATAACTACGGCAAGCGTCGCAAAAAGGGAATTATTCAGTTTTTCTGTCATTTTTCTAGATCGTCAGAGTCAGGTTTATCGGGCGCAACAAATCAGACCTATACCAACCAAGGATTCTGAATAGACAATCTGTCTAAATTGTTATAGAAGGTTGACTCTTCATTCTCCTCTCAATGCCTACGAAGTTAGCTGACGGGCTAGGGCTGAGAGATGCCCTTCTCTACATCTTTCTCAAAGATTTCTATTCAGAGATAAGCCCCTTAATTTTGGTTCCTCCGCTCCAGCAGCACTCTTGCTGTGCTTTTCGTGCCAGATTAGGCTGACTGTATTTTGCTTTATATTATAATACTAACTTCTCTAGAGCAACTTTGTCAACATTTTTTTACAAAAATTTTTGTGAATTTTATCAAAATTTTGAGTTTGGAATTTTAGATAATGTTGGGACATTATTAAACTATTATTTGCTCCAAAAAAGTAAGGTACACCTACTTTTATTCCTTTTCTGAATTCGGTTTTCCGGAAAATTCAAAATCTATACTCAACTAATTTGTAATCTGCTCCAGAAACTCTGTTCTTAATCACAGCATAATGGTGATTATAATCACAAAACTTTGTAAGTGTAATCACTTACTGCATTAGTGTTATATCACTATATAATAATGAAAAATCCCCAATACTAGAAATGTAGAGTTCAAAGATGATTTTCATATATCAAGAACCTCCTGTTTATCTCCTTCCATTTGCATTAGGAGACCTTTTTGCTAACGCTAATGCTACAGGTTGCATTACTTTGGCCGATCGTTATGGCTTAATGGCAGCTATATTTGATGAGTCTTTGCCAGAAGATGAAAAGCGCTCAATCGATCGGTTACTTCGGGCTATTTGTAAAGGACACATTAAAGTAATTGATGAGATATCTACTATGGCATAAAACTATACCTAAATAATATTTTAGACTTAACTATAATATAAATTTTTTTAATCAATTTGATTAACAATCTCGTTTTTTACCATTAGGTAAAGTAGCTTCACAAAAATCAGTTTGGTCTAATTTAGCTTGATTAAGATTGGCATTAAATAAATTGGCTCCATTTAATTTAGCTTTCTCCAGATATGCTTGGTATAAATCAGCCCAAGATAAATCAGCATCTTTGAGATTAGCCTCTCGCATAGTTGTGCTGTGCATGATTGCTCCTGATAAATTGGCTCCTTCTAAATTTGCCTCAATTAAATTCGCACTACTTAATATGGCTCCTCTTAAGTTAGCATCTTTTAAGTTGGCTTTTTGTAAATTAGCTCCTAGTAAATTTGCTTCACTTAAATCAGCTTCACTTAAGTCGGCTTCGCTTAAATCACAACCTGGACATTCATAAGTAGATAATAAACGCTGAATAGTTTTGATCCGTTCCATAGAATTAGATTTAGATTGAGCAAATACTGGAACTGTTAACCAAAATACTGTTAAGAATGTAGTCGTCAATGGATATAGAAATCTCATATTTTACTGCTTGGGAAATTAATAAATTTATGATTAGACCTTTGATTTGGTTAGTATCATATCATAAAAATCATATTTCATTTGAAAAAAAATATTTTTTGTGAACTAAAATAATTTGATTCATTTTTTTTGATTCACTGATTAATATGACTTATGCTCTTAGAGCAATAATACTTCAGTATATTTATATAGTTAGATTGAGGTGATGTAGAAAATATCCGAATAAATAATTAGGGAACAAATATAGAATAAAACATCAAGTAAAGAATATAAATATTTTTTTTGTAGAACAAACTATGCTGATTTTTATTGATTTTAAGAAAAATGCTATTCCACAAAAATCCCTCAGTATATTTATAGATTAGGACTTATGCAAAGAAACACGGTTTCTACGATAAATCATGCTTTTAACAATATACATTTAGATGTATAACCAGGTTTTTGGGTTAGCCTGGGTAAGTCCTGTAAATGTTATAGATGAATGGAAAAACCATTTACCAAATAATTGTTAATTGTTAATTGTTGATTGTTCATTGTTGAATATGCTCCTAAATATACAGCGTATTCCATGTAAATGTGGTACAGTAATTTTATTAGTAGTAGAATATCGAAAGATGCAAGCTTATTCGATTGACCTCCGTGAAAAAATAGTCAAAGCTTATGAGCAATGTAATACTTACTATCCTGAAAGTAGCAGTCCGATTTGATGTGAGTAAAATATTTGTTCAAAAACTATTGAAACAAAAAAAATCACTGGTCATATTCACCCTAAAAAGCCTAGTGGTAGCCTCAAAAGTATATTACATTGTCACAGAACTCAATTGATAGAGATGGTAGAAAAATATCCTGATTATACCTTGAATGAATACTGTGAATATTGGCTATCTGACTACAACCAATTTGTTAGTCCTATTTGTTAGTCCTAGTATGATGTGTCGGGAACTCCCAAAATGCAATTTGACCATAAAAAAAACCAGACGAAGCAACCAGTAAGCCACTGAAAGAGTCCAATTTTTGAGGTGTGAATATTGGGAAAATGTGAAAAATATACAGCCTGAAAACTTAGTATTATTAGATGAAATGGGTGTTTTATTGTGATTAACACGAACTCATTCACGTTTCCTACGGAATGCTACGCAAACATACTGTGGTAGTAAAGTATATGATTTTTTACCATTTTATAGAGGCAAAAAATTCACAGTTATTGGAGAAATTAGTATCACCAAAGTGGTATGATTAATGACACTTAATGGGTCAATAGATGGTAAGGCATTTCAAGTTTTTGTAGAACATTTTTTAATTCCTAAGTAGTAATGGATAATTTGCCTGCCCATAAGCTAAAAATAATTGAACCATTAATTGAATCAGTAGGGGCAAATGTACTGAATTTATCACCCTACTCACCGGACTTTAATCCCATAGAATTATGGTGTCCAGAACTCAAAAGTTTTTTGCGTCGTTTTAAGCCTACCACAGCAAAAATGGTCGATATAATACTCGCTATTAGACATCTCCAGAAAATAGGGAACACTTAACTGGGAACAGGGAATAGGGAGAAATAATTGATAATTTATGGATAATAATTGATTTTATTTTTAATTTTTACGCCTATGTCTATTGTACTCTTATTATTAGATATTAACCACTTCAAACACTATTTTCAACACTGTTGCTACTGTACCTCATAAACCACCGAATACTCTGTATATCGGATTTCTCGGAGTTATAAGGTAAAATCGTTTTTTTTATTTTCTGTTCCCTGTGACCTCAAGTCTATAACTCCGTACTTGACTAGGATGAGAATTCCGATAAGATCAAGTCCGTTTAAATTATTAATTATTAATTATTAAGTAGGTAGGTGAAATTAAATCTAAAATGTCCGAAGCGAGGTAAGTTTGCAGACAATTCCGTAGGAAAGCAATCGTAACTATGGGATTGCTTTCCTCACCTAATCCTCCCAAATGTTCCTAGTTCGGATGCAGCATATTATATTTATTTCTACCCATTAATTGTTGAATATGCTCCTGGATATATATTGGATTTCTCGGAGTCATAAGATAAAAATATTTTTCTATTTTATGTTACCTTTTCCGTCAACTCTTGAACTTTGTACTTGACCAGTATGAGAATAACGATCAAAGAGGTTCTCTGACTTATGACTGATGATTAATGTTTCAAAGTGGAGCTAATACCAACCGCGATAAATGTTTGCTACATTTTCGCATTGCGGGGGAGCAGGGTCGGAGGTAGGGACGTTGCATCCAACCTCCGTAGGTCGTAGTAAACATAAAAATAATTAACACGTTCCTGGGGTGCTAATTATCAAAAAGGTTATTCGGCCTTTTTTAATTACTTAATAATGGAAGTTCCACGATTACATAGCATTCTTTTTTCAAATTGGTATAAAGTAATATTCTGTTAAATGGGACAAATTAAGAGTATAGGAAAAAATTATGTTAGACATTAGACAAATTCGAGAAAATCCACAAACTGTACAAGAATTACTCAACCGTCGTGGAGAGTACGACTTACAACCAATTCTAGAATTGGATGAAAAACAGCGACAACTAGAAACAGAGCGATCGCAATTCCAAGCTCGTAGTAACCAAGTTGGTAAACAGGTGGGGGAAAAAATTAAATCAGGTAGTGACCCTAAAGGTGCAGAAGTTCAAGCTTTAAAAGAGGAGGGAAACCAACTGAAAGCTAAACTCAGCGAACTAGAACCTGAAGAAAAAGAGTTAAAGGCTAAAATAGAAGCTTTACTTTTACCTCTGCCTAATTTACCTAGTGAGTCTACACCTTTAGGCAAAAGTGAAGCAGAAAACATAGAAGTCAAACGTTGGGGTGATGAATACATTCCTCAAAATCCAAAAATTATGCCTCACTATGAAATAGGAGAAAAACTAGGTATTCTCGACTTTGAGCGAGGAGTGAAAATTTCTCAAAGTCGTTTTGTTGCTTTGATGGGAGCAGGTGCAGCATTAGAACGTGCCATTATTCAATTCATGCTTAACCGTCATATTCAAGCTGGTTATGTGGAAGTTATGGCACCACTATTGGTCAATAGTCAGTCTTTGACAGCTACAGGTCAACTACCAAAGTTTGCGGAGGAAAGTTTTAAGTGTGCAGCAGACGACCTTTGGTTAATACCTACTTCGGAGGTTTCAACTATGAATCTTTATCGGGATGAAATTTTGAGTGCCGAACAACTACCTATTTATCATTGTGCTTATACTCCCTGTTTTCGTCGAGAAGCTGGTGCTTATGGGAAAGATACTAGGGGGTTGATTCGACTACATCAATTTAATAAGGTTGAGATGGTAAAAATTGTACATCCTGAAACTTCTGAAGATGAACATCAAAAATTGGTGGCAGATGCAGAAGCTATTTTGCAAGCTCTGAAGTTACCTTATAGAATTTTAGAGTTGTGTACTGGAGATTTGGGTTTTTCCGCAGCTAAGTGTTATGATTTGGAGGTATGGTTGCCTTCATCAGGAACTTATCGGGAAATTTCTAGTTGTTCTAATGTGAAAGATTTTCAGGCGCGTCGGGCGAATATTCGGTTTAAGGAAGGAAAGAAAAAGGGTACTCAGTATGTTCATGCTTTGAATGGTTCGGGTTTAGCAGTTGGGAGAACTATGGCGGCTATTTTGGAAAATTATCAGCAGGTTGATGGTAGTGTTAAAATTCCGGAGGTTTTACAACCTTATATGGGAAGTGAGTTTTTGTAATTTTGATTGAGTAGGGTGCGCTGTTGAAGTTGGAAGTTAGAACTCAGAAGTCCTGTTTGTAATTTCATCTCACTCAGGTATACTACTAGCGGGCAAGATGCCCGCACTAGATCATTATCATTTGGTATCTTTTTCCTTGATTTTCCTTTCTACCACTTGAGCGTTATAGCTGCGACTAGGCTCAACTAAGGCGTTTCATATGCGTAGCAAAGCGGAACGGAGTTCTATCGCCGTCGAAACAATACTAAACTTTTAGTTGAATAAAAAGTCATGTATATAGGCGAATAAACCCAGTTAATTTTTATTGTATCATAATTAAAGTGGGGATGCAACTAAAAATCCTTTGACGTGCAATTTTTTTCAGGAGCTTTATAAAATGAAAATGTTGGGAATTTTCCATTCAGGAGCAATGAATGGAAAGATTTGATCATGGGAAAAACAAGCATATAGTTTATGGAAGCTTCACAGGATGAAAATATTTCTGGTATTGCTCCTGGAGGAAATTAAGTTGAATAAAAAATCATGTATATAGGCGAATAAACCCAGTTAATTTTTATTGTATCACAATTAAAGTGGGGATGCAACCAAAAATCCTTTGACACGCGAATTTTTTTTTGAGCTTCATAAAATGAAAATCTGGGAAATTTTCCATTGAGGAATGATTTGATGATAAGAAAAGCAAGCATATACTTTATGGAAAGCTCACCAGGATGAAAATATTCCTGGTATTGCTCCTGGAGGAAATTTAGATAAAACTTCTATAGTTTCATTATCATTATATTGATTAATGTTGTGGTTCTAAATCTATCCATTTTTATAAAAGCGATCGCATATCTCTCATCTTCATAATTGAATTTTAGGGAACAGGGAATACGGAGCAATATTATTTTGAGAAACTCTCTAAAAATTCTGCTACTATCTGATTAAATTTTTCTGGTTCCACCAAAAACGCCCAATGATTTCCCGGAATTTTTTTCATTTTTAAATTCCTTAAATACTTATGATAAGGCTTAATTTGCACATCACTTTTATTAACACCTTTTTCTGGTTGAATAAACAAAGTCGGTACATCAATATATTCTGTTAAACCCGGAACTCGCATTACTTCCTCAAAAATTTCATTCCTAGCAGGAACAACAAATTTACTTCCCCACTTTCCATCAGCTTTTTCCTCAATACTTTCCTGAAAAACTATCTGTTGAAATTCGCTCCAACCTGCATATTTTCCCAACTCTTTTGCCTGAGTTTCTGCCTCAGTAAAACTCTCAAACGGACCCATACCTTTGAGAGTTTCCAAAGTTCGATAAAGAATAGGAAAAGTAATTTTAAGAAATCCAGGCATTTTGCCAATAAAAACTGGGTCTGCCAAAATCATACTTTTAAATCTTTCTGGATTTTGTTTTGCCCAAATACAAGCTAATTTTCCCGTCCAAGAATGACCTAAAATATGAGCTGAAGACCAGTTTAAATGTTTCATTAGTTCTTCTAAATCTGCAATTGTTGTTTGAAAACTATAATTATTTTCTGGTTTTTCGCTTTCTCCATGACCGCGCATATCTGGCGCGATAATATGATATTTATCGGCTAAATATTCTCCTAAATTTAGCCAGACTAAAGCTGAATCTGCTAAACCATGTAATAGTAAAAGTGGTTGTTTTTTATTTTGATTTTCTTCTGTCTGCCATTCTAGATAAGAAAGTTGAATGTCGGATAAATTTAACGTTTTGCGAGTATAAACCATAATCAAATATGAGGATTTAATATTCAGCGACACAATATTATAGCAAACCTCTGTAAAACAGGCATCTTGCCTGTTAATTGTACCTTTATGAGATAAAATTCCCTATATAATAAAAAGATAATTGAACGGTAGAATCAATATGAACAATTTATTTGATAATTTGACAAATCAAGATAACACTCTGAGTGACAATTCTGGCTTACTTAATAACGATGACTTATTCTCAAATATCGATGACATAAATCAAGATTTAAACCAGAATTTGCCTGATAGTTTCCATCAGCAACAGCAGTTCGATTATCAAAATTAAAGTATGGGTTTAGGAGAAAATCCTGATTTGGCTCAAAATGATTTTTCATTCGATAATTTGGCTAATCAAGATAATGGTATTAGTGATAATTCTAGCTTAGTTAATAATGATGATTTTTCCTCAATACCAAATGAGATAAATCAGGATTTTGGCAGTACGGATTTTTCTGGAGTAAATTCTCAATCTCCATTACCAGAAATTTCTAACTTTCAGCAAGGGCAAAATAATTTAAGTTTGAGTTCTCAGACTTTTGAAAATCAAAATATTGGTTTATCTAATAATCAGTTAGAATTCCACTCAAATCTATCTCTATCTCATCAAGTTTTAAATTACTCTGACGATGGATATCCTTATACAACTATAGATAATTATGGCTCTATTTATCTATATACAGCTAACAATCATTATGGTCATTATGAAGGTTATTTAAAAGGTCGTGAAGTTTATAATGATGGTAATTATTATCTAGGATATGCAGGTACAGATGGTAAGGTTTATGATCGTGATAATCATGCTGTTGGTTGGGTAGATAATAATGGGAATGTTTATAATCATGGAGGTTGTAAAGTTTACCATACTAACAGAGGAGTTGTTGGTGCTGCTGCCTATTTATTATGTTCCTATTATGGAGGAGCAAATTAATTTTTGAGTAGGGGTTTTAATGAAGTCAGAAGTTAGAAGTCAGAAGTCAGAAGTTGTTTTTTTAATCGTTAAGTATCTCACTTGCAATAACAGATAATGTAGGTTAGGTTGAGGAACGAAAGCAAACATTAGAAAAGTCATCTCTGGGAAACTAAGATTGCTTCGGGGGTACTTTCAATAATCATCAGAAATTATTCGGAAATATTCCCCTCGCAATGACATATAGACTTCTACTTTCATGGCGATGAATGTTTGGGAAGTATTCCGTATAAAAGTCATTTTTGGGAAACTAAGATTGCTTCGGGGGTACCGTTAATAATCATCAGAAATTATTAGGAAATATTTCCCTGTACAATGACATATAGACTTCTACTTTCATGGCGATGAATGTTTGGGAAGCATTCTGTAGAAAAGTCATCTTTGGGAAACTAAGATTGCTTCGGGTGTACCGTTAATAATCATCAGAAATTATTAGGAAATATTCCCCTCGCAATGACAGATAATGTAGGTTGGGTTGACGTTCGCGTAAGCGTTGCGGAGCAAAGGAAACCCAACA
>JAAUYL010057105.1_pt1 | contig 18718 bp, 27 predicted proteins | sample 7278011 | NCBI WGS metagenome assembly JAAUYL01 (sample SAMN14350225, study PRJNA611818) | marine sediment metagenome | isolation source: surface marine sediment (1.8m) | place: French Polynesia: Moorea | collected 2018-08
CTTTTGCAAAATGTTTCAAATGAATTTGTGTATCATATTTCACAGACAGATTAGATAGCAATGACAATGAGCAAATATTTGTGAAAAGTGGGCTGAAAAATTGGGAAACCACTTAATTTGCATATGATTGCAATATCACCAGTTGCTCTCAATTACTTGATACAGACACAGCACATCTATAACTGGAACAAGCACTCTTCACTCCGCACACGTGTCATCTCAGTGACAATTTGCTCAAGAGACTTTGAGAAGTCATCTGGCCAAGATCAAATAAGATCCAGTTTAAGGACAGATTTTTCTTTGTGCTTCAGCCCTCTTCTGCTCAAATTGTTATTATTAACGTCTGTGCCACATATTTACAATAATGCTACTGAAGAACAGAACTTGATCGTAAATGCAGCAATCCAGATTTTAAATATGGTGGTGGCAGAAGAAATCAAAAGAGAGAAAGTGATTTTCAAAGGCGACTGGAAGCTCCAGTTGGTGATCGACAACTTCCAGAACAACTTCGGGCCCCTGACAGAGTTGTGCAAGGAGAAGCTGTTCAACCGGAGGCAGGAGTTTTGGACGCGGTACGTCCTCGACCTGTTGATTTGCAACTTTGTTGTCGCGCCTTGCCTGATCTCATTCTGGAGAGGCACTTGGGATCACTCGCTCATCTATCTGGACGAGAGACTATTCAATGTGATTTGAATTTTTCAAACGAAAGCAATGGTTACCTTCATGATTTTTTATCTGGCAACGATGCGAGTTTGATGCGCGCGACGCGCCGTGATTGTTTACATCCCGAAGCGCAAATCGCTGCCAGATTGAGCATTTGTCGAAAAACAAATTCTAAAAAAGCCACATTCGTTTGAAAAATGACCACGTTTTGACGAGAACGATTGCACAAAAACCAACATCGTCGCCATTGTCGCCGGCCTGGTTGTGATAGTTTTCATTTATTGGTTTCACGAGACGATTAGATCGAAATGGGCCAACTACAACCCGAATGTTTCGGCCGCCAGCCAAAGACGGACTGCTCGGCTCGTGTTCGTTTCCCGACTTTTTAGGTATTTTAATTTATTTTCATGAAAAAAGTTTTTTGTAAAATTGATTTTCAGTGTTGTCTGGGGAATTGCTGACATTTACCTATGGAAAGGAATTTGGGACGGCGTCGACTGTTGGTGCGGCCGCAACGAGGTCACGGCCACCGCCACCCTGATCGGGGGCATAGTCGCCCTGGTGGCCTTAGGCGGCTTGAGGTCCGCCGCCAGTGTGCCGGTCGGCATGATGGTCGACGACGTTGCCAATTGCTGCTCAGCTGCGACATACTTCAACACCACTGTAAATCGCCAATTTCTGTAATGAAAAAGCCGAATTGATCCTGGATTTTATAGAGAAAAGACAAGACGATCAAGAGGATCGGAGATATTTTCTTGTCTATAACGGTCGAAGCATTTGTTGTCCTCGCTTGGCATGGCCTCTGGACTCTAGAGGACCTCCACATGAAGAAGAACGACATCGACCTCGAGCTGTCGTCCTGGATCTCGGTGGCTGTGGGTGTCTTGTTCACGTAACCAAAATCATAATCATAACGTCGATTATTCGTTTCTCATGACTTTTTCTCAGGGCAATGGTCATGGGGATTCAGTTTCCAATTTCAAAATATTATGCTGATGTTGGCGAGGACAAAACACTTTGCACATATATTTCGAGAAGAGCACTTTCTGTGATCCCGGGACTGTTGGCGCTCATTGCCTCCGTGAACTCGTTCAGAGGCTACTGGTACCTCATGGACGTCTACTTGATGCCTGGTAAACATGAGGTCAATTTGAAATTCATTTCGAAAATATTAGTTTTTTAAAGATAACTACGAAATGAGCTTGATCAATGGTCAACTGTATGGAATTCTGGCCCACTTTGTCCTTCATTGTGGTTGCAGCATGCAAGCAGGTTGTGTTCCAGACGCACCCTCGGGTCCCGGGTCTGGCATGATCGAATTTTACTATTCGTCATATTTCTTTATAAAGGTAACAGAAAAAGTCGTGAAACTACTTAGGTAATAAAAGATTCTGCTCAGGACGTTGAAGCACAATGTGGAGGAGCTGTGCGATCCGGGAACAAAATCAAGCCCAAAGTGTCGCTTCCGCTTCTGGTCGTCACTGAGGCCATCGACCAAGATCTGCCGTCAGAATACAACCCCGAACGCATCACCCACGGGTATCTCGGCGACGATTTGCTCTCCGACGAAGAAGACGAGGACGGCGATGAGGAGGAGGAGGATAAAGCTGAACAATGATTTATTTTGAAGTCACAATGCACGAAAAAATAAAAGTGGTCTAGTGTTCCAATAAATAAAATCAATTTCCATAGCCCAAGTTTACAGACAACCACTCTTCAGCTTCTGCAACTGGAATGCTTTTCCTCGCAGCGTAATCCTCAACTTGGTCTTTTTGGATTTTTCCAACGGAGAAGTAGGTGGATTTCGGGTGGGCAAAAAAGAGGCCGGACACCGAGGCCGCCGGCAGCATGGCCAAAGAGTCGGTGAGCTCGATCCCGGTCTCCTCCTTGATCTTGAGCAAATTCCACATGGTCAGCTTCTCGGTGTGATCCGGTTGAGTTGGGTATCCGGCGGCGGGTCTGATCCCGTCGTAGGCGACCTTGAGCAGGTCGGTCGTTTCGAGATCCTCTTCTGATGCGTAGCCCCAATAGTTTTTGCGAACATCGAGATGTAGTTTTTCTGCCAATGCCTCCGAGAGCCTGTCGGCCAATGCCCTGATCATGATCCCGTTGAAATCGTCATGCTCTGCATCAAACCTGTCAAAAAAAGTAGAGTTTAAATATTATCTAAAATTATGCTCGGCTGGCTTACTTTGCGCAGAGCTCTTCACAGCCAAAGCCGGCCGACGTGGCGAACACGCCGATGTAGTCCTTGATCCCGGAGTCCTTGGGCGCGATCAAGTCGGAAATGCACTGGTAGCTATCCTGGGCCTCCGTGACCATTTGCTGCCGGAGGCCGTAGAACACGGCGCTCGGAGGACGTCCAGCCTCGCGATCGAGGTCGGTCTCGTACACGAGGATGTCGTCCCCGTCCGAGTTGGCCGGGTAGAAGCCGACGATAGCTTTGGCCGTCAGCATTTTGTTCCGGATGATCTTCTTGAGCATCACCTTTGCCTCCTCATAGAGTTTCTTGGCCTCTTGGCCAACTGTCGCATCGTTGAAGATCTTGGGAAACCTTCCGTTGGGATATTTGCCTCTCAATTGCCAGACGTCAAAGAAGTATTTCCAGTCGATGAAGTCGACCAGGTCCTCAAGGGGGTAGTCCTTGAACACTCGGGTGCCGAAGAAGCTGGGCTTCGAGGGCGTGTAGTTGGTCCAGTCCAGCTTCAAGGACTTTGATCTGGCCTCGGCCAGGGTGAGGAACTTCCGTTCGGCCAGACCCGCATAATGATCATCACGGATGTCATCGTAGAGGTCGGCAATGTCGTCCAGATACTCTTCGCGTTCGGTTTCATCCAGGAGATTTGAGCACTAAAAAAATAACGAAATTTGGATTTCGAGAAAATAGTTGTGAAAATGGATTTCATACTGTCACGACACTTTTTGAAGCGTCCAAAACGTGGATGACGGGGTTGGAATACTGCGGGGCTATCTTCACAGCCGTGTGCTGCTTCGAGGTCGTCGCTCCACCGATGAGCAGCGGGACCGTCATCTTCAGCCTCTCCATCTCCTTGGCCACGTGAACCATCTCGGTCAAGGAGGGCGTGATCAGCCCGGAGAGCCCAACGAAGTCGGCCTTGACCTCGGCGGCCTTCTTCAGGATCAGGTCGCACGGCACCATGACCCCGAGGTCGATCACCCTGTAGTTGTTGCAGCCGAGGACGACTCCGACAATGTTCTTGCCAATGTCGTGGACGTCGCCCTTGACGGTGGCGAGGACGATGGTCCCGTTGTACTTCGGACCTGTGTCGGCCTCGCTTTCGCCGTTGAGGAGCGACTTCTTCTCCTCCTCCATAAAGGGGATCAGGTGGCCGACGGCTTTTTTCATGACGCGAGCCGACTTGATGACCTGCGGGAGGAACATTTTTCCAGAACCGAAGAGGTCGCCGACGACCGACATCCCGTTCATGAGAGGTCCCTCGATCACGTGGAGCGGCCTCGGGTACCTCTCAGAGTTCTGCCTGGCTTCCTCCGTGTCCTCAATGACAAACTTGTCTATGCCCTACGAATAAAAATCTATCAAAAAAGGTTTTTTTTGGTTTGCGAAATCAGTTTTTACCTTCACGAGTGAATGCTCGAGTCTCTTCTCCACTGACCAGCCTCGCCATTCTGCATCCTTTGCCGAAGTGTCCGACGTCGAGGAGAACGTGTGCGACTGGCAGTAGTTTAACATCTTCTCCGTGGCCTCGGGATCCTTGTTCCACAGAATGTCCTCGCACAACTTGAGCAACTCTGGATCGATGTCGTCATACAATGGTAAACACCCGGCATTCACGATACCTGAACAACATCAGCATGAATTCATTCGGGATTAGATTCAGTGCCACCAATCTTTTTACCCATGTCCATGCCATGCTTGATGGCGTGATATAGAAACACGCTGTGCATAGCCTCGCGGACCCGATCGTGACCTCGAAACGAGAAGGAGAAGTTGGACAAGCCCCCGCTCACCCGGCACCCTGGACAGCTGGCCTTGATCTTGGCCGTCGCCAGCAGGAACTCGACGCCGTAGTTGTCGTGCTCTGTCATTCCCGTCGCCACCGTCAAAATGTTTGGGTCGAAGATAACGTCCCTGGGGTTGAACCCGACTTGGTTGACCAAGATGTTGTATGATCTTGCACAGATGTCGACTTTTCTTTGCGCGTCCGTTGCCTGTGTTAAATAAAATGTTAGAATCAATATCTATCAACAGATTTTACCAACATACCTGACCCTCCTCGTCGAAGGCCATCACGACCACGGCCGCTCCGTACCTCTTGACCAACGAGGCCTTTTTGACAAAGTCCTCCATGCCCTCCTTCAAGGAGATCGAATTGACGATGCACTTGCCCTGGCAGCATTTGAGCCCGGCCTCGATCACGGCGAAGTCCGACGAGTCAATGCACAAGGGGACCTTCGCAATGTCGGGCTCCGACGCTATCAGGTTGCAAAACCTGGTCATGGCGGAGGCGCCGTCCAACATGCCCTCGTCCATGTTGATGTCAAGGACTTGGGCTCCGTTCTCCACTTGGGCCTTGGCAATGGACAAGGCCTCGTCGTACGAGTTGTTCTTAATGAGGCGAGAGAACTTTTTGGACCCGGCCACGTTGCAGCGCTCGCCGATGTTGACAAAGTTGGTATCGCTCCCGATCCTCATGGGCTCCAGTCCCGAGAGCAGGGAGTACTCTTTGTTTAGGCCGACGTTCGGCTTCCTCGGGGGCAGGCCTTTCACGGCCTCCACGACGGCAGCGATATGGTCGGGAGTCGTGCCGCAACACCCGCCCACGATGTTGACGAAGCCCGACACGGCAAACTCGCGCAAGTTCGCCGCCGTCGTTTCGGGGGTCTCGTCGTAGCCGCCGAAGGTGTTCGGCAGGCCCGCGTTGGGGTAGCAGATCACGTACGCGTCCGTCGCTTTGCCGATGGCCTCGATGAACGGCCTCATGTCCGTTGCTCCGAGAGCACAGTTCAGTCCAATGCTATCCAGAAAAAAACAATAAAAATCAAGGAGAACATTAATGAAGTCACTATTTTACTCACCACAAAGGATCGGCGTGAGACGTGCTGATCACGAAGGCCTCCCCAGTTTGACCAGACAGAGTTCTTCCACTTTTGTCGACAATGGTCCCTAAGAATATTAATCATTGGAAAATGCCTGTAGAGATCTTGTTTTAAACAAACCAGATATTAAAATCGGAACGCTAGAGTACTCCTTGTCAAAGAGGTCCTGGATGGCGAACAGCGCTGCCTTGCAATTGGCCGTATCGAAAATCGTCTCGACCAGGAGGACGTCTACACCTCCATCGAGCAAGCCTCGAGCTTGTTCAGCGTAGGCTTCGACCAGCTCATCAAAAGCTAAAAAAAATTAGAATTTTTGTTAAAAAGTTTTAAATTATTTTTCACAAACTTACTGATATTTCGAAAGTCAGGCCTCTCAACCGACGGCGAGATGCTCAACGTGCGATTGGTTGGACCCATCGCTCCAGCGACATACTTCTGGCTACGCGTGGCCTCCGTGACCTCCGAGGCTGCCTTCTTAGCCAACTTTGCAGATTCCAGATTTAGCCTGTAAACCAAATGCTGCATTCCATAATCGGCCTGAGCCACCGACGTCCCGGAGAAGGTGTTGGTCTCGACGATGTCGGCGCCGGCCTCCAAGTATTCCTTGTGGATTTCATAAATCACATCAGGTCTGGTCAGCGACAAGAGATCATTGTTGCCTTTGAGCAGTTTCGCAAAGTCCTTAAATTCGGTGCCTCTGTAAAAAATAGTTTAATATCTGCAATTTCACGGTCTAACCACCTGAAAAATGCTCATCTTCATGAATGGTTTCATTAGTATTGGAATACCTAAAATCCGCTTCTTCCAACTCCCTCCGTTGAATCATCGTACCCATGGCTCCATCCAGGACCAGGATTCGCTTTGACAGCTCATCGGCAAATTTTGTGCCCAATTCTGCAAATAAAAAAGGAATTTGATCATTGTGGTATTTCGAAAATGTTCGCAGTTAGATGACATTAGAACAAAAAATATTTACTTGAAGTCGATATTTTCGATGACGCCACCATGATGCTCAAGCTCAATCCACCTCTTTAGCGGGCTCAATAAACTCTTTGTCAGTAGTGTCTTCTTCGGTGATCTTCAGTTATTCGGCAGTCTGAAAATGTCAAACTTTGCAAGATCGCAACATCAATAGCAAGCAAGGATGTTATTGTGAAACACTTTTGTGTCGTATTGTAAGATTTCCTTGAGCTCTATTCGAAATCCAGTTTTCAGTTTTTTCGTTGTCAAAGTGTTTACGTTGTGGCAGGTTGAAGATCATGCTGTTGTCAAATGACCAAGAAATTTCCAAACACTACGTGGAAACTACCCTACCCCAACAAAGGGGCAAATGTGAAGTTACACAGTATCAAAAAAGTTCCATAAAAATGACAAAAAGATCGGTCAAAGTTACAATGTGGCATTTTCCGCTAACAACTCATAAAAAGCCCACATTTCCTTCTCATGTTAATGGCTGTCAAAACAGCAATAAAATCGCCTAAAAAATCTAAATTCTATAGTTGTTTAATTGTTCTGTTGGCCCTTGCTAAATACAGTCGTAAAATCAAACATTACATTCCAACAAAATTGAAGTTAGCGACAGTAACATTATTGGCATGATAAATTATTTTTCATAATGCTAAGCTCAATGAATCGTGTTAAGCAATCAATTGAAATAATATAAATGCTTGTTTCCAAGAACTCTTTTGGCATGAAAATCGTCAAAAAATGGATGCTCACTGTCGCATCGTTTGTACAGAATTCTACTAAACTAAATATACTTTTATGACTCAGAGGTGCGCGCTTTCAAATTGCATCCAGATCAAGATCACGGAGAGGATCAAGGAGCGCCCGCTCAAGCTTGAACAACACACCACAAATTTTCTTCTATTCTTTGGACTTCCCAAGATTTCCACGAAATAATTCCGCTAAAAAAACGAAGGAAAATATGAAAAATGTAAAATCTTAGAAACCTTAGGTAGTAAAATTCTATTCAGATGAACGTTGACTAAAACTTTAACGTTGACATTTTTCTCGTGAAATTAATGTTGACAAAAATATACTTATCAAGCAAATTCGTGTTCCCAGGAAACTGTTCAGAAGGAATTTAAAAATTGTCCTACATAAAACACAAATATTTAACAACTCTCTTATATAAGCCAGCTTCTCGGGCTACAGTGTGTCGCAGTTTAGATTTGAAACTGCAACCAACAGATCTGACATTTCCAGTGAGGACTCTCTGCCTTTGTCTGGTTTGTACTTCCATTTTTTTGCTGAAACCGTAGGAGAATCTAGAATTTTTGGTTAAATTGATGAGCGCGAGCGCGCCTAGCTTCGGGTTTGGCAAGCAGAGCTATTCTTGTTTTAGGTGGTGCTGTACCTCCAGTCACTGTTCAGAACCATTACGATGAACAAGTTTTCCAAATCAGTCCTGGTATTTTTGGTCGCAGCGGCCACTCTGGCAAATGCTGCTCCAGTAGGTAAGAATAAACTCCAGAATTATGCCATGAAACAACCATGACAACCAACTATCTTAGACCCGGAGGATGAGGTCGAGTTGATCAGACCGGAGAACACGAACACAAGAGATCCCGAGACGGGAATTAGTTTTGGCAGCAATGATGGTGACGAAGGTGGCATCCCGACCATTATCATTATCAGGAATCGAGGCGGCAGCAGCGACAACTCTCCCTTTGGTGGCAGCGGATTCCCGTTTGGAAATGGCGGGGGATATCCGTTCCGAGGTGTTTTTCCCAGCTTCAGGAGGAGATTCCCGTTTTTCGGTGGCAACGGAGGCGGCTTCGACTTCCCTGTCTTTGGCCAAGATGACGGCGGTAACGACGATGCCGAGTACGACTTCATCCCGGAGGAGAAGTTTGACACGGCCAACACTGGACACGACGATGATGGGGATGATGACTACATCGACATCTTTGATACTCCCGTGACAAACAACAGGCCTAGCATCAGAGACCTGCTTGGTGCGTATATTGATCTTCTGCTTGTTTTTATTAAACTCGAAACAAGGAAAATTGAACAACCAAGGTTCAAACGTCACTGACCTAAACGAGGAAATATTCTACGCGTTGCAGGTGTTATTTTCGGCCAACAACCTGCCGCCGGCGATGACGACGAAACAGAGATCGTACCTCTACCTGATGAGACCGAAGAGGAGGACAGCAGGCCTCCTTGTGGACTTTTCTGCTTGATCCTGAACAGCTTTGGCGGTGGTTTCAATGGCGGCTTTCCTACCTTTCCCCCTCGAAATGATCACGGTGGCTCCGGCTCTGACGATGACGGAGAGTTCGATGTCCACAACAGCACTTACAATGAGAAGGTAATCCGATTCTTCTCGTTGATGTTCGCTTTTCAATTTTTTGCCATTTTGATTTTTGCGATTATTCTTTTTTGTTTTTGTTTTGCTTTCACTTTTTGGTAGCGAAAGCGTAGCTCGCACCTGACATTGCTTTGTTGTTGTTGTTTTCCTTATCAAACTTCAAAAACGATTGTAAAACGCAAAGCCGTCTTGTTTTTTGTGTGAAACAAGGAAGTGAAAGCAATTGAAATCAGCTGAAACTAATCGCTTTTGTCCCTGCTTCCGGTTGATAGGTTTTGCCCGATGGATCCGTTGTTAAAGTGAACAAGACCGTGATTTCGGACACGGACGAGGACGGCAACCAGTTCTACTTCCATTCTACCGTCCTGCACAACGTCGGCGGCGGCTCTGATGGTGAAGCTGATGACGCTGAAGATGAAGTCCCGGTGGAGACTGACGTCGAGGAGGAGGCTACGGACGACGATGATGACCAGCCCGAGGATGATCTGGAAGAAGTTGAGTTTTCCGAGTTCACTCCGACCATCTTCGAAGAGGAAGACAACACTGACGACAACGCCGAAGTCCCAGTTCTGGACGACATGGACGAGACCCTGAATGAAGTTCTCGACGACGACGTCGACACCAGAGTAGGCATTGACGAAGGCTTGATTGCCTAACTTTGATCTGGCAATTGGCATGCTTGAACCCTTATGTGAATCTCTACAAACTGCTTTTGTTCACGCTGCACATCACAGTGACTGTTCCCGCCCGATAAGATAACAAACTTAATGAGAATCTCTAACGACCACAATTCGATTGGCATTATTTCATGCAAGGTCTTTCTATTTCACGAATAAACATCTAACTCGATTAAACCACTTTCCAGATCTGGAGCCTTTTCTTTACTTTCATTATCGGTATTTTGATTCAGAACTTATCTCAAACTTTTTTTGTAGGCCGGTGGTTATTCTAGAAAGAAACGAAATGACCCATTTGCTCAGCAACAAATTATTGTTCATCGAGCTCCTGTCAGGGGTGGTGGCAATACTGATCCTCTAAATGACGATCCGGAATCTGGCTGGGTGCCACTTCATGGTGATACGGTTGTCAACGATCTAATCACGGAGAATGGCCGAAGAGGCGGCCTTGTCAGGATCGAGCCCGACTCTGAGTTTGTCCGCCGCGATCCTACCACCGGCGAGATGGTTTCTGTAGATGCGGTCAGAAATACACGAAGGCAAGGCCAAGAAGAGACTCAGGATCCATGGGCCCAACAAACCATTATGTAAATGTGGAAATATTTTATGATGTAAATCTTATTGATATTGTAAACGTAGAATAGCTTTAATTGCGAATAAAAAATAAAAATTAGAAAAAAGCAACTTTTTATCTTCTTCTTCACCCGAAAATTGTTTTTGAAAGAAATGATGTTTTTTTTTGCTTTTACAATTTTCAACGATTTCACAAATTAAACGCAAAACATTTTTTTCTCTGCCCGATTTCACGATTTTTTTGATATTTCATTTTAATATGGTAATTTTTATTTGAATGTTACGAAAATGTGTTACAATACAAAATCTATAGATTTAGAAAATGTTCTATAAAATACAATTCTTGCAAATGCTGATACTTGAAATTATGCGTTATAGTTGCCAAATCTCGTTGGATTTTGGTTCCATTTTTGAGATCGTCTGCCCATGGTTTCTTTTCTCTTCTTGACAAAATCACATCATTTTTGCTGCTCACTTGGTGTCTTGTTCACGCCCATTTTAGTCACGCGAACTCCTCCAATGCGATCATGAAGAAGCCCACAATCATGGCCACCAAGAGGATCAGGGCCAAGAGGTCCGACATCCTCTCAATTTCATTTGGGATTCACTCTGTTGTTGGTAATGAATGAGCTGACTTGGATGGACGCTCAAGCTGCCAACAGGACTATATGTAGAGCATATGGCTTGAACAGCTTCGCATAGGGAGAGCATTGGGAGCCAGGTTTTAAATGTACTGCTGATGTTTTCAGCATGTGCGTATACCAAACTAAAATACACACAATCACACCAATCAAAGTATAGGTTAAATGAAAGCTAGCTTTAGTCCCTTTAAAGAGTTGAATGACGTGTTGTATTTTTTGTCAGAAGGGGAATCAAGATTGTCAATGGAAAACCGGTTACATGATAAAAAGAAAATTAGATGATTCCATATATTTGAACAGCGCCATCTCGCGGAGCGATTCCAAAACACGAAATCAAAACAAATCTGCTGCCAGCGAAAGAAAAGAAAGTTCTGAAGTGACAGAAGAGCGTAGCACACAGAGCAGAACGTCAACGAGAAGGAGGAGGAGAGCAATTTCTTTCCAGCTGCGACCTAATCTCGGCTCTCCGAGAAGTTTTCCTGTGCCTGAAATTCGATCCCCAGAGGGTCAGCCTCCTCGTGGTTGCGGACCGAGAGTGAAAACAAAACCGTGCACCAGCGTCATGTTTGTCGGGAAGTGTTTTGCAGCAATATCAGACTGCTTTTACGGCACTGGCGAATGGCCTCCCCCGCAACAGATCCCGGCCGCCAGACCAATTCCAGAAGTAATACTTGACACATCGACAATGGGTGAGTACTTCAGAGCCACGAATCTGGATCTCAAAACCCAGGAAGATTTTTGAAAACAAAGTTTTCCCTTTTGCCGTCAAATTTGCCGTGACGTTTTGTGTCCATTTCTAGGCCAAGAGGCCGTTGTTGTTAAGAATGGCTCCAGACTTTGTGGCACAGGAGCCGCCAGAACGTCAACACCCATCCTGCAAAACAAAGCCTACTGGGAGGTGAAGCTCCAGCAATCGGGCATCTGGAGTTGTGGCGTCGCCACTCCCGGCTGTGATCTGAACAAAAACCTCGGCAACGACGCCAACAGTTGGGCGCTCACCCAGGACAACGTCATTCGAATCAACGGCAACATCGAGCACAAGCTGGAGTCGAAGATCCAGGAGGGTGATATCATTGTGAGTTTGTCAGTCATTCACACGATCAAAATACCCAAAGAAAACCAATCTTTTTTCAGGGTTTCACGTACGACCACGTAGAATTAAATATTTATATCAACGGGGAGAATCTCGAGTGTCCAGTTTATGGAATCAAGGGCACAGTTTACCCGGTATTTTACGGTGAGTCATCAGAGTTTTGCCATCGTCAAAGTTTTTGAATTCTTCGATTATAAATTTCAGTCGACGAGGGGGCGATCATAGATGCAACGTTCGATAGCTTTAGATGCACGGCGCCCACGGGGTTCGACCGAATAATGGTGGAAAAAGCACTTCTCTAAAAATGCATATACCAAACCAGCTTCTCAAATCTCAACCATGTCCTGGACGGAAAAAAGAAATTCGTTCGTCAAATTGCATTTGGCCGATTCAATTTAAATATTTGGCCACAGGAGTGAGCGCATTTCCATTTTTACCAAAAAAGCCCTTTTGATAAGAAAACGTTATCAAGAGAACTCAATAAGCATCATCGTCGTCTACGTACAGTATGCATAAAAATAACGTACCCTTTAAAAACTTATGTGAAATTGTTGCCACTAAATGATTTGATAAATGTTAACGAAGCGAAGTTTAACCTGTTACAATATTGAGAATATAGGATTTACTGGCAGAAATCAATTTCAATTATTTATTTCGATATTATTTTATTGAGTGTGGCAATTCAAATTTGTACAAAAATTCAATTCAATGCCCCAGCAATACTCTGCAAAAAATTCTGTACCGTTGGTTTCAAACTTCCATTTGGATTTCATTCGCAATTTATCAGAAGCGGTCGACTTGTCTTAGAATAATAATTTCAATTTTGAATTTGGATATGGCACTGAAAACTTGTCAACTGTTCTTCAAGATTTGATGTCTTAGATAGCTGCGTATTTGAAGCATATTTTCACAGGATTTTCCTGTCTCAAGATTTTACATAGAATTTAATTATTGCACCGATGCTGTCCTTTTTCTCGGAATCCTTTTCTGCTTGCAAGTAACTTTGTGTCGATATAGCTTTCTTGACTTGGTAAAACAATGTTCAGCGATGAGGATTTTCAACACAAGCTTAAAACTGGCTACCTTCAAATTTGATTTTCTTGTCGAGCTGCTTCGTTTCGGTATTATTGTTTGAGTGGATTTTCATGGCTTACGGGGGCCGAGGCACTGCAAATTATTTTTCGATTTCGAACTAAATCTTGACATGACGATGGTTGACGTTGACTCTGTATGGCAATTGTTTCTAGAGGGCTGTCTCTGTATGTAGGCTTGTTTGTTTAGGTCTGGAGGAACTTCTTGGTGAACTTGGCGACGTCAGGCTGGGTGATTTGGAATGATCCTTCTTGGGATTGACAGGATTAACCGCTCATGCCCGGAAGGTAAGAGACCAGGAAGGCTAAGAGGACCACAGCCACGGGCACGATGGCGCAGACGGTGGCCGCCTTCGTTTGCCAACCCATGAGGTTCATCTCCTCTCGAAGCTCTGACATGCTGGTGGCCATCTTGGAGTTCTCCTCGTTGACCTCCGCGTACTTCTCCTTGACCTTGAGCAACTCGCTGATCTTGGACTCGGCCTCGAGAAGGCTCTTCTCCAGGTTGGCGGACGACGACGTATTCATCAATGTCGAAGTGCTCGAACCCTGCATGGCGGCCTCGTACTCCTCGATCACTTGCAGGTGGGAACTGACCTCGGATTGAAGGCGCTTGTTCTCCGCCTCCAGGACCTGCCGATCTTCGAGCAGTTTCCTCACCTCCCCCTCCTTGGTAAAATCTGGCTGAGCTTGTTGATGCTCATCGTCGCTGTTCTCGTCAACCTTGGTTTCTTTCAACTCGCTGCTGCCGACATTGACATGCCTGATTCTTGGCGGTGGAGCCGGGGGGTTTTCACCTGTGGTTGCAATTGTTGAATTAGAACTAGTCGTAGCACTGTTGTTGCTGTTCTTGCTATTCACAGTCACGAGCTCGAGATCGTCGAGCAGCCGGCACTTTTCGTCCAGAAGCTTGAGGGCTTCGCACAACTGCTGCTGGACCTCGATCAGCTCGTTGTTCACGGCCTCGTTGTCCCTCTTGAGCACCTCATATTTCTCAGCGGTCTCCTGAAGCTGATCCTGATTCGGATCACTCTCACCAGCCTCGGAGGGCGTCGACCAGACGCTGAGCGTGTCGGTGCTGGCATTGAGGATGTCGTTCTTGTCGGCCACAATGGCCACGTTGGAGATCACGCCGCCGATATCGGCGGACGAGGAGGACAACGAGGTGATCGAGGCGGCCTCGCTGTGGCTGCTGACTGGTATCGCGCTGCTGCTACTGGTCGACGTCGGCTCCGAGCTATTATTGGTCTCGACTTCTGACTCGTTGTGAGGTTCTATGTTGCTCTTGATCACATCAGCGGACTCGTCCATGGTGTTGTTCGACGCAAGCTCCGAAGCGTCCTTGCTGTTGGAGATCGACGCCTCGGCCTCGGGCGGCGGCAGCTTGGCCTTCACCGTCTCGAGCTCTTTGGTGAGCCGGTCGACTTCTTCCGCCAGCCGTTTGTTCTCCTCGAAGTGGCCTTCATAGAGCTCCCGCAAGGAGGCATACTCGTCTTCCGTGTTGCTCAGGGTCTTCTCGACATCCTGGAGCTTCTTGACGGCCTCGAGTTTCTCGTTGACTAACTTTTTAAGGGTGTCCTTAGCGCGCTCCTGGTACTCCTCCTTCTCCTCCATGAGCCGCTTCGTCTCCTCCCGCAGCTTGTCCTCGTTCATGCCCTTGCCGTAGGTGGACAACTGACTCTCCAGGATTTCGACTCGGGTCAGAAGGCGGTCCTCGTCAATAAGGCTTTTCCAGGCGTCGCTGCTGGCCGTCTCGGTCTCGCCAACAAGCCGCTGGAGGTGGGCAAGTTTTGTTTCGAGTAGCTGCTCCCGTGCCAGGGCTTCTTTGATATAGCGGTTGAGCTGGTAGAGGTCGGGCGTTGGCAGCGTGAGGTTGCCCATGGTGCTGGGGTCGCTGTTGGTGATGGTGGGCGAAGCCTTGGCCTCCTTTCCGTCGGGCAGGAAGAGCTTCAGGGTGGCTATGATGCAGCCATGCGTCACCTTCCTAGAGTTCTCCATGACGTCGACGCCGAATTGGAGGACATCGCTTGAGCACACCTCACGAGGGCTGGACTCCTCGCTGCCCTTGCTGAGCCTCTGGTTGTTGACAAACGTGCCGTTGCTGGACTTGGTGTCCTGGAGATAGAACTTGCCGTTCTCGTACCACAGGAGCGCGTGGTTTCGAGACAGGACTTTGCAGTCGAAGATGGCATTGCCGACGGTAACACGAGCGCGGCCAACGGACCTGCCGATCTTGACAGGTTGCTCAAGTATCAGGGTTCGATCCTGGAAGGGATGCGAGTTGGCCCGACACTGGAGGATGGCCTTGGGGACGCCGCCAGTGCTGCCACCATTGGCGGCCGAGGAATCGCTTGGCACCATCGTTCCCGAAGAATTGAGGATCTCGCCGTTCTCGGCGGCGGTCCCCACACCAGCAACCACAACGCCGCCGCCTCCGACCCCGCCGTTGTTATTGTTGTTGTTGACGACCATGACTACGTCGACTGAGTCCAGGCAGTTTGCAGCCCCGCCCTGATATTGCTGGTCTTCCTTCGAGTAGATCTTGGTGTCTGGGATGTTGTCGAAGACCGAGGACAGACTCCGTCGAGCTCGAGGGATTCGGGAGGGGCTGCTATTCGGACTGTCTGAGGCTGAAATCTTGACCACTTATCGTGAACAGAAGCACATATGTACAAGCTTGTTTGAGAGAACAATTGACAGTCTCTTGTAAGGCTTCTTAAAAGTTTTTAGTTTTATGGTCAATTGCTTACGCACACTCTCTTAAAGTCTTATCTGCTCCGCTGATTATCACTGCTGTAATGCGGATTTTCAAGAACAAGTCTGCTTTCTGGATTTGAGATTTCGTTCACTGGTTTGAGTCAAATCTGAAAAAAAGTGTTCTTAGCTAGTTCAAAATTGACCAAAGAGTTAAACTTACTCTTGAAGAACGATCCGGTCAAAACTGTGCCCAATTGGGCGTTGTCAATTTCCTCTTCTTGATCTCGCCTGGTGACCTCGCATCGACTACTGTAACCAGAAAGAGTATGCATTATTTAAAACTGTGTCCAAGGCTTCCCAAATCCCACAGGAGGTTGGAGAAAGAAGATTATTTGACACACTGAAGCTGCAACATCAGCGGATTTTTTGCCTCGCTGTTAGGACAATGCTCACAGTCGTCAAGAAGTCGTTGAAAGAAACTGTCTTTTGACCTACTTCCAAAAGATTGTTGGCAACTCTTCTTCGTGTAGGAATGACCCCTGGTGGCCATATCGTTTTTGCGAGAAATTCACGTTGAAAGTTAAAACGCCATTTTCAGTTTTTTCGGCGACAGAAAACAACAACGAGCTGAGTCGCATCCCTGACGAGAGGAGAAATCAGTCAAAAAGCTTGCAGAAAACGCCAGACTTGAAGTACAAGCATTGACTTAACGAGCACAAACTTGCCAGTGCTAGTCACGCTGAAGCCGCAGCAGATCCCAGGCAATGCATGCACACAGCCCTTTTGGGCGTGATTTTCAGGCGTCTTTGCTTTGTGCATGGGTCTACAGCTGAGAAAGACTTTTTCAAGGGGAGGTTGCGTGTTTTTTCTACGAAGCGCAGTTGGCCAACTTTTCCATTATCCAGGCTGCACGGTAGGAGGACCTCAAACTGTAGTCAACGTAGGTATAGATATCTTGAGCACAGCTGATCTTTGTCTACTTGGATCCACGAATCCTGTCAAAGTTGCTTAAGTCAGCATTTTCATAACTGACAGAAATTGGTGAAAAGGCTTTAACCGGGTGCACCATGAAGTCGTCGAGGACATAGTCATGACATCTGGAACACGTCCAGGATGGGAGGCTACCTGTACACCATCGACCTCGGCATCGTCCACGGCATCATCTTCATCTTGCCCTGTATCATCCTCACCCTGTTCAAGTTGTGGACCAAGATCGTGACCAAGAAGCAGGCTGAAATCATTTCACGCCAACTCAATGAGGAGCTCGTGAAGTTGGTCTGATCACACCTGATCAAGTCCATCAAACTGTAAAAAAGTATTCATGCTGCTTTTGTTACCAAGAAAAAATATTGTATTATTAAAAATCTGTGAAATTGTACGAGTTAAACCTAAGATGCAGAGCAACTTAAAAATGCTGCTACAGTTGAATCTCAATAAAAAGCAAAAACAATGACTGAAAATCAGATCCTTTATATATTACATCAATTCGGTTTGTAGATAGATAGGTAGAGCTCTGATTTTAGTTCTACAACATAGCCTGATTTTGTGGAAGATCGTGTAACTTGAGACAAGATTTATCATCGTATCTGTAGCACCTCGATTTGAGAAATAAGCCTCTTTAAAATGCATTGCTGAGGAGTTTTTTTTGTGCATGTTGGTTTGTTCAGTTGAAGGTCAGGCCGGCGTCGCGGTATGTCTTGAAGATCTTGCTGACGGAGTTGATGTAGGCGGCGGTGCGCAGGTCGAGGCCGAGGTCGAAGGCTAGGGCCGTGTTCATGATCGATCTGGCCGTCCTCTCCATGCTGTAGTCCAAGCCCGAGTGGACGATGTCCTTTTCGGAGGCTCCGCTCATCCTGGCGTCAAAGTCTGTCGACGGGGTAATGGGGATGGCTCCGCCGACTTTCCCGAACCTTCTCTCAAGCGAATCCTGAAAAATCAACGTTAAAGATGTGGCTCTCTCCTTTCGTTAAAGTCCTCGTACCTGGACAGATTTGAGGAGGTGATAGTTAGACTCGCGCTCGTACTTGAAGGTCAGGCGACCGTAGGAGACGTGGTTCAAGTTCTTGAGCCACTCAAAGTATGAGACGGTGACACCACCAGCATTGACGTACATGTCCGGGATGACGAGAATGTTCTTCTTCCTGAAGTAAGCAGGTAGATACAATTTAATAAGAATCTTTGGTATGATAACGTACCTCAGAATGTCGTCCGCTCCAGGGGTGATAGGGCCATTGGCGGCCTCAGCGATAATGTTAGCCTGGATCTTGTCGGCATTGTCGGCCGTGATGATCTTCTCCATCGCAGCCGGCACGAGGATGTCACACTTCTCGAACAACAGGTCGTCCTTGTTCTCGCCGCTGTAGGCCTGGGCCCCGGGGAACCCGTTGATGGTCCCGTTGGCGTTGAGCCACTCCTCGAGCTCCTTGGGGTCGATCCCGTCCGGGTTGACGATGGCACCGTCCCACTCGACGATCCCGATGCATTTAGCTCCAGCCCTGGTCAAGTAGCGGCAGGTGTGGAGACCGACGTTTCCAAAGCCTAAAAAGCAAAAGAAATTCTTAGCAGTTCAATCCATTCAATCCTTTGTTACCTTGAACAATAAAAGTCTTGTCGCCCCATCCCGGAGTGTTGCCGACCATGGACATGTACGAGGCCTGGTTGACGAAGTTGTCGAGACCATGGAAGACACCGCGTCCAGTGGCAGAGGTCCTTCCATGAATGCCACCCTAAACACAAATTCAAATGCTGGCGTTGAAATCTTCGAGCCCAGCAAAAGTGATCACCAACCTGGTGGACCGGCTTTCCGGTGATGCAGGCGGAAGCGTTGAGGTCGGTGTAGCCCATGGTGTTGGCATAGGTGTCGGCGATCCAGGACATCTCCCTCTCGC
>JAAUYL010005442.1_pt1 | contig 18671 bp, 15 predicted proteins | sample 7278011 | NCBI WGS metagenome assembly JAAUYL01 (sample SAMN14350225, study PRJNA611818) | marine sediment metagenome | isolation source: surface marine sediment (1.8m) | place: French Polynesia: Moorea | collected 2018-08
GCAATAAAAAACACGCACAGTTGACAATTTTTCTCGGCTTCAAGGACACAAGGCTTCAAAAAAATCATGACATGATCTCTGATCACAGATCATTTTTACCTGATAGTCCAATGACCTCTTCTCATTATAGTCAGTGATGTTGGTGGCATAAGCCCAAGATATAACTGTGTATTCCTGTGCAGCCTTTTCGAGCTCGGCTTCCGCTCTGGTCACAAACTGGTCAGCTTTTCGCTCCTCATCGTTGAACTTTGCACTTTCAACCGGAGCCTGGGGATGTCCCAGGACCAAATTTAGGCCCAGCAGGGCCAAAATTAAGGTTTTCATGTCTGAATTTTTGAACTGTCACACGTGCTTCACCAGTTTTAAAGGGACACAGACAACTAACTAAAATAAAATACGAGATATTATTTAGGTAGGCATGTTTCGAGAGGGGTCGTAGCCTATAGCGGCAAAGTAAAAATCACCTGTATACAATGATGTGAAGTGCTGTCAACCTAGTCGTGCAACTATTTACAAGCACAACATGTGGTATGGTCAGATACTTTTTTGGTTGCCTGCAATGGGTTTGCTGATGTCTGAGAGTTAGAAGTTTTCCCTTAAGCTAAAATTCAACGCGCGCCTTTTTGCCGTTTCGTCAAAACTATGCGCACCACCAGTCACCACACACTTGTATCCTCAATTTTCACGAATTTATTATATAACCTTATTATTACTATAATTTTTGCAGGAAATTATGGGTCAAATAAAAATATGAAAACCTGCTCTAAGATGGCATTTTTGTCGCAAATTGGGTGGGGCTTGACGGTGCTCCCATGTCGAGTAAAAATGATTTTTCAAGGTAAAATCTTCGCTTCTTTGCTCGTAGACGCTTTAAGGTCAAACAAAAAGTCTCTCAATTGGTTGGTAACCTGCCTAGAAAAATACCAGACACTTCACAAGATTTCTTTGGTTGGTTAGAAACTAGGAAATAACAACAAAACCGCATCTAGGTGCACTTGGCATCCATGAAATGCTGTTGTTTTTAGGTTGTACCATGAAATTACTCAATTTTTTGGAAATATTTTGGCCCGTCCTTTTGACTCTTCCAGGAATTTAACAGTAGCAATTGTTAAAATTCAGTGCTCAAAAATGTTCGCATTGTGAATAGAGGATATTCTGAGCAGTGTCTACCTAAAATAACATCAACAATACAATTCAATAAGTTTTGTTTTAAAACCAATTGTCACGTTTAATTACATAGAAACAGTAGGTTTTTATAATAAAATGCATTTTCACATGTGTAGTAGTAGTAAGAGTTTGCTGGTTTTTTGTTGTATGTAATCTGGTAAGGTCTCTGTATTACTCATTATTATTTTGCTTTCCATTGATCCAACAGACATGCACACACCGAAAAATAAATTAAATTTAGTTGTTGTAGAGACGTATATGGTCAACAGTTCTCGATTTCTTTCACTTGTGATGAGATACACTTTCTTGAACCTAATGCTGATACTGGTATAGTAGTAGACGCTGATGATTTCGTAGTTGTTGTTGTGGTTTTAATACTTGTCCTGGAGAAGGAACAAGTTGTTGGTGGCTGCGACAGCGATCACATTTTCTGTCGGATGCCAAGCTGTGTGCAGGATTTTCTTGTTGAAGTCCAGACAATCTACGAAGATCTCGTCCTTCTTGCGCTTGCCACCTGTGCTCACCTGCAAGAAAACGTAAACAAAAGACCGTTAAAACGTAAACAAACCAATCCGGATCAACTTACTTTTCGTGGCTTGAGAATCGTCTTCGGCTTGGCGATTTCCTTAGACGCTTCGTAGGTGACCTCTTTTCTGGAAGAGCGGTCGAACATGCGGAAGAAATTGTTGTAGGAGCCTGTCATGATGGCAGTATCGTTCCCGTTCCAGCAGCACTCAAACTTGTCAAAGATGCAGTCGTTCTCATATAGCGAACAGAGCTTCGACCTCAAATACTCGTGGACCTATAAAAAATGTAAACAAACTGTTGAGTCTATACCCCGTTAGATACCAGAAATCTGGCTTACGGTATAGGTCTCGATCGGCTTCGTCTCCATGTGGAGGTCCCAAACTTTGACCGAGAGGTAATCTCGCGAGATCATGTAGCGTCCCGAGTTCGAGAACTTTACGTCAGATATAGATGAGATTATTTCTGAGAAGAAGCTTCGATTCGTGGGGTCCTCCGGCTCTTCGAAGACTGCAAAAACATAGGGACAACTGTGAAAATGTAAACAAAGAGCAGCAAAGAGGTCATTGTTTACGTTTGGCGTGTGTATCACAGAGGGCTGCCTGACGCATGTCGCACAATCGGATCGTCCCTTTGCTCGACGAGTAAACAAACAGGTTGCATTCTTTTGGATGGAACTCGCTGGCTGTGATCACCTCAGTGAGCTCCTCCATGTTGGCGGGTTTGATGTCTACTATGTTGAACGACTGGTCCGTGATCTCCATGTGCCAGAGGTTAATTCTGAAACAGGAAAAACGTAAACAAACATCTTCTCTTTGTTCATGTTTTGCTGGTAGCCAACCTCAAGTCGTCGGCCGATAAGTAGGTCTCGCAGTCCGAGTTGATTGAAATGGAATTGATGTGGTAGGTATGGGCGTTGGCAAAAATCCGGCGAGGGGAAGCTTCGACCATCAGCTCCATGGGCTTTAAAACTGGGACCTGCAAACAGAAAAAGTTAGGTTAACATTCATTTGAATCTGATCTGACAGTATCAAGGATTGTTTACATACACTCTGATCCCCCTTTTTCCAGACATGAGAAAATCAAAACAAACAGAGGCCGGGCCTTAAAATTGATCACTGCATGACAATTTTGAACTCTTGAATATTCCCTGGAGACATAAAATCTTATTTAATTTTGGACTCGAAACTTGGAAATTGTGGCTTTCTCCGGCACATATTTTCATATTCTAATGCAATAACAAAAGTTATGCCTTGTACAGCATTGGCTAGAGCTCTTGTTGCAGTATGTTTCACCTAAAAATATCATTCATTAGCACACAATGCAGTCATTAATTCGGTCCTCTGGCAATACGAAACTGACTGTAAAATGATCATGGGTGCTCTCTATAATTTCACGAACAAAAATAATAAGCCAGCCAAAACGTAAACAATCAGGCAAAAGTAATGTCTGTAATGTGTGATGCATCCTCAAGTTTTTACAAGGGACATTGACCGCAAAAAAGTCGGCCAGCCTTCAAGTTCGAGCATTTTGTCGGCCTTTAGCGCTGTAATTTATAACCTTTCCTTCCCAACAACTTGACAAAAATAACGTGCTGCTCTGTCTGGGAAAGCAAAACTAGGCCAAACACTAAACACTTGTCTTGTCTCCAGGATGCTCAAGCTCACTGATGATAACAAAATGGATGCTCTTCTTACCCGCAATGTGTTAATTGTGCTTGGATCTCGCAGGAGGCCGTTGTCTTCTTTCAGATTGTATCCTTCTGCCCGCTTGTCGCGTTCGGAAACCTTCCACAGCTTTATGGTTTTATCTGTAAGAAAATAGCAAGAATTGGCAAACCTGATCACTGAATCAAGATCACGAAGCTGAACTGTGCATTCTGCAAACAGCAGTCAAAACACTTGCTCAAGATTGAAGCCTTTGAGCTTGGTCTCATCACTGCTCTCGACTCTGTTTTCTTACCATTCGTTGAGAGTAGGAAGTGAGCGGGATTTTTGCGCTTTAGCCACCGGATTTTGTTGATTTTCTCCTCGATTTCTAAACTTTTCAAGTAGTCGAACTCGGGCTCGTGGCTCTGGAAAGTGCTGTATACGTTGTATTCACCGCGCCTCGGGTTCGCCTTCTTTGACTGGAACGAAAATCAAAATCCAAAATGAGTCCATGATCTTGGATTTGATGTATTTTTGGACTCACCGCTGGATCTCTCTGAAATATCACGACTCGGCCGCCCTTGTCGCCGGTTGCCAACAGGTCGCCGTCTTGATTGAATTCGACACAGGAGATGATGTCGGCTGTGCGAAAAAGATTGCAAAAATCAGTTAAACCGCCATTGCAAATCTGTCTTGGAGTCTCTGGATCTTACCTTCTGTAACATCGTCGTCCAGTGTTCCCTTGACTTGGGAGAAGCACCATTGTATGTCGCTCGAGCCTGTGGACGAGAAATCGCCAGAATCAGCCATTTTGTTCAGCACTTCGCTTTGGTTTCAATTTTCGATTATTAGGTGCCGAAATGACTGCTTTAAAACCATCAGCCTTTCGCCCTGGAGGGAATTATCCGCTGTGTCTCAAGGTCGGCGGATTTTCTGGCGTTTTTACGCCGGTTTCACTAACGGATTTTGGCGTTTAAACGCCAGTCTTACCTGCCATCATGCCGGCTGAAAACACTGGAGCCGCAGCTCGCGTCGATGGGCTCGATTTTAGGAGATTTTCGCTCGATTTTCAAGAAGACTTTGGCCTACGCACTTCAAAAACACCATGAATCAAATGACAGAGTTACTCAAACGATAAACTAACTTTCTCCCCGAGAATTGGCGGAAAACGCCAGATTTTACCGTAATGTTAAGACAGGAAAACCCGGCTCTGGAAACGATGGAGCGGCTGTTTTGGTACGGGCTCGCTTGAGATTCTGGCGGAGTTTGCCGTTCACTAAACGGCGCCAAGAGGGAAGGAGCTGCCGAAGAGCAAAGAGTGCGGTTGTTTGTTTACGTTTTCGACTGCAGTTTAAAGAACGAAAGGTCTAGCCTCTTTGAAAAGAGCTGTACACTGTAAATCATGCTCAACATAAACAGACTTCTCTTCTCTCTCTTCCAGAGCTAAAATTACACCGAATAAATACTTGTGAGACGAGTGCAGTTTTATTTTCTATTAGAATCAGCTCTTCGTCAATTTCTGACAGTTGGACAAAAATGTTCGCACCGCCATTGTGAAGAAGGGAATTCCGACTGCTCCTACCACTCCTGTTGGCAATGCAAATAACCAACCGATTGGATACCACAGCTCTTTGTTTCTGAAGACCATAACCGGAGTCTGGCTGTAATGCCACATTAACATAAGCGCGATCAGGCCCTGAAAAAGACGAGAAAAATGTAAACAAACATCATTGTCAAAACGTAAACAAACCCTTACGGCAATCACTCTCCAGACTGTGACAAAGGCTGAGCGAGCCTGCATACTGGCCACGGTTCTGGCATTGTTGTAGAGCACCAACTTTTCCCTGGCCTTGTTGATTTTTCGCTCGGTTTTCGAAAACCGGGAAAACTCGTCGACTTGGTCGATGGTGCCCAGCTCTTGTTTGAGATCAGCTATTTCCTCTTTAATTGTGTCTTCTTCTCTTCCAGAAGGACAAGATAAGGTTACAAACTGCAAAGAGTTGAAACAGAAATCTGAGATAAGTCTGCCGGTCACTGGTTCTGTTTTACTTACAAAGTTCAGCCATCGATTCGATGAAGTGTGAAGGAAAGCCAAGACTGTTATGACAACCACAAGAAAGTACTCGATTTGAACTTCATCACTTGTGACTTGTGTTTCTGTCGATTTTTCACCAATTTTTGGATCGAATTCGTTTTCAAAGTCCATTTTTGACATTTCTCAGTTTTGTGTGATTCGGCTTTGTTATTATTGTCATTTTGAGTCAGAGTTTCCAGGCATTTTTTGACAAAGTTACTAAAAACGCCAGTTTTTCAACGGCTTGTGATTCCTTCAAATCTGGTAACGTTGCCTGCAAGCACTTGCTCTCCTCTGCAGGCAAATTTCAGGTCATGTGCCACTGTCGACGCATTGACCCCACTTGCCCACTAACTGTTAGCTGCATTCGTCCGAAAGAGTAGTGGGCTAGTGGGACATGAAAATCTCAGTTGTTAACTCCCCTTAGCATTGGTAACAAAAATCTAAGGCAAATGGTTTAAAAACTTACTCAAATTATCTATTTTTAAAGCCTATTTCAGGGTTTTAACCGACTTTTCATTGTAAAAAGACTTACAGAATCTTGCTTGAACTCAATCTTAGTATAATTGAACAATATTTTCTTTGAGACTTCATGAAAAATGTCAAAATATTTTTGTTTGACTTAGCTTCGCGTCGATTTTGTCAGCTTCTACCATATTCACTCAGTGGCTCAGCCGTTGGTTTTCTGCTACCTTCACCTCCTCCTCCTCGGTCCTCCTCCTACTTTTAACTGTTTTGTGAGTGTGACTGGAAATCAAAGTCAAAAGTTTTAGAAATAATCCAGAAGACCAGCCGCAATTTCGGATTGCTGCTCTCGTCGTCTGTTTTGTGAAGTTAGCCAATCATTATGGCGGTGTCAGCCGGTCAAACTTTGAACGATCGCCTTCTGGCAGCGAAACATTCCATCGCCGGACAAGGTCTGGCCAAGGCAGTTTGCAAAGCCACCACCGAGGAGCTCATCGGGCCCAAGAAAAAGCATCTCGACTGTAAGTTCTTGTCAATGTCCTGTGATTGGATTGGAATTGTCATTGACATGTTTGGTTTGGTTGGCTTTTAGATTTATTACACTGCACAGAGGAGCCCAATGTTTCCATTCCAACCTTGGCTAACTTGCTGATAGAGCGGACGCAGAACCCGAATTGGATTGTTGTCTTCAAGTCTTTGGTGACGCTGCACCATTTGATGTGCTATGGCAACGAGAGGTTCCAGCAATACTTGGCCTCGAGCAACACCAACTTCCAGCTAAGCAACTTCCTGGACAAGGGAGGCGTTCACGGTAAGAGCTTCCTTAAAGTCCTTTTTTATCTTGAATGATTTGAAACAACCTTTTGTCTTGTTTTACCATGCTGCAGTCGGAGGAGTCAGGGGTAAAAATCGCGAATTTGTTTCGTTCGTTTTGATTTATTTTTGAGTTCTCTACAAATTTCGTTGATTTGACAGGATATGACATGTCCCCCTTCGTGAGGAGGTATGCCAAGTACTTGAGCGAGAAGTCTGTCTCCTACAGAACTGTTGCCTTCGACTTTTGCAAAGTCAAGCGGGGGTGAGCAAAACCGGAAGCAGAGTCAAAAGAAATCCAACTAAATGTTTGATTTGTTTAATGTTTACAGGAAAGATGGCGGAACGCTGAGACAGATGAGCGCTGAGAAGCTGATCAAGACTTTGCCAGTGTTGCAGAACCAGCTCGATGCGCTCCTGGACTTCGAGGTGACCACGTCGGACCTCACCAATGGCGTGATCAATTCTGCGTTCATGCTCCTCTTCAGAGATCTTATTCGCCTGTTCGCCTGCTACAACGACGGCATTATCAACCTCCTCGGTAAGAGAAAAAAAAAGTTTTTCACATCTGAATGACATCTCCAATGTCTAAAAAAATTTGCAGAGAAATACTTTGACATGAACAAGAAGAACACGCGGGAGGCCCTTGACATCTACAAGAAATTTTTGATTCGCATGGATCGAGTGGCAGACTTCTTAAAAGTCGCGGAGGTAAGACGAAAAGTCAAAAGTTGTTATGGAAATTATTATAACTGCATTTTGCTCTCTTAATGCTAACCAATCAAGAAATTCGGAATTGACAAATCCGATATTCCGGATTTGGCTCGTGTAAGTGAAAATGAGTCGATTTTTAAGTTTTGTTCTTTTTTGTTTCATTTTTAGAGCGTAGGTATTGAGAAGACTGACATTCCAGACTTGGCGAAGGTATTTAGTTTTCTTTATTTTTTCGATCTAAAAAAGTTTCGAACTAAAACTAATTGGATTTTTTCGGTCTTAAAACAGGCACCCAGCAGTTTACTGGAGGCACTCGAAAACCACCTTGCAAATCTCGAGGGTCGCAAGCCAGGATCGAATGCAACAACGCCAACAGCATCTGGCAGGTAAGACTCAAAGATGGGCGTTTCTACATATGCTTTGATTTTTTGTTTCCTTATTTTTGTTTCTTTTTCTTTTGTTTCATTCCGTTCAGAGTTAACGTAGCCTCAGCAGTTAACATTTTATCCTCGACCAGCTCGGCTTTCGGCGGGGGAGCAGCCAGCATCGACGAAAAATTGCAAAAACAGCTCCTGGACGAGGAGGAGAAGGCAATGAATGAGTTCAAGGTAGGTTACCAAAGTGACAATCAGTTCACATCAGTCATCCTGTGATTGCAATTGCAGAAGGCAACCAATCCGTTCGCAGCCTCAGAACCGGAAGTGAAAGCAGAGGGTGGAGCTGATGGCGCGCCTCCCAACATCCTCGACCTGTTCGGCATGTCCGGACCTGCAGCCGGAAGTGCCGGCGGTGCAGCTACCGCCGCCCCCGGGTCCAACCCTGCGGGCGGTGCCGGGTCCTCTGACGCGAACAAGACTTCGGACGACCTGCTCCAACTCACTGGCAATCCTTTTGCTTCTGTTCTTAATGCCAATGCCACTAGTTCGAATCCTGGTCCGGCGGCGGGCTCGATAGGACAGCCTCAGCCGTTCGGAACTGCTTCACCTTTTGCACCATCGTCAGCCTCTGGCGCTAATGGTACTTAGATTAGTTCCCTTAATTAGATAATTAAGTACATAATAGCTAGGATACATATTTTTAAGTCAGAGGCCTTTTTCGTGCACGTTTTACTATCGTTTTCTTCGATTCTTTTTCACAAATAAAATAGGTGTCCATGCGCAACCGGCGAGTGGCGGAGGTGGCGGATTCGCTACAGACACAAATTTCTCCAACATTTTTGGCAACCAGAACAACAGCAATTCTGGTGGTACCGTGGACGCAGCTGGTAAGTAGGGCTCCATTTTGAGACATTTGCTGCCCTGCCGTACATTAACCTGACCTCTATAACATACAATCTAAATCTGAGGACGTATTTTAACTGGTTTGTTCGGTTTTTTAGGTGTGGGCGCAAGCTTCTTCGGAGACATTTTACAACCTCAGGGAGGATCGACAAATGGTCAAGGAGGTGGAGGTCAAACCGGAAGTTCGTCAGCTGAGCCTCAAGGCAAGATCGTTTCCGGTAACCTCGATCAAAGTCTTGCCAATCTGACGTCAAACCTAAACCTAGGTGGCGGTCAGGGAAAGTAAGTAATCGTTATGGAATTTCACAGAAAAAAATATATATTTCATTCTACTATTTTCTACGCAAGCTGACCTGCTGCAAGGATTGAGTGAGAGAGAGAAAACTATTTACATAGAAAGATCCTAATATATAGAGTGCAAAAAAATGAGAAAACTTGTGAAAACTTTATGCTTCTTGCTATTTATGATTTGAGATGAGAACAGACCTACTTAAAAATGTACGAAAATCAAATGCTCCAACCATTCAAAAGACATGGAAAATATTGTTATACATGCGCCTGCACACAGAATTAAGACCACAATCACAAAAATGATGTAGACTGCCGTGTTCATATTTAAGTTATTATTGATTGTTATTAATTATAATTGTAGAAATGTGAAAAATAACCAGGCAAAAGGTCGGCCGATGGGAGCTGCAATGCAACAAGGAGGGTTCCCTACACAGCAGCCAAACATGGTAAGAACTATTTTTGTTTACAAATCTTGGCACAGCTCTATCACAAATCATTTCATTGAGCATGCTTTTTCCACTTCTATTTAGTTACTTTGTTTATTTTTCGCTTTTCTTTCCTCAAGGGTCAGGTCTTGCAGCCTAGCCAATCTTCGCCAATGAATATGTTTCCAGCAGCAAAACCGCCTCCCGCTTCCAACAACAATGTTGTCAAGGACAGCTTCGGATCGCTCTTGTGATATGTCTTGCTTGAACAAAATGACAAAAGCATCACACAGTTCTGCATTTTTTTCATTTATTTTGTTACTATTTCTTTCCTTCTGGAAGCCTGATCTGATGACTGCCTGCTCCACCTTCACTGCTATTTTTAGTTGCTTCACAATCATTTTCACCAAGCAATCAAAAGATTTTTAACTTATGTCGTCCATTTGACTTTTCAGGCTCACCCCTTTTCATGAACAGCAACAACAATAAAGTCGCATAAATGAAAACGTGAAAATACTTGTGAAAACATCCCCAACAACTCTAATTAATGAATTTGAAAACAACACCCACGCTATATAAACATTACATGAAATGAAAGTTCTGAATCATTTAGTGTTGATCAAAAGAAAGAGTATTGTTACAAAACAACAGCAAGCATACGAATTGTTCTTTACTGTTTATTTGTCTATTCTCCGCAAGATTTATTATGAACCTGTAGCAATATCTATCGTCAATAAAAATCGAGAACAACAAGCTAAAAATCTTGCAAATAAACATCACCCAACGTCATAAATAAAAATAAATTAAAGTCTGGGTTTTCTTGAGATACTTCCGGTTGTGGTTACATTTTACTGCTGAGCATGGGGATATGCTGGCGGTTGATGGTGGTAGCTCGGCTCGGGCTTGTATGCGGGCTCATGGTAGCTCGGTTCGGGCGCGTGATAGGGTGCGGGCTCTTGATAAGCCGGCTTGGGCTTATACGCGGGCTCGTGATAAGCCGGCTCGGGCTTATATGCGGGCTCATGATAAGCTGGCTCGGGCGCGTGATAAGGTGCAGGCTCGGGCTTGTATGCGGGCTCATGATAAGCCGGCTCGGGCTTGTATGCGGGCTCATGGTAAGCCGGAGCGGGCGCAGGAGGGTGGTAAGGTGCGGGCGCGGCTGCGTGATAGCTGGGCTCGGGCTTGTGATATGCGGGCGCGTGATGGGGCTTGGGCTTGTGCAATTTGGGCTTATGATAGCCCGGCTCTGGCGCATGGTATCCGGGCTCGTCTTTTTTGGGCGGGTGAACGTATGGGTTATGGTAAGGATCAGCATTCAACTCCCAATAATGAGCCTGTTCGGCGCAATTTACATTAAACCAATGGTCACATTGGAAGGTTGCCTGATTAAACAGGGTTCCATTCGGGCACAAAAATCCGTCACCCGCAGGTCCGCCCCTTCCATCATTGCAAACGTGATAAGCCTGCAAAACGTAAACAAAAATGTAAACAAATACATTTTCACATATTTTTTGTTCTCATCCCGTCGTAATTGAGTCCTTCAAATCCATCGGTATTTTTAATCGAATTGGTGGTCGCGGCGTTTTCCTGTGAAATTGCTCCTACGCTCCTATGTACTTTTTATTAAATCGCCACCTAAGCAGTTAACCAAGCTTGACTTGAAATATGTGGCTCCAAAAAGCGTAGATGTGACAAAATACAAACATACTGATTTTTCCCAACCTTCACCTTGTTTTCAAACGGTCGATCAAATAGTTATTTTCAGGAAATGTTTTACATGTCAGGAGATGGAAATGTCGCCTCTAATTTGACTTTCTCTGGATAATTAAGGTAATGAAGTGATCATAATAACATTTAATTATATGATTACCTGGCATCCGGACTCGACGTCAACGTACATTCCAGGTTGGAATGGCGTTGAAGCGCAGGTGAATTTTGTATAGGGAACTTCAGCGTGAATAGGAAAATCTACACCGGGAACTCCTTTGGGGTGCCCGTAATGCTCATCATGATGGGGTTCATGATAGCCATGTTTGGGCGGGTGATAAGCGGGCTCGGGGTGGCCATAATGGGGTTTGGGCGCGGGCGGCTTGTATGCGGGCTCATGATAAGCGGGCTCGGGCGCATGATAAGCTGGCTCGGGCGCATGATAAGCCGGTTCGGGCTTATGGTATGCGGGCTCGGGCGGGTGATAGGGTGCGGGCTCATGATAGCTCGGCTCGGGCGCTTTATATGCGGGCTCCTTGTAAGCAGGCTCGGGCGGGTGGTAGGGAGCTGGCGCCGGTGTGTAGGCAGGCTCGGGTTTGTAAGCGGGCTCGTGGTAGCTCGGCTCGGGCGTCTTGTAAGCGGGCTCGGGCGCATATGCGGGCTCCGGCGGGTGATATGGCGCCGGTGCGGGCGCATATGCGGGCTCGTGATAGGCAGGTTCGGGCGCCTTGTACGCGGGCTCCTTGTAAGCTGGTGCTGGTGGAGCATAAGCGGGCTCGGGCGCAGCATATGCAGGCTCCTTGTAGGCAGGTGCGGGCGGGTGGTAGGGAGCGGGTGCGGGCGCATAAGCAGGCTCAGGCTTGTATGCGGGCTCATGATAGGCCGGCTCGGGCGTCTTGTAAGCAGGCTCGGGCTGATGATATGCAGGCTCGGGCGCATATGCGGGCGCCGGGCTATAATGGCTCGAGCCATAGGCAGTATATGGATCATGGTATGGGCTATGATCAGCTGATCTTTCTATAGGTTGCCTATCGTCCCAGGCATCAATTCCATCGTCAATTTCTTCGCTGGGGAAATCGGGAAACGAGGGCAGTCTCGCTCCATACGGCAATTCCGAGTAGTAGTCAGCCTATGTAAGTTGTGAAACATTTATGATGACTTACTCTCAAAAAACTTGTGAAATTGCACTATTAGCGGTTGGTTATTGCACTTACCTGGACGCTTATAGCGAATAGTGCTATTAAAACAAGACCCCTCATGCTGTTTTTGCCTGAAGAGTCCGAGCAAAACTGACTTGTTTCCAGATGGAAAATACGCATCTTAACCAAACTTTTAGTGCGTCAAAATACAGAAGGGTCTGACGCATTTTTGGCATGACTATAAGTGTTTTGTGAAACACCCTGTATTGACGCACATCAAAGTGTACACAGTCACTAGAGAACAAGTGATTTTGCTATTTTTTACTCTAGCAACTGTGCAGATATTCAGAGCACGTCTAGTCGTGACAACGCGGTTTGCCCTTGACCGTCATTCGCTCAGCGATTGGCGGTTCGGCTGATTTGCTGGTCTGATTATTGTACGAGACTAACCACAATACACAGTAATTTCTTCGTTTTCAGCAGGGAGAAAATCTTATCAAAGGGCTCTACCCCTTAAAAACACAGTGTCTTCACGACAATGATAGCCACAACAGTGTCTACATACAAGATTACGTAACTCTTGGCAGTTGTCCGTTAACGGACAGCTATTATTAGTTATGATCTGTTTTGTCTCCATGCTGTAAAATCAGTTAAATTAATTGATTTTAATATTCTTGTTCTGGTTACTGGATAATTTTAATTGCAAGCTTGCTGGCGTCATCAATTCATATTTCCCGCCAAAAAAAACATTACATTTTGATACAAGTAATTACAGGCTTGAAAATTGTCCGTCACATAAATTGGATGCGGAAATGTTTAAATCGGTAGTTTTTGCTCGTAATTGCATAATTAAAGATGGAATCCCGCATTATTTGAAAATGAATTTTGAAAATGCAAACCCTTTTTTTAAGAATTTAAACCCAAGTGGCTAGTTTGTTTGTATGTTTCTAATGCAGCAACAGGCCATAAAAAGAGATCAGTGAAAAGAAGCTTATCGTGATGGGGGGTGTACCCTCAGTGTCAAGGACAAAAGTATTTTCGTAAAGACTGGTGTTGCCCAAAAAAGTTTCGAATTCAATGGATAAAAACAAACCTTTGTTTTCAATACACTTTTAACGATTTTTTTCCATTTCCTATTTATTTTTTAAAATGTTATTTTTTGTGAAAACGCCCATTTCTTGGCTAATTACTGCTGGCTACCCTTGAATTTTAATTTTAAGTGAGCAAATGGGAATTGCTTGGCCCGAAATTAACGCAATTTGACAAAAGATGCCAAAATGCCAAAAATGGCTCCGGGTACTTTACTCTCATTGTTAATTTGCGGAAGTCCTGAGCTTTAAAACTGCGTGCAAAAAATGGTCAGCTATTATGCACATTCATCAAGAATTATGGTTTCAGTGGTAGATTCTCCACCGCTATTCGCAGCCTCGGGATTCGAGGTCAAATTGGAGCCAGCCGTGCAGGTCAACGGCGAGGCTGAGCTTTGAGCAGGGGGTGGCGACCGCATCAGCTGATACATGCTGTTCTGAATCGAAACATGTCTCTGATTCCACCGTTTTACAATTCCCTCATATTTTCTATAAGAATTCTGGTGAAATAAAATGCCATTAAAATATTTCCCTATATAGGTTACCTTCTGTAATCTGTGCAGACCAATGGACTCATCTCTGAAGCAAGTAAATCAAATTGAGGTCTCAGTTGAGGTTGCAATCTCCAGCATTTGCCAATGATGTGGTCAACTTCTGGTGGGCAGTATCTTGGCGGTGGCAACCTCTGGCCTCTGTCAAGAAAATCTCTCAGCTCCATCGCAGTACTGAAATCTTGGTCCACACCTTAAAATCAATCGCATTAACTGTTATTGCTAGAATTCGCACGCTAAATGGCAACATTATCTCACGCAAAAAGATATTTCTTTACCTTCATATGGAAAAGAACCAACAGAAAATATCTCCCATAAAACAACTCCATATGCCCAAACATCTGAAGCAGTGGTCACCCTTCCACTATGCAAAGACTCTGGCGCCATCCAGCGAACCGGAAACTGCTCTGTCCTCAGCAAAACACCGGCCTCGGTTGGACTTCCGGTTTCGCTGTCAATGGTATTGTCATTGTCATTGTCAGAGGTCACGAGGCTGAAGCCAAAGTCGGACAACTTTGCTGTCAAGTCAGATGTCAACAAAACATTTCTAGCAGCGAGGTCACCGTGAACAATCGACTTGGAGGCCAAGAATTCCATTCCTTTGGCGATCTGTAAATAGTTAAATATTACTTATTGGATTGCGCAATACGTCGTCACGACTTGTTTTAATTATTTTTCCATGATGTTTCTCGACATTTCTTTCAGATAACCATCTTTTTACCTGGTGTCCCCAAGCGATGAGTATGTTGAAATCCTCACGAATTTCGGGCATCATGGCAGCTGGCGAAGAAAACGGATCGCCGTCTTGCAATTGACTCATGCATCTGAAAAAGTTTTTGCCTAGAGCCCCAAATTTTATGGGGAGTGTCTGGGCTTAACGTACCTGAGCGCCAGTGTATATTTGTGGTCGTGATTTCGGAGAAAATTCAAAAGAGATCCATGGCTGCAGTATTCCAGAACCAGGTAAAAAGAGCCATCGCAACCGGGGTCGCAGGTCTTGAAGTTGGTCTTGTCTTCGTCATTTGTTGTGGTCGTTGGACTGGTTTCAGTCTTGTTTTTGCCACTATGAGGGCACAAAATAATGCCTTGCAAATTGACAATATTTTCGTGATAACTGACTCGCCTCATGATTTCACCTTCTCGAGCCAGTTCACACTAAAAATAAAAATTATTATTTTTAATTTTTCTTAATTTAATTAAACTCCCCTTTTTGCCATCTTCAGTTGCGCCTTTTACCGCCACGTCCCACCTGGCGCTGCTGTCGATCAACGAGGCCCTGTTTACAATTGAACCATTAAAAAACTGAGTAGTGATAAATGTAAACAAAATAAGGATTAACCTGTGAACGAATCCAAAATGCCCCTTGCCGATTTCTGGTCCCCACTCTATGTTGGACATGGAAAAATGCTTGCAAGTCGTCTCGTCGCTTATAAGGCAAAGTTCGGATTCACCATCGTACCACAAGACTAAAATTGAATTGGGCCATGACAGGCAACTGTCTTGCATTAAAAATGTACCTCTGCTATTTCTGTTGTTTTCTGCAGTCGAAGTGGTCGAGTTGGACATGAAACTAAACAGGCGTTTCCGTTGGGATTTCGGCCCGAAAATTCGTTTGCGGAAAATAACCGCCAGAATGCAAATTCCGCTCAGGAGGATAACGGACAAGATAACCGTTGCGGTTTGCACGCCAGCGGCATGGCTGTTTAGCGGCTGCTTTGTCGGGGCACCGGCTTCACTTCTTGTAAAAAATAACTATTTATTGGATTAAATTCAAGGGAAAATTTTCATGATCTTACGCTGGGTTCCAGCTCAAAAAGTGGTAGTAGTCGTTGATGCTATAATCGCAAAACAAATCGACTCTGGTCACATTGGGATCTTGTACACTGATAGTCCAGGAAAAGGATTTCTGCTCATTTTCGTTGGCAAGGACCTCAATCTTGACCTGAGATTCACGACAAGTAAGGGAATGATCAAGGATGGTGTCGCAGACTTTGTGCACATTCTGGAGCACATTCTCGTTGCCACCATGAAAATCTCTGCACTGTTTAAGGTACTTGTCTTCCTTCAAGATCAGGCTTGTTTTGTTCAAGACCTTAAAGCTTGGCCAATCCTCATCTGGTCCGGGATGCTCAAACAGCCAGAAATCCACCGATTGATTTTCTTTAAATTCAACACTGACTTTTCCCGTGAAATTCCAGTTGCAAACGAAAAGGTTTTTCATGAACTGGTGGTGCGGTTCAATCGTGAGAAATCCCCTTGGTTTTGGCTCTTTTTGTGTGTTTTTGCAAGGATCCAATTCGTCTGATCTGGTAACATTGATCACTAGCACATCCGGTTTTGAATCGGTTTCCGTTTTCAGTAGAATCCAACAGCCGCCGGATTTTTCGAATCCACGGACGGAGACTTTTATGCTGGCTTTGTTCTCATTGTAAAATGTGTAACTGTAAAAAGAAATTGGTATTTACAACATTAGGGGAATATTAAAGTGTTACCTTTGTGAAATATTCTCGTTTTGATTTCTATAAATTCCGGAATCAAAGCAGCCGGAAGAATTCGTACACAATTCGCACTGATCACATGAGCTCAATTTCACGAAAAATATGGAAAGGCATAAAATAACTGTCTTCACAGAAGACATTTCCATATCGAATTTAGTAATAATGATGCACTTGAGAGACATAATTTTTCTCGGGAAGCTTGGCTGCTCTTATCACACTTATTTTTGATTTGCAGCACATATTTCTTGGTTCGAAAAATAACTGTGACAAACAAAATGTAGAAAATGTATAGAAAATGTCTTTTTAAGCTAAAATCCAGACTCGTTTTGTTGTGCGTTGCAATTTCACGAGTTTTTTCTCTATGAATCCGGATCAACTTTGAATTTTCATTCCAGGGGACAGCAAGGTTTCCCGCAGGTTTTGAGGTCTGCGTTGGTGGTTTTTGCTTCCTTCTTTAAGTTTTGTCAACTAACCTTGAGAAGAAAAAGTGATTTAAATTCAGCACAAAATCCCAGCCAAAAAGTACATCGAAGGAAAGGACATCAAAGACCAAATGTAATATCGTTGGATTCATTTCCTTTGCAAGTGCCAGGCTTCATATTTACTTTCTTCGTATCCTGGATTTTGTAAAATGTAAGCAAAAAGAAAAACATCTGTGGCAGCCATAGGTAGGCCTTCAGTTCCTCTTATTGTACCTTCCATGTCATTTATAACTGTTCCTTATAACAAAATGCGAGACCTGTATCCTTTTTTCTTGCATACCTAGACCCTTTTCAAGTATTGCCATTGGTCAAAATCCCGCTCGCAATTATGTTCTTTTCTGAAAGCAGATGATAAGAGCATACTGCGTACTCAGATGAATAATTGTGTTATTTTACGCCTATTCGGACATAACACAACAAGAAGGGAAAAAGGAAAAGTGGTTGGGTTTTCGTATAATAATGATGGATACACTAAAAGACTCTACTGTCCTGTCTCTTTAATACAAGACATTTCAAGCATGTTAACGATTTAGCAAAAAGACCCGTTTTGTTTTATCCCGCAAACACCTCTGACACCTAACAGAGTCAAGTCATCGCTTTTTTCCAGCGGCCTCGACATGTAGAAATTCTGTGCAGCGAGCGCAGCAGCCTCGCGCCGCGGCCTCCGTGAGACTGGCCTCTATTTGTTTGTTTTGTTGTTTGCTGCACATGCCTCCCTGCCATGTAGTTTGGCTATTCCGATTAACCTCTACATAATTTGAAGAATTTGCTATACTTTTTAACTAAATTGTGCCCATTGAAATGAGGTGTTTTGTTAGGTTAAAACAGGTATTTTTACATTTTTAACGCGCAAGCCTATTTCTTCGCTTGATTGCTCAAACAAAGTCAAGTCAAAAAGTCGCTAATTCAGTTGTCTAAAGATATTCCAGAATTCCTGACGTTCATTTTTTCGTGCCTGTTTTTGTGTATTTTTCTGTGAAAATGACATCGCCTTGCAGCTCGCCAACCCCTCTCAAATCGATACCAGAAAACGGTAGGTTCCAGATTCCGGGATTAAAATGGCTTTTTCATGCAAAATTGGGCAATTTTCTGTCCTGCGATGGCTATCAAAAAAGAAGCCTAATGGCATTTCCTGATCAATTCAAAGATAGTCAAAACTACCACAAAATACACAAATTCTGATTTGACCCTCACACAAACTTGCTCCCTATCTGTTCTTTTCGAAGGAAAATAAATAGTTTTCCCAAGATTTTTTCGTTCTTTTTCGGGGACAGGGAAAAGTTTTGTAATTTGCCACCCTGACAAAAAGAACTTTTAGATACAAAATTAAACCATGAAAAGCAAAATATAAATAAATATAAATAAATACAAAATAACAATGCATGACAGCACCTGATCTAATTAAATATGCTCTTCACTTCTCAGACAATCATTTCATTACATTATGTAACGGAAAATTGCGTTACAGTTTGTAACGACATTACAAATAACCAAGATCTATGCTCGTCTGAGAGGAGAGACCTGTCACATTATCACATCATGTCTTAGGGGTGGCTTGAAAGCACTTGCATCTTATTAGTGAATAGTATTTAGCTGTCTTCTGAAAGTCATATCAGATACACCTGGCGGCAATATATGAAAGCTTTGAAAGGTACAAAATATGAAAAAAGTTATTAAATAATATTTACTAAGTAAGTGCGCGTTAACAGATGGTTTTACTAAATAACGACAAGGTTCTTGTTTGAGATTGCGCGCTCTTCTCTCCTTGGTTTTCTAGCCTCGAGGGTGAAAACTTCCTCTACA
>JAAUYL010046333.1_pt1 | contig 18638 bp, 14 predicted proteins | sample 7278011 | NCBI WGS metagenome assembly JAAUYL01 (sample SAMN14350225, study PRJNA611818) | marine sediment metagenome | isolation source: surface marine sediment (1.8m) | place: French Polynesia: Moorea | collected 2018-08
CAGAGAATTTTCCCTGGAGTTTAAGTTTAGAGATATTTCCCAGAGCTAATTTCACAAATAGCCAGAGAATTTTGCCGAGGGGTTGAGTTTCCAAAACCTCTATCTTGATTGACAACAAAATTCATTTTCTAGAGATATTTCTCAGAACTAATTTCACAAATAGCCAAAGAGCTTTCCCTGGAGTTTAAGTTTGGCAAGAAAATTCATTTTCTAGAGATATTTCCCAGAACTAATTTCACAAATAGCCAAAGAGTTTTCCCTGGAGTTTAAGTTTGGCAAGAAAATTCATTTCATAGAGATATTTCCCAGAAATAATTTCACAAATAGCCAGAGAATTTTGCCTGTGGTTTAAATCTCCAAAAACTCTATCTTGATTGTCAACAAAATTCATTTTCTAGAGAAATCTATTTCAAAAATTTAGTTAATTCTGTTTTCCTCCTATTTTATATATCTGATAGTTACATCCTCCTGAATAACAAGATTAATTTCTTCAGGAGTTTTGTTGCTTGGTACTTGAGTCTTTGTGCCAATAATTATCTTTTTACCAAACTCTCGTTTAACTTTGCCAATTATTTGATTAATTCTTTGTTCCGTTAAAGGTTCATAATTTTCTGTAAGCCAATCAATAATACGTTTTGCATAGGCACGATTTAGATAATTAACACCTGATTCAAGTTTCTTTTGAATGAATTCTGACTCTTCAGATATCTTCTGCAATTCCCTACTTAAATTATCAAAATAATCGTCAATATTTTCAGACACTAACTGACAAGACTTGGAAAACTCACTCTCAGATTTTTTCAGAGTAGTTTCCTTTTGAGCAATAATTTGATTACTTAACGACTCAGATATTCTCTGAACAGCTTCACTTTTTTTCTGATTTCTAGATTTAAACAATCCACTAATCATACTCACAACTGCACTAATAACCCCAATAGTTACCCCTGCAAAAATACCCATCGGAGCAAAAAAAGTAAATATAGTTCCAGCTATCAACACAATACTACCAGCTATTTTGACAAAATTGCGGTCAAAAAAACTTGAATCTTGTTCAGTAAAATCAAAATCAAAAGCACCTAACTCGGTAATTAATTGTAATTCACTCCCTACCTCCTCAACCGCTTCTTTTACTTCTTGATTAAACTTTTGACTAGCCACTTGATAGGAACTTTCTAGTCTTTCCTCCAACTCTATTTCCTTAAGTTTTTTCTGCCATCCCTCTTTTAATTCACTCTCATTTTTATCCCAATAATCTTCAGCAAAATAAGAAATACCATTCAAAGCATCCCCAAAAACAGTTTTAATTTCCTGTAGCAAAAAATCCAAAGCATCCTGCCAAGACTTATCAATCTTTTTCTGAATATCTCCACGCTTATTTTTCAGAAATTGTGCCAAATTATCATAAACTTCAGACCGTGCTTTTACCCACTTCAAAGGTTTTTCAATAGCACCAACAGTAGAACCCAATAAAGTTTGAGACCTCCTAATTTTTCCATCCTTAATTAAAGACTCTCTCACCGAATCTAAAAAATACTGTATTCGACTAGCCTTAAGCAACTCATTTTTTCGTTTTTCATCCTCAGTTTCACGAGAAATTTGTGCCGCTAATAACATTACAGGTACTATCGAAAAATAATCATTACCATAATATTTTCGAGCATAACTACGAATCCGATTAATATGTCCGCCAATACCACTCTTGCCCTCCATTTCAAACAGCTTATTTGGATTCTTGAGAAAATGCTCCAACCTCCGCGAGTCTCGCAAATTATATTTAACATTCAACAAAATAACTAAAGGTTTAGCCTTCCTCTTCAGCAAACCTAAAAAACTAAACTCACTCTCCTGAATACTATCATTAGTCACCACATAACAAATTACATCCGACTCATCAATAATACTCCTAGCAATTTCCTCATCACTCTTACCTCCAGGCGCACCAATACCAGGAGTATCAATAACCCGAATATTCTCCCATTCATAAACTCGATTAAAACGAGTAGTGCGCTGTTTACCCACACCAATAGCATCCCATCCATCATTAGTAATAATTGCATGAAGGGTACTTTTTCCTGCCTTAGTTTTCCCCATAAAAGCAATACTAAAATGACTCAAAGCACGTTCTTTAGAGCGAAGTGACTCTTTAACACCATCAATTTCTTTAATAATTTTAGCCGTAAGTTCCTTGCAAATTTCCTCTAGTTGACTTGTCACTTCCTGAGCAGAAGTAGCTTCACCTTTTCCACTACTTTTATCCTTTATTTCTTGAATAACTTTTTGTAGATTTATTCCCAAATTTTGCAAAGCTTTATCTGTATGTTTCAAAGCTCTTTCTGCAAATACATAATCTTCCTCCGCAATAAACCCACACTGACGTATTGCCTCATCATATTCAGGTCCAGATAACAAAATTTCCCGGCGTAGTTGTTCGACCTTTTGCTGCTTCCCACTAAAAGTCGCCAACTTATCTACCAGAGCTTTTGATCATAAAGAATCAGCATTTTTCAGCATCCTCGCTCCCAAAGATACCTGCTCCTTATCCCCGTTCCCAATAAACCTCGTATCAGCAAAAGCACTAGCTTTCTCTATTTGTCGTTCCACCTCACCATCAGACCAACCCCAAATTTGGGCTACTTGTTGCGCCATTTGTCGTTCCAATGCCGAGCAAAAACCATCCACATAGGCAATACTCAATATTTGTCCCATCGTCTCATTTCTTTGGCCGGGTGCTACTCGCAATGCAATTTCTGCCACAGATAACTGCTTTTCATCCTGAGCCAGAATTTTTTCCATTTCTGTAAGAGTTGTTGTTCCTAGTTTGCTTTGTTCTGCTAACTCATGCAAAGCTTTTGACTCCTCACTGTGAATTTGTTGGTCAGCACAAACCATCTGAGCTACTAATAGAAATGGGTAGTCTAGGTCTTTATTCAGTGACTGTTTCATAACTAAGTATCCTTTCAATTATTGTTCCGAGCTAGGAGAATTTGCCATCCCCATCTAAAAGTCAACAGTAATTTTTCACCCTCCGTCACCGTAAAATTACCAAACTTTTTATCTCATCCTGAGAAGCTCTAAAATTTTCATCAGGGGGGTTGCCTTCAGCCAAAAACTCTGATAATCTGAAAATAAGAAATGTTATTGGGTTTAACTCGCCCTTATATATGATTTTTTATTCAACACAATAACAAATAGGTTAATGTTACAGGGAAAATATAGTTCTCATTATCATCTCATCTCAAAATAGCGATCGCCTACAGAGTAATTCTATTAATTCAAATAAGCACTAAGGAATTACACAAAAATTGCATTTTATGAAGGTCTCAAAAAAACAGCAACAGAAAAAGGTTGCACGGGATCAAAAACTTTGATATAGTAAACTTGGTGGGTGCTTATCGCCCACATACATGATTTTTAATTCAACATAAAAAAATGAATCATACTGAGATAGCCGTTACCCTCAAACTATTCGCAGCCTACCAAGAAGCCTACAAAGTTCCCGAACTCCAACTAACCCTCTGTGCAGGAACAAAAGTATCCCAACTGCTAGAAAACATCATCAGCCAACACCCCGAACTAGAAAAATGGCGAAATGTCACCAAATTTGGCATTAACCTCAACTTTGTCCCACCAGAAACCATCCTGAAAGACGGTGACGAAGTAGTCCTCATTCCTCCAGTAAGTGGTGGCCTCAACAACTTTAGAATTTAGATATTTTTTTTAGAAAATAGAATTTATTGCGTATATAGCAATGGGTGACAGATATAAAGGTAAATTTTCACCATCAAATGCTACATTTGCCACTCAAAATAATATCAAATTAAAAGTATTAGGTACTAAAATCAACAGAAAAAAGGTAACAAAAAAAATATATACCAATCTTATTTAAGTTGTAATATTTTGGTGGTAGGTGCGAATAGCCATTCGCCCGTACAGGACTCAGGAGTGAGGAGTCATAAATTTCAAGGTTTTAAGTTCAAATTAACTATTATAATGAGACTTCCAAATAAAAAAATATACAATTAATCTGAATTTAGAGAGTAGGAAAATTAGGCATCGAAACAAATAGATCTAGTTTAAAAATTGCATAATATATTTTTTGTTATTCTCTAAAAAATGTCACAAACAATGTATTTATTGCCGTATTATCTCCTAAAAATAATAATATATGATTTATAAAGTAAATATTAATAACCTGAATTGCTTGCTATATTTAAGTTTTAATATTTATTAAACAGCCAGCCCCAAATTACTAAAAACTAGGCAATATAATACTTTTAGCTAAGTTTACAAATCAGCTATAAAATTCACTCCAAAACTATTAATCAAAATAGAGCTAAAAACGATAAAAAAATAATTATAAAAACTACTTTAATTTCAAAAAAAAGCTTCAAAAAAATATTTTATATACTATAAAAATTGCCATATAAACAACAGAACTAACTCATAGATTAGTATAATTAACCACCAAAGAATAAAATTTATATGTAGCATTTAATATAGAACATTTTCCATTTTAATCAATCCCGACTATTTTTATCGGGTATAGTTGACGGTGATTTTTACCCATGCTACTATCCAAAAAATGCTGAACAGTTCTGAGAAAAGAAGTAGGGAGAAAGACCATGACCCAGGCCATAACAACTCACAATCAAATCCACAGCACAAATACAGCCATAGAAAATCTCAAGTGCAAAGAATGTGGAGAAGAATACGCTTTAGAAGCCAAACATATATGTGAAGATGTATGCTTCGGTCCTTTAGAAGTAAAATATGACTATGAAAAACTCAGTCAAACAGTAAGTCGGGCAACAATTGAAGCAGGTCCTAACTCTATCTGGCGTTATCGTGACTTCCTACCAGTAACAACAGACAACGTTATAGATGTAGGAACAGGGATGACCCCCCTAGTAAAATCAGAACGTTTAGCCCGTCGCCTAGGTCTGAAAAATCTCTACATTAAAAATGATGCGGTAAATATGCCTACCCTCAGTTTCAAAGATAGGGTAGTATCAGTTGCTCTGAGTCGTGCTAGAGAATTAGGTTTCTCCACAGTATCCTGTGCAAGTACAGGCAACCTAGCTAACTCCACCGCAGCGATCGCCGCTAAAGCAGGTTTAGAATGTTGTGTATTTATTCCTGCTGACCTAGAAGCAGGCAAAGTTCTCGGTACTCTCATTTACAACCCAACAGTTATGGCAGTTAAAGGGAACTACGACCAAGTAAACCGCCTCTGTTGTGAAGTAGCAAATACTTACGGTTGGGGTTTTGTAAATATTAACCTCCGCCCTTACTATTCTGAAGGTTCAAAAACTCTTGGTTTTGAAGTTGCCGAACAACTAGGATGGAAACTTCCAGACCATGTAGTTGCTCCTATTGCCTCCGGTTCCCTCTACACCAAAATTTATAAAGGGTTCCAAGAATTTGTCAAAGTAGGTTTAGTAGAAGATAAAGCAGTTCGTTTTAGTGGAGCGCAAGCTGAAGGTTGTTCTCCAGTAGCTCAAGCATTTAAAGAAGGTCGTGATTTTATTAATCCAGTTAAACCTAATACTATTGCTAAGTCAATTGCTATTGGCAACCCCGCAGATGGTATTTACGCATTAGAAGTAGCTCGCAAAACAAACGGCAATATTGAATCTGTGACTGATGCTGAAATTATTGAAGGTATCAAGTTATTGGCAGAAACAGAAGGTATCTTTACGGAAACAGCAGGTGGTACAACTATTGCTGTATTGAAAAAATTAGTAGAAGCAGGTAAGATTGACCCTGAAGAAACTACCGTTGCTTATATTACAGGTAATGGCTTGAAGACCCAAGAAGCAGTACAGGGAGAAATTGGCGAACCTCTAACAATAGATGCAAAGTTAGAAAGTTTTGAGAGAGCTTGGGAACGCGCTCAAACATTAGACCGTCTTGACTGGCAACAAGTTTTGGTTTAATTGTTATAGTATGGGGTTTGGTATGCAAACCCCTAGAAAATCTTCAAACTATCTATAACAATGTAGGAGATGAAAATTTCAAATATTGTATTAGTCTCCAAACTCCCACAAAAGATTCAAACAGTAGATTAGTATAGCCTCTAAGCTAAAATTGTTGGTCAAAAATACTATCCGACAGCACTTACTTCGTTAACTTTTTCCCAGTGACCTTACCCACATAATAAAATAAATCTAAACACGCTAGTAGGTTAGTAAACATAATTTTTTCCTGAAAAAGTGGCAGTTATTATTAAGTTCACGTCATAATTAAGTATTTGCAAATAAGTATTAGCTAGAGGAACAAATTACTAAGTTATACAATTAAAATTTTATTCCTAAATCCTCGGGGAAAATTCTTAGTTGAATTTTCTTAGCCTCAAAGGTGTAGGGGTTTGGAGACCAAACCTCCCAAAAAAGTTTCAAACCTTATGGTGGGCGTGGAAACATAATTTTTTCCTTAAAAAGTGGCAGTTATTTCCGGAACAACCTCTAAAATTAATATTTACAAATTAAGTATCGTCAACTATTAGCTACACAAATAAATTACTAAGTTATGGCAGTTACAGTTTTAATTCCTACCCCACTACAAAAATTCACTAAAGAGCAAGCAAAAATTGAATGTGGCGGTGGTAATATCTCAGAATTAATAGAATCTCTAGAAACAAATTTTCCAGGGATTAAAAAAAGTCTCTGTGATGACCAAGGGGAACCCAGGAGATTTTTAAATTTCTACGTTAACAGTGAAGATATTCGATTTTTAGAAGGAACAAAGACATCTTTGAAAGATGGGGATGAAGTTAGTATTGTTCCTGCTGTTGCTGGTGGTTAGATAGATTTTGAGAAAGAGGCATTTGATAACCTCAGTTTTTTAAAATCCCCCTTCAGTTTCTAAAAATAAACTCAATCAATATTTTTACTCTCAAGGATGTGTTAACTAAATTTAACGCATCCTTCAATTTTCCAATTTTAGTAAATTAGTTTTCGGGAAAGCTATATCAACTCTCATTTGAGAGGTATAATGGCAATCGCTTTTGCTTAAATAAAATTTTGCTTAAATAAAATAAAGATCGCTCTTGATAAGTAAGAAAGCGATCGCCTCAACCTTTTAGTATTTTTGCTAGGTTATTAGCTATTGGTTGAATTATTAGAGTCATTATGAATGGCACTATCAACGCCACCTACCATTCCAGCAAAACTACCCAAGATACCTATAATCCCTGAATTATCCCATCAAAGCTGTCTAATTTTGAATACTTGGGAATTACCTTTAGAAATTGTCGATTTAAAAAATAAAAATGCCCCCGTTTCCTGCTTGCAACTGGAATGTTTGGGAAAAACCGCCAATAAAATCTTAGAAAAAGAAGGTTTATTAGATGAAGACAAATGGTCTGATGGTCTGAATTAATCAATATTTATGGAGGCGACCCCGACTGGTTAAAAATTGCAGCAGTAGGAATTAAAGATTTATTTGGGGGTAGGGTAGCAGAATATTTGCAATACAAACCTCTATTTTTAGGAGACGAATTAACCATTATCTTAGAAAAAGATTTAAGTCGGTTATCCGAGTTGGAAAAGCAGATTTTATTGGAAATTAAATCAGTTTCCATATCTTGGTTGCGGGAGAGTAGCGATCGCTCCTACTGCGATATTTTCGATGTCATTAAGTCTTTAGGGAAGCGATCGCTTATTAAAAAAATCGAAGAGCAAAATTCAACTCTATTTGCTGCTAAACCAATTTTTAAAGAATATTTGTTAGAGCAAACATGATAAACGTTTTTTACAAATAGTAGGGACTTTGCATACAACGTCCCTACCAAAGAAGGAACAAGGACTAAACATTGAAAAAAAGGTCAAAAGGTTTTTCCTTCTCTATCAGAACTTTTTATATCAAATCCGCCTAATTTCACATATATCCAATAACCTTAAGATCTGGATTTTAAGATATTGATTGTGAGGTTATTTAACCGGATTTGATATTACTTTTGACTTTTGAATTGAAACTACTGTAGCATCAAAATTTTGAGCTGATAAAATCTCACTTTTGACTTTTGACTTGAAACTAAGATGCTACCTTGGCAGTAGATCTGCGTCGCCGTCTACCCACTGGTTTAACTGTAATCTCTTTTGCATCTTCTACATCTGGAATTTGCATCAAGAACACTAGCAATGGTTGACCTTGAAATTCTCGTCTTAACATTCGCTGAATACCACATTCAAGCTCATTTTGCAATCCAGACCAATCAACTTGAGTATTGTTATGAAGATTCGAGTTAGCATACTCAGGCCAGTGATGACTCAAGCTTTTTTCTAATGTCTTGGTCACCAGTTCCTGCAATTGTGATTTTTCGACAGAACTCACCACACCACGCAAATGTAACTGAGGCTTACCAATCAATTTACCATCCAAACTAACTGCCAATGCTACAGTAACAACACCATCCTCTGCTAGTTGTTGCCTTTCCTTGAGGATGTTATCTTCAACCATACCGGAACGGGAAGAGTCTACCAGTTCAATACCAGAAGATACCTTATCTGCTAAACGAATAGAGTCTTGAGTCAGTTCAACCACATCACCATTTTGGATGACTACCATATTTTCTGGAGGAACTCCCATACCTTGAGCAGTTTGGCTGTGTTTTACTAACATCCTATGCTCTCCGTGAAATGGTATAAAGAATTTCGGACGGGTAAGCGCCAACATTAACTTTTGGTCTTCCTGACAACCGTGACCAGAAACATGAATACCTTTATCCTTTCCATAGATAACATTTGCGCCTAACATCATTAGTTTATCTATAGTATTGACAACAGCGATCGTATTTCCAGGAATAGGGTTAGCAGAGAATACCACCGTATCTCCTTGGCGAATTTTTATTTGCCTATGTTCGCCTTTGGAAATACGAGTCAGTGCGGACATTGGTTCCCCTTGAGAACCTGTAGTCAGAATCAATAGTTTTTCATCAGGCATATTCCGGACACTATGCAGAGGTACAAACAAACTATCTTCACATTTAACATAACCAAGATTGCGAGCATGAGCAATCACATTAAGCATAGATCGCCCTACTACTGCTACCAACCTACCATGTTTTTTGGCTAGTTCTAGAACTATTTGTAGTCTATGTACGCTAGAGGCAAAAGTTGTCACCATTATACGTCCTGGTGCGTTGGATAATACTCGGTCTAAGTTTGGATAAACTGACTTTTCTGAAGGAGTGAAACCAGGTACTTCTGAATTTGTGGAGTCACTGATTAAGCAATGAACGCCTTTTTCTCCATACTCTGCCAACTTTTGCAGATCGAATTTTTCTCCATCTACAGGAGTATGGTCAATTTTGAAGTCACCTGTATGGATAACTACTCCCACTGGTGTTGTTATTGCTACAGTAAAGCTATCCGCCATTGAGTGAGTATTACGAATATATTCAATGCTAAAATTTTTACCCAACCTAACAACATCACGAGGGCGAACTGTTTTCAATTGTGTACGATTTTGGACTCCTGCTTCCTCTAACTTATGGTGAAGTAGAGCCATCGCCAGTCTAGGTCCATAGATAACTGGAATTTCTACATTTTTCAAATGGAAAGGTATGCCACCAATATGATCTTCGTGACCGTGGGTGACAATCATGCCTTTGATTTTATGACGATTTTCATGCAGATAGGTTACATCTGGTAATACTATGTTGACACCATGCATTCCATCTGTAGGAAAAGCTAATCCAGCATCAAGTAGAATAATTTCGTCATCATACTCGAATACACAGGTGTTTTTGCCTATTTCATGGAGTCCACCAAGGGGAATAATTTTTAGAGCAGAGGGTGATTTTTTTCTAATCATAATTATCCTATTTTTACTGTTGTTTACTTTGCATCATTTTGAGCGATCGTTAATGATATTTTATACCTATTAAAATTCAGACAAACTAATCTCTTATATACAAGATTTTAGTAATACAAATAAGAATTAAATAATCATTGCTCAAGTTGATAATATTTAGTTGTGGGAAAAACTTTTTTGCCTATCTAAGGTAGCTCATAATAAACCTAGTTTACCCATTTCGGCTGATAATTTTTCAGTGACTTCTGTTGGTGGATCGCATAATGGAGGGCGAGTAGTACCTACTTTCCATCCTAACAGATTCAGAGCTGCTTTGACGGGAATGGGATTAGTTGTGGCAAATAGAGCTTTAGACAAGTTGAATAGTTGTAGATGTATTTCTGTAGCACGCTGTACTTTACCTGTTTCAAATGCTACTACCATCTCCTGTAGTTGCTTTCCTACCAAGTGACTAGCTACACTAACAACCCCACTGCCACCAATAGCCATTAATGGTAAGGTGAGAGAATCATCCCCAGAATAAATCTTAAACTCTGGTGGAGTCAAGTCTCTAATTTGACTCGCTTGGTCTAAGTTGCCACTTGCTTCTTTAATAGCAACAATATTTGGAATTTCCGCCAGTCTTGCTATAGTTTCCGGCAGCATATTTTGACCCGTGCGCCCTGGTATATTATATACCATAATTGGCAATTCTGGGGTAGCTTGGGCGATCGCTTTAAAATGCTGATAAAGTCCCGACTGTGGTGGTTTATTATAATATGGCACCACCTGTAATGAACCGTCTAAGCCCAATTTAGCTGCTTTTTGGGTGGCAGCGATCGCTTCTCTTGTTGAGTTTGACCCAGTACCTGCTATTACTTTAGCTTTTCCTGCTACTGCTTTTTGAACTACCTGAAATAGCTGATATTCTTCTTCCCATGTCAAACTAGGAGACTCACCTGTTGTTCCACATATTACTAATGAATCTGTTCCATTTTCTGTCAACCATATTGATAACTTTTCTGCTTCTTCATAGTTAACACTACCGTCTAGGTTAAACGGTGTAATCATTGCAGTCAGAACTCTACCAAAGTTTACCACACTATTTCCACTCCTTCTAGGCATTATTTGATTTATTTGCTAGGTCTTCTTAATTTTTGAGGTCATTATTATCGCAGTCTCCAGGGCGGTTAGGATATTCTCACACCTCTCAAATATAGTCACAGCCAGAATTTAACTTCTGACTTCTGACTTCTGCTATATAGACCTAATCTTTTTAGATTCATATCACCTTACAATTTGTACTGCCAAAAATTTTTCTTTTTGTCTAACTGTATTCTTAAATTACCTATATCCATCTGCTTCCTCAAACTGATATAAAACGTCACTGGTTATGACATTTTAATGTTTACTTCCTGCTTCTACAGTCACTCTCAGCATCAAGACCTCCACAGGAATCAACCATCAAGCTAACAGCATTCCTCTATCTTTATACTTGCATATCATACGCGGTCTTAGGAACTAAATTACGCCACCTTTTTTCTTGGCTTTTTAGCATACTGAATTAAAATGTTCCTACTGGCGTCCTCAACCAATTTTTTGCTACCAATAATTCAGCTATTTGTACTGCATTCAAAGCAGCTCCTTTTCTTATCTGGTCTCCACTTAACCATAATTCTAATCCGCCAGGATGAGAAATATCTTGACGAATTCTCCCCACCAATACATCATCTTTGCCACTTGCTTCCATTGGCATGGGAAAATAATTTTCTTGCCAATTTTCTACAAGTTTCACTCCCGGTGCTTGACTTAATATTTCCCTTGCCTTAACTACACTAAATGGTTGAGCAAATTCTAAATTAATTGCTTCTGAATGCGCCCTTAATACCGGTACTCGGATACAAGTTGCTGTAATTCTCAGTTCGTTATAGCCAAATATTTTTCGTGTTTCATTGACCATTTTCATTTCTTCTTGACAATATCCCTGCTCATTTAGTTGAGAATTATGTGGGAACAAGTTAAATGCTAATGGGTAGGGAAAAATATCTGTTGTGGGAGCTTCTCCGTCTAAAATTTCTTTGGCCTGGGTTTTCATTTCTGCCATTGCCCTTGCTCCTGCCCCACTTGCTGATTGATAAGTGGCCACTACTAATCTTTGGACTGGCTGGATTTGATGTAATGGCCATACTGCTACACTCATTAATATAGTTGTGCAGTTAGGGTTAGCGATTATACCTTTATGTAAAGCCGCTGCTTTTGGGTTAACTTCTGGGACTACAAGAGGCACTTCGGGGTCCATACGGAAAGCACTAGAATTATCAATAACTATAGCTCCAGCCTCTACTGCTTTCTTTGCCCATACTTTTGATGTAGATGCACCTGCTGATGCTAGCACTAAATCTACTTCTTGAAATGAATCATCTGTTACAGCTTCTACTTGTAGGTTTTGTCCTTTAAATTTTAAGGTACTACCTGCTGAACGCTCTGATGCCAGTAATTTTAATTCTGTTACTGGAAAGTTTCTCGTTTGTAGTAACTCTAGTAACTCTGTACCTACTGCACCAGTTGCTCCTAATATTGCTACTTTACAGGAATCTGACAAATTATTTTCCTCCTTTTTCAAATATCTGTTTTTTTCTATTATTTATTATTAAATCAATTCTTTTTTCATGCCCCTCAATTCGATTTATAAATCCTCTTTTAATTGTTATTTTTTATAGTGATTTACTGAGATTTATTATATTTTTCAAGATTATGCTATTAGATTAATTTTTAGAGCTAATTTTTCAACTTAGCTGTTTGGGTAGCATGACCCAGGAAAAGTTTTATATTATCTAGCTTTTAGGAATTTTGGGGGGGGAATCGAATATAACTCACTAAACCTAAGTATAGCAAGGAATTTCGCTTCTTAATATTTACTTTATCGATCAGTTGTTATAGATGGTATCAAAACTATTTAATGAACAAAAAATATTAAGATTATTTTTTTTTACCTAGTTATACTGTACCTCTATTATATTAACACAATTAAAATTTTGATAACATTCTTTATAGGGTTTTTCGTAGTTATGAGGTAAACTGGTTTTGATTTTGTTTTTATGTTACGACTAATTACTTTTTTCTCAAACCTATATTTTTTCACCTCAGCAATCTTATAATTCCTATAGGTATTTATCTATATGCAATGCATACATTTTTTTTTGATTATTTCATCTAATAATATATAATTTATCATTATTTAGTAATATACTAAATAATCATGATAAATTCTAGGAATTAGATTTTAGGATAGGTAAATGTTAAACTAAAACAATGACAATTAAACAAATTTAATATACAAAAAAGTTATTATTAATCACTATGTGTCTAACTAATAAATTTAGCCCCTAGATAAATATGGTTATTATGTTGTAACAACTTGAGGACACGGAAGCTCAAAAAATGTAGCAATTGCTACATTAGCAAGTATTTTATATTAAAATATTTGATGTTGGTTCCATGTAAAATCTCAACTTAGTTCTAGTTTAACAACAACCAGTAAATAACAATAAACTTAAAAAAGTCCTAAAGTTAAGCTACTACTGACGGTGGTAGAGGGATAATATAGTAATCTACACAGACAACTGTTAGAAACTATGGGAATACTCAAGTTTCCCAAGCTAAGGAATATTTATATACCTTAAGAGCATCATAACCTATAATACTAACTAAATTAGAAAAGCCGATGAAAGTTACCCAGGAAAGACTGCCAGCTAGCCAAATAGGTCTAGAAATTGAGATTACACCAGAAATGTCCAAGAATGCTTATGAGCAGATAATTCAAAAATATCTCCGTTCAGCCAATATTCCTGGGTTCAGAAAAGGTAAAGTACCGAGAAACATATTGATTCAAAGGCTGGGAAAAGATTATATCAAGGCAATGGCCTTAGATGACTTAATCAATAATTGCTTGGAAAAAGCAAGGGAACAAGAGCAAATCAATGCAATAGGCCAATTTGAACTGAAGACACAGTTTGAAGAGTTGGTAAAAGATTTTGAACCAGGAAAAGAAATGGCTTTTTCGGCCAAGGTAGATGTAGAGCCAGAGGGCAAGGTTGAGAATTATAAGGGATTAGTGGTTAAGGCGGAAGAAGCTAAGTATGACCAGGCCCAAGTAGATGAGTTTCTTGAAGAACGTCGCTCTCAAATGGGGACATTAATTCCTGTAGAAGGAAGAGCTGCTCAGTTGGGAGATGTAGCTATAGTCGATTTTGTAGGTGTAATTCCATCGGAAACGGAGGGGGAAGAACCAAAAGAAGTGCCGGGAGGTAAGGCTCAAGATTTCCAAATGGATTTAAAAGAAGGACAATTTATTCCTGGCTTTATTGAGGGAATAGTTGGAATGAAGCCAGATGAAACAAAGGAAATTTCTGCACAGTTTCCTTCAGAATATAGTGAGACAGAGTTAGCAGGTAAGCCAGCAGTATTTACTGTGACTGTTAAAGAACTTAAAGAAAAGGAATTACCAGAATTAGATGATGATTTGGCTCAAGAAATTAGTGAGTTTGAAACACTAGCTGAATTACGGGAGTTCTTGGAAAAAAAATTCACTAAAGAAAAAGAAGAACAAACAAAACAAAATAAGGAAAAGGCTATTGTAGACGAGCTGGTGACTCATTTAGAAGTAGAAATTCCAGAAACATTGATTAAAAATGAAGTTCAACAAATGTTGGCTCAAAGTGCCATGGAGTTGAGCCAATATGGAATAGATGTAAAAGAATTATTTAGCAGTGATAAATTGCCGGAAATGCAAGAGCGATCGCGACCAGAGGCAATTGAACGGTTGAGAAGAGATTTGGCTATAGCTACAGTGGCCAAAAAAGAATCTATTACGGTAGACGAAGAGGAAATAGCAGCAGAGTCAGCCAAGGTAATGGAGCAACTCAAAGGAAAGGATGTGGATCCAGATAGGTTAAGACAAGTAGTTACTGAAGACCTGTTGAAAGAAAAAACAATCAAATTATTGGAGGAAAATGGCACTATAGAATTAGTCCCTGAAGGAACTTTACATACAGGCTCAGAAATACCTCAAACTACAGAAGTAGAAACTCAGGTAGACTCAGAAATAGCTCAAGCTAGTGAAACTATTGTAGAAGTTGAGGCAGAGCAAGTAGCTACTCTAGAAAATTCTCAGTTAGAAGAAGGGTAAATCTGAAATAGTCCGGTTAACCGGACTACCAAGATTAGTGAAGGTACGGCATAATATTATTTAGCTCGAAATATATTGAGCCAAAAATATAAAATTGATAAATAAACCAGTGTATGATGGTTATATCCAAATATTCTGATAATTTAGTTAGTAGTTATAACAAGTTGCAAGTTTACTCCGGTCCTAGTAACATTGTACCAATGGTTGTCGAACAGTCTGGGATGGGAGAGAGGGCATTTGACCTTTACTCACGACTGCTCCGGGAAAGAATAATTTTTCTCGGAACTCAAGTAGACGATAATTTGGCAAATACCATCACAGCCCAAATGTTATTCCTGGATGCTGAAGACCCAGAAAAAGATATCCAACTATATATCAACTCCCCTGGAGGCTCAGTTACTGCTGGAATGGCTATATACGACACCATGCAACAGGTACGACCTGATGTAGTTACAATTTGTTATGGTTTAGCTGCAAGTATGGGCGCTTTTCTTCTATCTGGAGGGGCTAAAGGTAAGAGAATGTCCCTTCCTAGTTCGAGAATTATGATTCACCAGCCTCTAGGTGGTGCTCAGGGTCAAGCTGTAGATATTGAGATTCAAGCTCAGGAAATCCTTTATCATAAACGTAAGCTGAATGAATTGTTAGCAGAACATACAGGTCAACCTCTAGAAAGAATAGAGATTGATACAGAGCGCGACTTCTTTATGTCGGCAGAAGAGGCTCAAAATTATGGCCTGATAGATCAAGTTATAACCAGAAAGAATCTTCCTGTTGCTTGCTAAAGCTGAAAACATGGACTATCTTAGACAAATATCTACACAATGTCTATGTTTTTACGCCATTAATTATGTGTTATTATCTCAACGTTGGTTGAAGACCCGCGCTCTCCTGGCAAGGGAGGGTTGTATGGGAAAACCAATTAATTCTGCGGTTTTTCCAATAGCGTGCTATAGTATTTAAAGGCTGCTGGGCTAGCAGTGTCAGTCTGTGGATCGACCGTAAGACCGGAAAGAGGCTCGACCTTGGAGGCTGGTGCATTGAAGCAGAAAACCCTAATCAGCGATGGTTAGGAATCCCGCCCTGTCAGGCAAGTGCAGCGTCGGGAGGAGGTCAATACATACATCTGCTAAGACCAGAGGATTTGAGTAACAATTATGGAGTGTTTGGCACTTGACTTTTCACGTATGACGAAAACTCCAGAGAGAATCCTCAACTCAATGTGTTTGATCAGAACATTAACCTTTGGGTGCCAGTAGGCTTATGGACAGGCGATCCGGAAAATCGCTTTTAGTCACCGATGAAGATAGTGTCTAGGATTATCTAGATTGTTACAAGGTTTACCAGGAAAGCTTTCACCTAGTTGACAGTTTGCGTAATAACACAGTATAAAATTAAAAAAGCGAGTGCTAATTGGTGAAATATCCATTTCCTGCGGAAATGCTCCTTGAGCATAAAGCAAGACGCACTCAAGAAATGCGGTTGGCTTGACCGTTAATGCCTGTGGATGAGTAACCGCCGACGGCCTCAATAGAAACAGGAAGTAAACATCAATTTGTCACTTTTGGTGATGTATTGTATCAGTTTTATGAAGCAGTCTGTCCCTGCAATGTTAAGAAGAGGCAGTTATGTCTAAATACGACTCCCATCTAAAATGTTCATTTTGTGGCAAGTCTCAAGAACAGGTTCGGAAATTGATAGCTGGACCTGGGGTTTATATATGTGATGAATGTGTAGAGTTGTGCAATGAGATTTTAGATGAGGAGCTTTTTGACTCCAATGCTACAGGGGCACAACCAGCAATGCCACGTCCAGCACCTCCACCCCAAAAACGTGGTACTGCTGCAAAGAGACTATCTGTTAATCAAATACCTAAGCCTAGGGAAATTAAGAATTATCTGGATGCTCATGTTATTGGTCAGGAGGAAGGTAAGAAGGTTTTGTCTGTGGCAGTTTATAACCACTATAAACGTTTGAGTTTTGTAGAGGCTAAAAAAAGTGGCAAGTCCTCTCAAGATGAAGTGGAATTACAAAAGTCTAATATTTTGTTAATTGGGCCTACGGGTTGTGGTAAGACTTTATTGGCTCAAACTTTGGCGGAATTGTTAGATGTGCCTTTTGCTGTGGCAGATGCGACGACTTTAACGGAAGCTGGATATGTTGGGGAGGATGTGGAGAATATTCTGTTGCGACTTTTGCAAGTAGCAGATTTAGAAGTGGATGAAGCACAACGGGGAATTATATATATTGATGAGATTGATAAAATAGCTCGTAAGAGTGAGAACCCTTCTATAACAAGAGATGTTTCTGGGGAGGGTGTGCAGCAAGCTTTGTTAAAGATGTTGGAGGGAACTGTGGCTAATGTTCCTCCACAAGGTGGCCGGAAACATCCCTATCAAGATTGTATTCAGATTGATACTAGCAACATTTTATTTATTTGTGGTGGGGCTTTTGTTGGTTTGGAGAAGATAGTAGATCAGAGAATTGGTAAAAAGTCAATGGGCTTTATTCAACAAGGTAAAGAAAGCGATCGGGTCAAGGAGAAAAAAGCTGTAGATTTAATGAAGGAAATGGAACCGAATGATTTGGTTAAGTTTGGTTTGATTCCAGAGTTGATTGGACGAATACCGATGGTGGCAGTGGTTGAACCTCTGGATGAGGATACTCTGATGGCAATTTTGACAGAACCTCAGAATGCTCTTGTGAAGCAGTATCAAAAGTTATTACGGATGGATAATGTGCAGTTAGATTTTGAGGAAGAAGCTGTGCGGGCGATCGCTAAGGAAGCGTTTAGGAGAAAGACTGGAGCACGAGCGTTGCGGGGTATTGTTGAGGAGTTGATGTTGGATGTGATGTATGAGTTACCCTCACGGAAAGATGTGAGTCGTTGTACTATTACTAAGGAAATGGTGGAGAAGCGATCGACTGCAGAGTTGTTGTTGCATCCCTCGTCTTTGCCTAAACCTGAGTCGGCTTAATTTATGTGTTGGTTTCAATAAACCACTTGAATAAAAATCTTATATGCCTACTTGACTGACACATCTAAAATAGTCTGTTGTATAATTGGGGCTGGTTCATCTGGTTTTAGGTTGAAACTTATTAATTTAACGCCAAACCCGCCTCTACTATTGCAAAATTTTAGGTATTTTATGCCACTAGATTATCTAGTATATATTTTAACTTGAATAAAAAGTCATGTATATGTACAAGCGACTACCAATGATTACATACTACCATGATTTTTTTGCGGATACAAGAAGAAAATCTCGCTAATTTTTTTAGAGCTTCACAAAATGCAGGCTCAGATTATACCGGGTTGCATTAATCCTTGTTCCGATGTTGTTATTCTCAGAAATTAGATTGATTAAAGTTAGTTTAGTCAACTTAAAGTTGTTCTTAGAAAAGTTTTCCCTGAATATATTCTGGTGATGAACCCACAGATTTTTTCACTTTTTTACTTTCCTGTTTGAAATTAAGGTCAATATCTTTCAATTTTGGAGGTCTCCATAAAAGGGTATCATTAGAATTATTTTCTCTCATTCGTTTTAGAGCTGATTCATAAAGTAAATCTTAAATTAGCTAGTCGCTTGACCATGAGTTGGATTAATGAGCCATAAATCATTGCTTCACTTACATCTGAATAGACTTCATAATC
>JAAUYL010040475.1_pt1 | contig 18634 bp, 10 predicted proteins | sample 7278011 | NCBI WGS metagenome assembly JAAUYL01 (sample SAMN14350225, study PRJNA611818) | marine sediment metagenome | isolation source: surface marine sediment (1.8m) | place: French Polynesia: Moorea | collected 2018-08
ACGAAGAAGATGACATCATTGGCACCCTTGGTGGTGCGATCCTGCTTGGTCCTGGTCGAGAAATTCGTCCAAGTCCCGCATCCTCCCATCAAACTACTGGCCGCCTGTCTTCGCTGCTTGAGCAACGTCCAAGGAGATCAAGATCGCGCCAAGGTCTGGAGTCAGCTCAGTGATACAAGAATATTTCCCTATGCTACGAGGAACTTTGGAAATCATGATCAGGAGGCAGTCTTCGATGTGAATCCCGGTGTGGTGGGCACCCTGTTGGCTCAGCAAGAATGCGTTCTGGGCTCGTACTCATTGACGTCGGCCTTCTTGGACCTGGTGCTGAGCGTCGGCAAGGTCCATCCCGATCTTGTCAAGGCCTCCCTGCTCTTCGTTGTCCAAGAGCTGCTGCCATCCTATCAGAACTGGCGATTCAACGTGGCGACAGAGCGTGAAGTGTTCGGACAGAAAATCTTGCAAGTTTGCCTCGACACCTTCGACGTTGTGAAACACATCTTGGTGAAGACTGCCCCCAACCAGACCCTGATCAGGATCGCGTCGACGGGCGACAGGGTCATCCAGAGCTTCTACGAGGCGCAGAACACGAACGAGTCGGGGGTCGGCGTCGAGCTGGCCAAGCTTGTCCACTTGTCCATGGAGCTCCTGGACAAATTGTTGAACACCGCGGGCGCGACCAACACTTGCCTGGGACGCGAGATCAGCTCCTCCTCTCAGCCGCACTTCCTGCTCGTCGTCGCCCACTACATCTACCACCTCCAGAGCGGCGCCCTGCCCTTGGCCTCGGTCAAGTTCTTGTCCTCCGTGGCCTCCATGTTCCCCATGAGCATGCTGGCCTGCTTTGGGTCGGACGCCGAGGCCCTCCGCGACATCCTCATCGATCGGCTGGAGTCCAAGACGGAGGACGTCAGGTTGAAGATCGCAATCTTGCGTTTGTTTGGCGCTTGTGTCGACAGCCAACCCGGTTTCATTCAGCTCCTTATCAACGTCAAGAGCGCCAGTAGTGGGGAGAAATCCTGCCTCGTCTCCGTGATGTCCCTGCTCAAGGAGATCAAGAACAACCCCGTGGAGGCCGAGTTGCACGTCGAGGTCGTCAAGTTTGTGCACAATTTGTGGAAGCACCAGAGGCTGCTCGCGATGGACCATCTGAAGAAGCAGTCGGACTTTTGGACTCTCCTCACCTGGCCTTTGTTCGAGGAGGGGAGGTCGTCCTCGAAGGCGGCGAAGCTCAACAGCTACATCTTGCGCGTGATGACCAGCGAGATTTTTCTATATCGCTGCAAGCCCTCTGGTGCCAAGCTTGATCCCGAGTTGACATCAGTTTTGGAGAAACTGTTTGACGAGAAGCAGCCGCACATGAAGGAGTGGTGCGAACTGATGAAGTCCAGTTGCGAGGATGCCAAGGTGTCCGCCGACTTGGACGTGAGCGTGCTCAGCAGCTCCGAGGACGACGCGGACTCTGTCTTCCTCCTCGGCTCGTGGAAGTCCTTCTTGGTCGTCTTGTCCAAGGAGAACCCGCCGATCGCTCTCAGCCCCAAGGTGTGCTCCAGGATCATGGATTCGGTCTTGGCCAGCCTCAAGATCCAGATGACCTCGATGGAGCCGCACTTGCAGCTGACGACCAGCTTGAGCGAGATCGGCCTCGTCCTCATGCAGAGATGGCACACCAAGTGCGTTGGGGACTCCATGGAGGACTGGCTGTCCAGGATGGGCTCGATGCTGTCCGAGTTCTCGGCCGTCTTCGACTCCCTCCACCCGAGGTCGAGGCTGGCCCTCTTGGCGATGGCGACGTCTGCGCTCAAGATCAGCGCGTTCAAGCTCACCCCGGACGCCGAGGCCAAGGTCTTGTCTACGGCCTGGCTGCCGCCGACGTGCGGCCTCATCGAGAAGTCCCTGACAAGTAGTGGCAACGAGGAGGACAATCGACAAGTTGCCATCCTGGCCTTGGGCGTCATGAACCGCCTGATGCAGAAGTTGGTCATGGATGCCAAGTACTGGCACGAGGAGCTCCACAAGCGCTCCATGGTCCTGGCCGTGACGAGTTGCGCCCATCACGGTATCCAGAGCCTCAAGCCCGACCTCGTCCTCGCCTGCCTCAGCCTCCTCCTGACGCTGGCCAAGAGCGAGGAGGGCTGCTCGGCCATCCTGACCTCTGACCTCGGGCAGCTGTTGTGGTTGCCGCTGTGCAACATCAGGATGAAGTTGACCAAGGACTGGATCCTGGTGTTCAACGTGGGCCTCCGGTTGGCCTTGCAGATCTTGCGCGTGGGTAAGCAGCACGCCCTGGACAACTCGCTGAACGTCGTCGCCTTGCTCCAGGATCAGCTCGCAGCCTTTTTAGCTGGACCCCGGGACTCGATTGAAATCGAACGGCTGGATCTCACGGCGTCAGCGTCAACGTTTATTTGTCAGGTCTCCAAGTACTACAAGCAATGGCAACTGCATCATCCCGAGAGTCTGAATCGAAGCTTCCAAGCTATGTGCGGTCTGCTTCACACTTCCATCTGTCTCCTGCTGAGGCCGTCCCTGCTCAGCATGCTGATCGGTCAGGGCAACCAGCAGAACGCGGTCAAGAGCGATCGGGATCTCCAAGAACTGCAACGGGTGCGTCGCCTCTCCTCTATGGAGCCCGAGCCCGAGGCCAACGCGGAGCTGAGCGCCGTTCAAAATCGCCTCCTGGACATCATCAGCTCTGGCCTCAACATGCTCATCAGTCTCTCACCCGACCTCGTCGCCCTGGTCACGGACGACATCGTCGACTATGCATGCTACAAGCAGCTGTTGCAGATTGGTTTCTCCACTCCCGCTTTCGAGCAGGTAAGAAAAAAGTCTTAATTTTCAGGACACTTCAAGAATTTTGTGATGATTGGTTTAAGCTGATTAATCAAACTCTTGATGACTCCATATCATGGGATCTTCTGAAAAATATTGCAATTTATTAGACCTCAAAAAAAATTTCAAAGCTAATATTTTTTGATGTCGTTTTTTAAGGACGAAAGTCAGTGCTTGAGCTACGGCACCGTGATCTCGATTTGCAACTGGTGCACGAGATCGATGACGAGGACGGAGAGGTCGCCATCACCGGGTCGATCGAGTCATGCGTCGGGAGGTTCATCCCATGGTGGCAGTGCGACGCCCGTGATCATGTCCGACGTATCCCGACTTGTCCTGGTTTTGGAACAGGCCTTGACGCTGATGCTAGCACAGGCTCTGTTGAGCCTGTCAGATGAAAGGTAAATTCTTAGTTAAAATAAAAACTCGAACATGGTCTACAACTTGGTCAGTTTTGCAGAATATCTTCGAGAGAGAAGCAACTCTTGCGACGAGAACTCGGAGCCGAGCTCGGCTCGGTGAACGAAGTGATGCGAAGACACATCTACCGGGGTACCAAGTCGCCGTCAACCGTTGCGAGCAGTCCGACGGCCTCGGGATCAGCCTCTTCGTCGACCTCCAAGCTGCCCAAGTCCGACGAGCAGTTCATGAAGTTCGTCTCCAATATTGTCCAAAAAGTGTTCAAGTGAAAAATATTCAATCATGAGCCATGGGAAAAACCAAAGCTGTGAAAATAAATAAATGTCCAACTGAAAATATTTCATTTTTCTCAATTCAAAAAAATCGTGAAATTGAAACGAACACAAATTAAATATCGATTTCCCGTTTCCCAACGGATTTTTTTATTTTATCGACCGTAATTCGAGATGGCTACCAACCAAGATTGCGAGGACGGAAAGGAGCTGCACAGGGCCGTCAAGCTCCTCAAGGACTTGAGGGATTTGCGCAAGAAGGAAGTTTTCGGAATGATGATGGCCGAAATCAACGACCTGAAGAAGAGCCTGCAAGAGGCAACGATCAATGAAGAGATGCTGAAACGCCAGGTCAAAGAGTTGGAGATCGAGAACGAATGGCTGCACAAGTTGGTCTCGATGACGCCCGACTCCACGCAGGCCTCGTTCGTGACTGTGTCGCCGTCGAGCCGCCAAGTCTCTCCGATCGCTGAACAACCGAATCGAAGCCTGGAGGTTACCCTGGCCGAAATGGAGGACCTGGGAAAGCAATCGCTAGCCGCCCTTAACAACGACGCGACACCAGACCTCCCTGAGATCGACGACAAGAACAAGAGCGAGGACATCTTCAAGAAGACAATCAGCGTGAAGCCGAACGCCTTGGTTTTGATTTCGGATGTCGCGAAGCAGATCGCCGACGAGATGCTCCACTCGGACAGCGTCGTCGAGGTCGGCAGTTTTACCGGGCCCCAAACTCGAGGCCGAACCAGCAAGATCAACCAGGCTTACAACCTCAGGTCCGAGAAGAGGAGGAGAAAGAACCCCAGAAATTAATTTGCCACAAGATATGTACATTATTTTTTTGAAAATTCACGAAGCCATTAATACTTAGTTAATCAAAGGAGAATTCAAACACTGATGTTACGTTGGACAATTTGAGAAATGCATTTAGTTATAGTTCACATATTAAATTGACAATTAATGCCCATTTAATTATTCAGTCATCGTAGTAATTCGACCTATAAAATTGCAATGGTGATCATGAGCTGTAGGTGTGGTTTTTGAGTAGTGTGTCGTGGTGTAGGGATTGCGTGAAAAAATCTTTGTTGATTGTATCAAAATTGGTTAAACGTCTCCCGCACTCTGCATCTCGATGGCCGTCTCGCTCGTTTCCGGTTTTGCACTCGAAGGAGCCTGTTGCTTCTGTTGGACGGGCAGGTAAAGCTTGAACTCGGCTGGCAACTCTTCCTCACTAAAAAGGATTCATTTTCAAAATATTTTCGCCAAACGCAATTGTCTCAACTCACCTGTAGAGTCGATCTGAAAAGTACACTCGTCGAATCCTGCAGTTGGCGTGGATCTGAACCCGCAAGGTCTCGACGTAGTTGGTGCCATAAGCCCTCCTAGTGAAGTCGGCCAGGTTGAACTGGATCTGGTTCCAGCCGTCGTCCAGCCTCATCGGCATCGTGCAGATGAACGGCTTCACCCTGGTCGTCGACTGATAGTTGGAGGCTCTGAATCTCCTGCGGACATTCTTGTCGTCCAGAACCTGGACCTCGAAGGTGAAATACTTTTTCATATTCTTGACAATCATGACGAGATAGGGGAGCTTGATGCCCAACGTCTTCCTCGGGTCAGCGGGACAAGTGATGTACGTCGTGCTCACGTTCGTGCCGACAATCTCCAAGACGAAGCTCTGAATGTCCGGGTCCGTAATCCGTTTGATATGGCCATTTCTGACCTGAAATAAGAAGGCAGGTGGTAAAATGTCATATAGGAGAGAAATCAATGACTCACTTTCTTGTCCCATATCTGCAACGGTTTGCTCCCAATGCTGTAGAGGATCGAGAGGAACCCAGACTGGAACGTGTTCTTAAACATGCTGCACTTTTAAATTGTTGTCAGCCTTCAAAATTCTGATTCAGGCAGAAGATTTCTTTTTCGATCGAAAAAACTCGATAATGTTTTATTATTCCCTCCTCTCCAGTCCACACAACCAACACGGGGGATTTGACGAGTTCACGTGCGACTTTCCTCTGCTCGGTGTTCTGTCAATTCAATACCTTGGTTTTCTCCACAACTTTCAGTGTCGACTTTCGGGTATGTTGGCTAGCCAGCCTCAAGCAGCGGAGGGCCGTGGACTTTCCAATTTTTCTGCTTTCAAGTGAAGTCTCACGTCGAGGACGTCGAGGTCGGAGTGGGGGCGAGAGTCTGCAGGTTCCTGTTGTTCTGGTTTTATCGACACAAACAAACTGTATGAACGAGTAGACGTACACCACACGTATTCGTATTTTATGCTGAATTTGCGACTCGCAATTCTGGAAACTTGGCGGTCACGCAAACCTGAGGTCTTGTGTCACAAAAAAAGGCTTGAGCTTGAGGTTTTGACAGGGAGGCGGCATCGACAAATCGTAAGAATTTCTTCGGCTTTTTTGTTTTTCAGGGATTTTGTGAGATTTCAAAATATTTTGATTGTTTTGTTGTGGCTGTTGTTACAAGCTTTTTTGAGGCTAAAAATGAAGTAACACTCACAAAATCATTGACAAAAACAATCTTGATTCATTATATCTTAATAGAACCAACATTAATGCAATTTTAATTAAATTCCATCAACTTTTACGGTATAAATTCACTTGCAGAACGCCATAGTGTGGACTCTACGTCCAGCTTGAGTTTGGACCGCTCCCTCAAAGTCAGAAAAAGGAAAACTTGTGAACTTGGAGGAAAAATGACACTTGCATGAGAATCGGAACTTTTGCTCGATAACCTCAGGGCGACGATCAGTTAAGTGAAGTTTTGTTCAAGATTGTTTTGTGAGTCACCATTGTTGCTCGTCGGCTCAGAGAAAAGTTTCCTGATATGGGCGAACTAGACTCTTGAGTCGTGAGCAAATTCTCGCAGTAACGTCAAAATTGCTTGTGGTGGGTGTTTGCATCGATTTCCATTTTCCCTTAGACAAAAGCTTCAACCATGGCTCAGCCCGCAAGTCCAAACGTGGAAAATTCAAAAAAGCCTAAAGGTGAGCAGCCAGTTTGTACTTCAAAAAGACTTTTGAGATTTCAACTTCGGTTCCTTCATTCTTGCAGAGAGTAAATTCAGACAGCAGCAATTGCCAGCATGGCAACCCATCCTGACGGCGGGCACGGTGTTGCCGACGTTCTTTGTGATTGGCATCGCCTTCATCCCGATCGGGATCGGCATGCTCTACTTCTCCGAGAGCGTCATGGAGAAAGTGATTGACTACACGTACTGTAACAAGACAGAGAACGGTGTGGTCACGAACAAGTTGTGCTCGGATCTACTGTTTGAAGATCCCGAAGTGGACTGCACATGCAAGCTCGGGTTCACCCTGGAAACAGACTGGGACAAGGATGTGTTCCTGTACTACGGCTTGACAAACTTTTACCAGAACCACCGGCGATACGTCAAATCGCGTGACGACAAGCAGCTCCTTGGCCAGATTGACGCCACACCGTCGACAGATTGCAGTCCGTTCGACATCAGTGACAACGGCAAATTTATCGTGCCCTGCGGAGCCATCGCCAACAGCCTCTTCAGTGACAACATCAGGCTATCCTACGCGGTCCAGAATCAGGTAAACCTCGGCGAGGTGGTAAACGTCACCTTGTTGCGCACGGGCATCGCCTGGGACTCGGACAAGAAGTGGAAGTTCAAGAACCCCGACATCCCCGAGGGCAAGGACCTGGCGTATGTTTTTCAGAACACGTCAAAACCGGAAGCTTGGCGTCAAAACCTCTGGGAGCTGGACACCGAGAATCCTGACAATAACGGGCTCCAGAACGAGGACCTGATCGTCTGGATGAGGACGGCCGCGTTGCCAAACTTTAGGAAGTTGTACAGGCGCATCAAGCACACCAAAGATACCGTGTACTTCGAGAATGGTCTGCCCGCTGGCGACTACTATTTCGAAGTCGATTACAGTAAGCATTGGAATTTCTTGCTTGTTATTTGCAGCTGAATATGATTTTTGCCATAGGATACGAGGTCACGCAGTTCTCGGGAACGAAGAGCGTGATCTTGTCGCAGACGTCGGTCCTCGGCGGCAAGAACCCGTTCCTCGGCATCGCCTATATCGTTGTGGGCTCCATATGCCTCATCATCGGCGTAGTCTTTCTGTTCGTTCACATCAAATATGGCAAGCAGTAAGTACATTTTCATTTATTTTTTATTCGGGGAAAAAATCTGTGAAACTGTTCTGGGAAAGTCATTGTCTTACATGTGTCTTTGTTTCACGACTTTTTTCAGGACACCAGAAATCCTGGGGGCACGATCAGGATTCAACTGAAGAGGCCAACTAAATAACAGTTAATGGGTTGTGTGTCCGTCCGCAAAAAAAACACCTTCGTCATTTAAAAAGGCCAAAAATATGAGATATTTCACTCTATAACCACTACATAGACTACTAAAAAATCAATCTGTACAAGCTATTTTAAGTTCTGCGCTTCAATATTTACTGTGATCTGTGAGACTAGATCTCTGTTGACGTCTGAAAAAACTAAAACTGGAAATAAAAAATTATATTTATCCTTTGCTAAAACATGTCTACTGGACAATGGGTTGATGTCAGATTATGTAAAATCATATGGAGCTCAAGCTTTTGGTTTGCCTAGGTTAAAATCTTCGGTTCTGGATGTCTCAAGAAGGAGGAGCAACAGCGGCAACCTTGTAACCAATGAACAAGATCGAGGTCTTGGCCAAGAAGAGGACCCTGCTCCGATTGAAATAAGTTGAAATAAATGCACAAATAAGAATCGAATCCGCGTAGTCCCTGGCTAGATGACACCTAAAAACTATCTAGTTCTACGCAGGTTCAGCTCCTCATTTTGACATGAGACGAGGAAGGCATAATACTATTGATTTGAAGCAGAAGCAGGACTCGTAGTAGTAAAACGCGCGGTGGCCGATCTTCTCGGCTCTCTCTTATTGGACGATGCCCGCCGCGTAGAACACGTTGCCACAGCTCCTCCTCTTCTCCAAGTTGGAGACCGCGTAGAACGCTAGCAGTTCTAAAAAGATGCCTCCTTGGTATGGGGGGATGGATTCACAGCAGTGGACAACTCGACTTGTATATGTAGATATATTTGGTCGGTTCGGTCGGTGTTAACGAAGGAAAACGCATTGCAATGTACAAGGCACACATTGAGCGGTAGGACGACGGCTACGCTACGTGTGCATGTACCACCTCGTCCCTCCCATAATGTAGCCACCATGTTTCACGAATTTTCTTCTTCCCTTTTTTGCCAGCATTCATTTTGTTTCATTTTAGATGTTCCTCCTGAAAAATGTGAGGTTTTCGTACCCAGAATAGGGCCCTGGGCGACCCCTGACAATGCTTGTGACTTTGGGCCGATTTGAATTTCCCGCCGCAGCCTTTTTTATCTGATTCCTCCGCGCTCCCTTTTTTCGTGGGGCCTGATGTAAGACCGACACTTTACGTTGAACACTGATGAGCCAAAATCAACATTTTCGAGCAAAAATGAAATATTTTGGCATGACTGTGTAAAAACATTCGTTGTTCCGTGTATTTAAACAAGTGGCAGACTTAACAGAGCATTTCTGAGGCCATTCTCCGTTTACGACACGTATACAGTGCACAATCTTCGCCCGACAATATCTTAAGACTACTGGCAATACGTCTGAACTTTAATGACATTTTCACGATGTTTGGCATCTGAATTTCAGGATCATTTACAATTTTATCCGCAACAAGCTTAATTTGCTATATTATGCTTAAAATTTAATGTTGATCAGAATAGAATTCGGTCTTAAATTGTGACCCCGAACGCAACTTCGACGTCGCTCGCTCGCGATTCCACGAATTTCACGAGTTTTTCGGCCTGGAAAACATGAGCGCAACCTTTTCAAATTCGAGACGAGGCCTTTTTCTCGTCATTCAAAGCCAAATATCGCCGAGATGCCGACAAATCCAGCAGGAATGGCGTCGAGAAGACCCGGGGGTCGGCGGCCGCAGCACGACTTTCGCTTACGTCAGCGCTCCGCCATGGCCGTCGGGAAAAAGTAGTCCGGGATCGGGGTGGCGTTTTCGCCTCGGAGACGCCCCTGAAATGGCCTCTTTTCGCTTTAAATCCCATCATAGAATGAAGGCGCGAGCGTTGAGCTCGTCATCGCCGGGGCGGGAGGACGTAATGTCGAAGTAGGCGACTCATCGGTCCCCGGGATTCCCTGAAACCGTAGCGAGTGAACCCCGTAGGTGCCAGAAATTACTACTACACTACGGCGGAGCTGGGGTAAGTGGTTTCCGATTATTATTTTCGTTCGTTGATAAAAAGATTTTTTTCCGCGGAAAAGTCAGTTCACCTCGGCTAGTCTTGGCATTCACAGGCCGGCGGACGCCGCCGGGCACCCGACCAGCCCGAAAAGGGGGGTCTCGGGGTGGCCCTCGCGCCAGTTCCCGAGGACACTCCCGCTCCTCTTTGTACTGTACTACTACAGTAATGGCGGCTCGCTTGCGTCAAAACTGCAAGTATCAGTGCGAATGACGACAGAAACAGAGAGAACAGATCATACGAGTGTCAAACAGCAATCAAGTGATTTAACAGTGACAGAGAGAAGGAGTGTGCCTCTTTCTGGGCTTAGAAGGCTAGTGGCAAACTATAGAAACTACTATGGCTATGGTAATCGCAAGCATTTCGGGAGAAAAAAGCAGCTCACAGCAGTGCTCCTCTTGCGCAGCCTACAACACAAAATTCTAGCCTTCTTGCTGCATGTAAAGATACATGGATTGTGTAGTATGGCTTTAAGTAAAGTAAAGATAGTGAATGCTTGACAAGAAGGAAACCTGAAACCAACATACAGCAAATGTTGTTAAGCATTTAATGGCTCTGTCTGGCCTCGAGTGTTCCAATTGAAATGGCTAAAGGCTACGTGTGCTCTCTGTTCTCTACAACTCACCTAACAATGTCGTCATTCGTACAGATACATGTCGTTAGTGAATTTGCCAAAGTATAAAACACAGCACAGTGTTTTAATTATCCTAGTCGATATAGTGCTGTGTAGCTGAAACTGAAACAAGTGATATAGCTGATATTCAAGCAGTCAAATACTGGTGCTCACAGTTAAGACTCCTCTTGAGTCCTGGAGATTCCAGAACCAAACCAGTGTTGATACTTAAAATTGCATTTTCATGTCAAAGAGATCCAATAAAAGATTGATCTGCTGAATACAGAAAATTGCCAGCTGCTCACATCTTGCTTGTCAGTCTAGAAATAGGCTTCAGAATTGCCTGAAATGTCATAGGACAGGCTCGTTCAAGTACTAAGATCAGACTAACTAAATACTTACTTAGCATTGATATACACGAAAAGCTCAACAACAGCAAGAAGAAGAACATTTGCGCGAACCATTTCTGTTTGTTTCGTTCCGTCGATCCACCCTGAAGTCCGCCACGGACCAATGGGAGGCGGAGAGCGTGCGCGTCCGACCAATCAGAGTCGCGCTTTCCGTGCGTGTGAGTGCGTCTATGTAGTTGTCCGTCCGCAAACTCTTAGATAGATAAGTAGGAGAGCTTCGAGTTCGAGCGCTCGTCGTCGACGAAGTCCGTCCTGTTGTAGTTCTTGTTCTTCCTGAAGTTGATGATGTTGATCGAGGACAGCACGGTCGACCGTGTCTCCTCCTCCATGACCTCCATTGACTGGTTGGTGATCATGGGCAAGACTCACAATGGCTTTGAACATACAGAAATGCTAACGTACAATCGTTTTTTAAATACAACATGTGGGTCTACTTGCATGTGAATAATTTGATCGCCATACTACAGACAGCTTGAAAGTCTTGAACCAGGTCTCGATGAACTGACTTTTCCAAGGAATGATCGCACCTCAAGGATGATGTCTAAATACTTATAATGGCATAATAATTGATTTTCAGGCCGCTTTTTACGCACACACCATACCTAATTACGTGTAGCTATTATACTGTAATAGATACAAAGCATCGCAAACAATCGCAAAATGGTGATGAGATGACTTAAATCCTTGAGCATCTTGAGGAACGATGGACGAGTTCTCCTCCCTGGAAGAACTCAGCGAAAAGGAGACTCTTGAACGGCTTGAATCACTTTTCGAATCGTCCTTACCCTCGGTAAGCCTCTTTAAAAGCATCTAATTTTTGGGGGGACGATTAGGTCAGATTTCACGAGTTTTTTCCATGAAGCATCAATATCATGGCCTCTAACTGGAGCCCGACGTCTCCAACTTCTCCTTCCTGGGATGAGGACCCAGGAGAGAATGCTGCTGCTGACTTGTACAATCAGCTCAATGATGAGGAAGTCCAAAGGATGATCCTGGATGAAAGTCATGGCCATGGCAACCATGATGTGCAGAACTATGTAAGATCTGTAGCTGCTGTGACCAAATCGCACTACGTACCAACACACTTGCTTCCTATGCTGCCACCAGAGCACTCCTTGTCCTTGATTAATTTGTTGTACATCATCATCATTGTTTTTTGGGAGCAAGGGAATTAACCAACTCGAACTGCACAGCAACTAAAAATAACTCGATCGTGTGTGATTTAAAACAAGAAGTTGTCACGTCTTCCAGAGGCCTCCATGCACAAAATTACTAACAATTAAATCAGCTTTTAGTGTAGCCTGTCAAGGCAAATTAAACTTGTTGTAAATTCGTGTTTGAATTTCGTTTTCCAGCTCGACTCTCCAATACTCAACGATGCCGCCAACGCGGCGTCGTCCATCCTGGAGGCGACGTCCTCGGGTAGCATGCTCTTGGACAACGCCACCGACGGCGACCTCTTCGGACAACAGCAAGATCAGCAACAGCCTCAGCAACCTCCAAGTATTGTCAGCGATCAGCAGGCGTCAAGTAGTGAGTCCACAACCGGAAGTGGTCGCCTGGCAGGAGCCTTCTCGTCGATCGCGGGAAGCTCGTCGGCAACGACGGCAACTACAACCCCGACGCCGGCGGCGGCACCGACCTACAACAAAGTCGTGACGTCGAGCACACCAGGCGTTGTGCAACAACAGCAACCTGTACAACAAGTCTACTATGCTGCCAAGACAACCTCGGCCTCGGCGCCGACGGCCAACCTAGTCGTCCGGCCTCCTCCTCCACATTCTGCTGGCACTCCACAGTTAGTGGCGGCCTCGTCGTCGACGGCGCAGGCGAACCTAATCTTGAGCCCGCAACCCGTGATGACCATGGTCCAACAGCAGACGCCTACTGTGATCCAGCAGGGTGGCATCCAGTACACCTTGCAGCCGTCGGCGGCCTCGGCCGTCGTGGGATTGGGAACGACCTCGACGACAACCTCAGCACAGAGCGGCGGAGGAGCGAATGCGAAAACATCAAAACAGCAACCTCAACTGCTTCCCAAGCCCGTTTCGGTGGCCGTGGCACCCACCCCGACCTCGGCGGTGGTCTCTGTCTCATCTGTCGTCACGCCATCGAAAACCTTAGTACAAACAGCAGCAGCTCCTGCAGCCGCCGGGGCAACGGTGACGGCCTCCCCACAATTGGTGCTCAACGCCGCCGGGGGTGTCTTGACTCAGGGTGCGACGCCCACGGGGGCGCCCTTCCTGTTGACGACGGCAACCACCGGACAAGCCAGTCAGCCGATCCTGATCCAGCAACCGGGCGGGAACCCGATTCTGGTGATGAGGCCACCAGCGCCAACGGCCCAGGCCGCGACGGCCGCCATCGTCCCCACGATCGTGTCCTCGGCGACTGGGCCGGCCGGCACCATCGTCTTGCAACCTCCTCAGCCAGGAGCTCCCGGATCGGCCGTCAAGGATGCAACTAGAACGGCGGCCGGTATGATCACACCCCAAGTCAAGATCATCACGCCTCAGGGCAGGATGCAGATGCAGCAGATACAGACGCCCACGGGGCCGAAGTTGATCATGGTCGAGGCCGCGGCCCAGCAGGCCATGGCGGCGGCCTCGTCGGCTGGAGGAGCGACAGCCCCCTTGTCTTCACCAACCTTCATCGTGTCTTCCACTTCCGCGTCGGCAGTGCAGCCAGCAGTCGCGGGATCCTCAACAGCAACAGCGGGTACCCCGGGGGCGGCGACACCGTCGACCCCGACCCTGCCTGCGGATGCCGTCAAGGCGGCCAAGAAAGCGGCTAAAAAGAAGATGAAGGCCATGAAGCAGCAAGGCCAAAAGTCCGGCCTTGACCTCGGAGAGCTTATGAAGGACGTGGGTCTGGGAGACCTGGAAGGCGGCGGTGGAAATAGCAGCAATAACAGTAGTAGCAACAGTTTGGAATCGCCCGCGGCGACCACCTCAACCATGGTGACGAACGTGATCGGGGGGACCTCCGCTGGCAACATATCATTGCAGACGACGGGCCTGACCCTGGCGGCGCAGCCCGCTCAGCCGGGGGCGGCGACTGCCATCGCCCAGATCCCTCAGCCAATGTCGGTGCAAGCAGCCAGCAATCAGTTTCAACTTGTCCAAGGACCCGATGGTCAGTTCATGCTCCAGAGCGCGGCCGCGGCCTCGCCTGCCATCCTCACTACACCGACAGTAAGTAACATGTCAACAGAATATTTTTACCCGCGAGCACGTAGTGCGCGGGTCTACATCTCACTTGGTTGTTCTTGTTGTTGTTGTTCTTCTTCTTCTTCTTGTGCGTCTTAAGACTTATTTAGTGAACGCCCGAAAAAAATGTTAGATGGCGCCACGGGCGCTACATACTTTAAGTTTTGTTAAAAAGCGCCTGTCATCTGCGCCATCTGGCGGCAAATTCTGGCTAAGCCGCAGGTCTTTACTCAAACCCAAATGCTCGCGGGTTAATGGTTAACATGTTTAACCTTGTTGAATTTGATAACCAATATTTGTATTTCAGGCTATTACTGGAGATGGCATGGCAATTACTAGCGGAGGTCAGTTGATAACAGCCTCGGGTGGAGTGATAGGAACAGTTTCCGCTCCAGGCGGGGTTGTTCAGGGACAACAGCAGCAAGTGACGATGACGATGGCCTCGACACCAACTGTGATAACCGGCCAGCCGACGGCCAACATGCCCTCGTCGGCGATCTCAGTACCTGGAGCGGTGGTGGCGGCCTCGACGAGCGGCCAGATCTCGCCCAAGAAGGTTCGACCCAACCAGCCCGACCCCAATCGAACACCCCTCTACGTGGATGACCGATTGCCCTCGGGCTGGCACAGGAAGGTCAGCCAGAGGAAGAGCGGAGCCTCGGCCGGCCGCTTCGAGGTCTTCATCATCGGGCCGACGGGGAAGCGCTTCCGCTCGCGCAACGAGCTCAAGGCCTTCTTCGAGAAGACGGGCGAGTCAGACCTCACCCCCGAGGACTTTGACTTCAGTACGTTCGGCACCAACGTCGTCACCCCTCACAAGACCAGCGAGAAGGTGGCCAAGCAGAACCAGCAACAACAGCAAATTCCAATGCCAATTCAACAGCAACCTCCAGTAGCAGCCGCCTCTGTGCCTATGGGAGCACCGTCGACCTCAACACTTGGTGGTCTGCAACAGCAGCAACAGCATCCTGCTACGTTCAATTCACAGCTCAGCATGGAGACCGCCGAGGCCGATGCCCAGATCTCCCAGCTCCTCGAATCCCTGCAAAAGGACTCTTCGAAAGCTTCAGCGGCGGCTTCGGCCGTGACGGGCGACAGCGACAAGATGTCGGACATCTTCCAATCATTGGCCGACGCGGAGGAGGACGACGAGGAAGACAGCAGTGACGACGGGGGAGTGATCAAAGGGGGTGCCAATTCAGGTCCCAATGCCAATTTGTCAGTGATCGTCAGCAGCAATGATCAGCCTTCAACAAGTGCTGGAGGTGGTGTGCCACAGATGACTTCAGGAACGACGGGTTTCCAGGCCTCCTTCTTGAACAGCATAGCCAGTCCGTCACCTCCTGGAAGTGAAAAAAGCTCGCCAATCAAAGCTCCTCCGCCAGATCAAAATATCCAACAACAGCAACAACCAATATCAGGATCGCCAGCGGGCATGATGTCCAACATACCAATGGGCGGTGCTTCAACTCAGAGGAGAGCCGTCCAGAGCTTGCCCCCGAATACGAAGTTAGTCATGGGACCGAACGGTCAGTACAGCCTTCAAAAGGTCCAGACGATCGAGTTGAGCCAGGAGATGCAGAATGTAAGTTAGATTTTCGCATATTTTTTTGTGCATGCCAAATATTATCTGAGGGAATATTTTAATAGAATTTACGAGCGGTCCAGGCGAAAATGCAGGAAATCGAACGCAAAGTCAACAAGACGGCCAAGGACAAGTCGGACTTGGCGCAGCTGAAGGTCCGCCAGGAGCAGATCCTGGCCTCGGGGAAGCCCGTGGAGGCCAACCCGGTGACTCAGGTATGTCTACTTACTTTTGTATCGCTTCGATGTTTATTCTTGTTCGCTTCTGTTTTATGTAGTCCAGCATGAACATTATTATCATACTTATTATTCTTTTTTTCCTTTGTCCTTGATTTTTTAGCAAGTGTCGCTGACGACCGCGACGAGCGTGGTCTCGTCCCTGCATCCCTCTCCCTCGTACATATCTAACCTCGTAGTAAGTAGTAGATTCATTTTTATAGACTTTGTCAATCTGCTTGTGCATGAAATTATTTTGACATCTTTGCCAATAGACATGACATTCAGTGATTGCTTTTTTCAGCCTCCAGCATCAAAGTCGATACCGGTGCCAAATGTCACGGTCACGAACACGACTCCAATCCGACCTCCAATTGGCCAACAACAGCAAGTTCTGCAAAGTCCAAGGCCAACCCTGACCCCGGGGGCGGCGGCGGCAACTGCAGCAGGATCTGTCAGGCAACCGACTGTCCTGAGCACGGGTGGAGGCCGTAGCGTCATCCCTTCGTTGACGGACAAGCAGAAACGGATCGTGCAAGAGTTCAAGCAGAAGATGGCACTGTTGCCCGAGGACAAACATGCGGCCTTCATCGCCCAGCACAAGGCTGGCCTAATGAAACAGCTGAACTTCCAGCCTAGCCAACTGAGGCTGGCCCAACCCAATGCTGGGGGAGTTCAGGTGGTGAGGCCAGGAGCACCCCCACTTCAGGGTGCTGGTCAACAACAGCAACCAGTTCAGCTGGCACAGCCTCCAACGCTAGCAACGCCCACGGGATCGGGGCCCGTGGTTCAGCCGGGGGTGGCGGCGGCAGGATCTCCTGGAGGGCCGCCCGTGTTGCAACCTCAAAACGTTCAGATCCCGATGCTTCCGACGAAGCCTCTGCCTCCAGGCACGTTGACGACCTCGAAGATCGAGGCCGGCCAGCAGCAGCCTCCGCGGCTAATGCCCACGGCCGTCCCGGTCGCTGTTGTCGCTCCTCAGAATGTAGTGGCACCTCCACAATCAGTGGTGGCCAACAACAACAAGAAGAACCGTGACTGGGTGGAGAGCCAGGTGAGGAAGGACCAGAACGAGGCCGTCAAACCTAACCTCAAACTGCCTTTCAAGAGTCGGGAGGATGCCTGCAAGCGGTTGCTCCGGTATCACGTCTTCCACGAGCTCGGCCCGAGCCCCGACGACATGTGGCAGGCAGAGGACGACTTCGAGGATCAGTCGAACCAGCTGATCGACAAGTACAAGGACATGCTGAGCAAGTACCACTACCTCCTCATGCACGAGTCGATGAGGATGGCCTCTTCCTCGGAGGAGGTCATGCTCGGCCGTCTGTGGGACTCGGACGAGCGACAGCATTTCGCCCGGGAAAAGGAGGAGGTCAAGAACGATCGGCCGATCGAGCTAACCATGTTGACCTCGGAACAGCGAGCGCAATACAAAGAGTTCCTGGTGCAGAAGGAGGAGGCGGAGGCCAAGGCCGAGCTGGAGTCCGCCACTGAGGCCATCAAGGCTGTCGACGACGACGAGGACACTAGCCAACCGCCCGATCTCCTACCCCAAGTCGATGCCCCCGCTATAGCAGACAGGAAGAGGAACCGCTCCTCGGGGTCCAACCCGGGGGAGGCCTCGGGTGGACGCCTCGGTATCAAGTTCTCCCGTTCCGAGAGCGGCAACTGGAAGAAGAAGCCGAAGCTCGACACCTCCTCGGACGTTGCCGACGACACGATTGTCACGGCCGACGAACAGCAGCAACATCAAGATGTCTCCGGTATGGACGACTACTATGCCTCCATCAAGGATGAGCTCAATCGGTACGACAACGTTAGCAACGGGAGCGGCAGTGGAGATCAAGCTCCGCTTTTTTCTCAACAACAAGAGAAAGATGTCGATTTCAGCAGCGTCGTCGACCCGCAACAGGCCATGGTCGACGGCGACGAGGTCGGCGACATGGGCGACATGATGGGGACCACCGCCGACGAGGACGACGCCGTCGCCGCGGCATTCGGGGCCGACTCCGTCCAGAACGCTATCAACAGCATCCTGGTGGACGGCGGGCGGATCGACACGCCCGACCTGAACAACATCACGGGGTTGTTGGACTCGATGGAGGATCAGGATGGCGATTTGGGCGGCGGTCAACAGGACCCGATCACGGAGGCGGCCGTCAACTCCATAATGCAAATGTGACGACTGCAAGAAGCCTAAACTCGAAAGAAAGTACAAAATGTTTCCCAAAAAAATCCGTCCCTGAATGGCATGAACATCAACTCTTATTATCCATAATTTAGTCCCACCTACGTATTAAGCAATTGTATAAAAATAGAAGCATAAATACTGAGCTTTCAACTTTCAGAAATCGTCTATCTATAGGCAGGAATTGTAAGTAGTTAGAATGAATTTGAAAACATCTACATAATTAAAAGTAAATAATTTTGTGATGAAGGCTGTTATACCAAGGAACTTAAAAATATTATACTACTGTTTCATTTGCTCATCAAAACGAAAATAAATAAATAAATCACTAAACATTAAACCACATATTTGTACCATGTTTTTTTGTAGTAGCATGATCAGAGATAATTCTAGCTACCTTTTAAAAGGTCCTACATAGATGATATCAAAACACAGAATGGCTTTTGGTATTCATGTATAGTGCAAACTTAGTGACAGAGGCGCATTTTCGTAAATTGACCACAAAAGCTACGAATATTTTATTAGACAATGTCACCATAACTACAGATATTATTTCCCCCACACAAAATTTTCTGTCAGATTTACTTTGCTTTTCAAAAA
>JAAUYL010077593.1_pt1 | contig 18624 bp, 16 predicted proteins | sample 7278011 | NCBI WGS metagenome assembly JAAUYL01 (sample SAMN14350225, study PRJNA611818) | marine sediment metagenome | isolation source: surface marine sediment (1.8m) | place: French Polynesia: Moorea | collected 2018-08
CAGCGAAACGCCTCACTTCTCAGTGTGATTAATAATTAACTCAACTATTGCGCTCTAGTTTTTAGATTTTAGATAAACTGCCTGAGTGGCGATAGTGCTACCCAGCCCTAGGGGTTTCATGTCGCGCAGCGAAACGCCTAATACCAACCTGACTCCTTTGACATCCTCCCCGGCTGCGCCGGCGTGGGGATTCCTACCGAGCCCTAGCTCCTCGGTGGGTTGACCCCTCACAGGCTGCTGCTACCTTGGCGGTAGTTTTAGGCTGGCCTCCGCGTCCATTTAGAGTCTCAGAATGCCCTCCCGCAACTTACCAAAAATTCTTATGGATGTTTATTTGTGCCTTCAGGGCGCGAACTGCTAATTGACCTAAAAGCTTCCCAAGTTCAGCTCTGAAGGTGAAGGAGTTTCGACAAACATCTTCTTTTCTACAGTATTTATGAGACTTGGCGGGTCTTCAAACCAACTTCATTACAACACAGAAAGTCGCCCGCTTATTGGCGAGGCTTTAAACCCAATTTTTCGGTAAAATCATACATTAGACATCTCCGGAAAAGAGGGAACACTTAACTGGGAACAGGGAACAGGAAGAAAGAATAGATAATCCATGGATGATAATTGAATTGATTTTTAATTTTCACGCCTATATCTATTTATTCAGCAACGCCAATAAAAGATAAAGCAGTCAACATTACTGGCGCTGACATCCTCAAATTCTCAAATATGGTCTGTGCTGCGAATTTAACTTATGTACATCGCTAATCCGACGGCTCCCCTATCTAACTTCGCGCCTTCTGACTTGAGCTATAAATAGGTAGGCAAAATTAAACCTAAAATAACTGTAGCAGGACTTACGCAGGGTTACTATATATAGAGTGCAAAAACTGTAGCGCTATAGTTTTTAACACTACATACATGGTCTGGTGCGTAAGTCCTATGTAGAAAATAAATTAGCCCAAACCATTCTGACTCTTGACTCCTCTGTTTCTTATTCAAGTTTCATGAACGTTATTTGTTGCTACCTCTATAGGCGGTATTTCTTTATTAGGTAAAGATTTAATCTGATCTGGGCTAAAATTTAAACTAGAAAACAAAGGTAAAATTTCTTTACTAAAAGCCTCTGCTGCCTTAGAACGGTAACGATTAGGATTATAAATGACTGATAATATTCTATTAATAACTATCTGATCTATTTTAGCCGTAGTCAAAACCCCAATTTGTAATTCCTTCTCAATAGCAGAAACAGAAACAAAAGCCACCCCCAAACCAGACTGAACAGCATTTTTAATTGCCTCAATTGAATTTAGTTCCATCTCCACCTTCAGACGGCGAGTATCAATGCCACTTTCGGATAAAACTTGATCGATTACTTTGCGAATAGTAGATTGAGAGTCCAAAGTAATAAAGTTTAAGTGATACAAGTCATCTTTTTGAATAGTCTCCTTTTCAGCCAGAGAATGAGAAACAGGCAAAATTAAGGCCAGTTCATCCTCAGCATAAGGCACAACTTCCAAAGACTCCTGCAACTCCGGAGGAACTTCACCCCCAACAATAGCCAAATCTATTTGTCCATTAGCCACACTCCAAGCAGTACGACGAGTAGAATGAACGTGCAACTGTACAGCCACATCAGGATATTTTTGTCTAAACATCCCTATCATTCGGGGCAGTAAATAAGTACCAGTAGTTTGAGAGGCACCAACAATTAAAGTACCTCCCTGGAGATTTTGCAAATCTTCAATCGCCCGGCAAGTTTCTTGACAAAGAGACAGTATTTTCTCGCCGTAAGTAAGTAGCAAATGACCAGCTTCAGTTAATTGTGCCCGGCGACCACCCCGGTCGAATAAGGGCACATTCAACTGTCGCTCTAAATTTTGCACCTGCAAACTAACTGCTGGTTGAGAAACAAACAGACTATCAGCAGCTCGTTTAAAGCTACCTTCAGCAGCGATCGCTTTGAGAATGCGTAATTGGTCTAGGGTGAAAGGAAGCTCAGACATATTGTTAAAGGAAAAAAAATTTAGGGAGTTGATGCCGAAAGGTTTCCCTAATGGACAAATTGCTGACGTAATGGCCTTTGATTTGATTAGATAGGTTGTTGGAGAGCAAGAAGAGAGTGGAGAACTAATGAGAAGTTTGAATTTATAGTCTTTTTGTGTATTAAAGCAGGTTTTTATTTATAAAAACCATTTGCTATTTTTGCCAAGATTAAGTTTTTCCACAAGGAGTCAGGAATACTGAGTTATAAGTCAAGAGATAGAAGCAAGGAATAGGGGAACAAGGTTGAAAAATACTCCTTATCTTCTCATCTCCTCACCTTCCCCTCTCTTGATTAAATAGAACTCAAATGAGTTCTATAGCAGTAGCCACAGCAATAACCTGAGAATTATGGAACACCTGACTTTTGCTCTTTGCTATAAGTTGCCTATTGTATAAGTTGAGGAAAAAATCGAAATAATCTTTCCACACCTCATGTCAACCTGTCTTCTCATCCCCTGGTCTTTTCTGGTTAGTTCATCAAGCTCCGATCGTCGTGTTTAGATTAAACTAAATCAGGGACAAAAGTGCCTGAGACATAAGTTGAAGGTCAAGACTTAGACTTACCGGAAGCATAGAGCTAACCTATAAGTCTGAGCTGGAACTTGAGATTTCCATATTCCTCAGCCGAGGCATAAATAATTTCTTGGGCAAATTAGTCTCCACACTCAGCGCATTTCCTTCCCCTTGAATGGGGTTAGCAGTTTACGTCCCTTTAGCATACTGCTGGAGGATTCCTCCAAAAGTTAACTTTTATTATCAATTTCCTATATTGGCCATGTCTAATGATTCGTTAACCCTTAGCCATTTAATCATCTTGGGGTTACTGCTGAGTTTTGCGATCGCCCATAGTGGTTTAGCTGCCATCCGAACCTGGGCCGAAAATAAAATTGGTCCTAGACTCTACCGCATCTTATTTGCCCTAGTCAGTCTACCACTAGCAGTAGTTCTGATTGTGTACTTTTTCAATCATCGTTATGATGGCTTACAGTTATGGCAACTGCAAGGTGTCCCAATTGTCAAACCTATAGTCTGGATACTATCAGCAATTTCATTCCTTTTCCTATACCCCTCTACATTCAACCTGTTAGAAATTGCAGCAATTCAAAAGCCCCAAGTCCATCTCCATGAAACAGGGATTATTCGCATTACTCGCCATCCCCAAATGGTAGGCCAAATAATCTGGTGTATTGCCCACACCCTTTGGCTAGGAACAAGCTTTACTTTAGTTACCTCAGTTGGCCTTGTTTTACACCACTTATTTGGCGTTTGGCATGGGGATCGCCGACTTCAGGAGCGTTTTGGTGAATCTTATGAGAAATTAAAGTCTCGAACATCAGTTATTCCTTTTCTGGCAATTATCCAAGGACGTCAAACCTTACAGTTGCATGAGTTTCTCCGATGGGCTTACCTTGGGGTAGGAGTTTTTGTCCTCTTATTCTGGCAAGCTCATCCTCTATTAATTCGTGCAACTGGGAGCGTATACTGGTAGCATGATCCCAGGATATAAAAAATTTAATTAATATAGATTCAAGGATCATGGTTTTGTCAGTGAACCAAAATAGTTTTAAACAAGAGGTGTTAGAGTCTTCTAACCCAGTTTTAGTTCATTTTTGGGCACCTTGGTGTGGCTTGTGTAAAATGATTGTGCCCCAATTATTAAAATTTCAATCTGAGTGGAATGGCCATTTAAAGCTTGTAGGGGTCAATGCTGATGAAAGTTTAAAGCTTGCTAGTAGCTATCAACTGAAAACTTTGCCTACTTTGATTCTGTTTGAGGATGGTCAAATAGTTAATCGAGTAGATCATTTTCAGGCACGAGAAGATTTCCGAAGGACATTGGATGCTTTTATGTTAACGTTGGTTGAAAACCCGCGCTCTCCTGCAAGGGACCGTCGGGATGAAAAACAATCAATCTTGTGGTATAATCAAGTTGGTTACTGACCCGCCCGGACGTATACGAACAGATAGGTTAACCGACAAAGAGTACCAATTTTGGGTAACACCGCAGAAAGATCGGTAGATCGGGGAAGAGGAATGGTCACTGGGAACACTCCATACTTGAACTCAACACATACAACAAAAAGTTTTTTGTTCAAATATTTAGGCTGCTGGGCTAGCAGTGTCAGCGCCAGTCGCTCATGGGGGAGACCCCCTTTGGCGGCGCTGTCTTGTCTGTGGAGCGACCATAAGACCAAAAAGAGGTTCAACCTTGGAGGCGGGTGCTATGTTAGCGCAGCTCCTCTGCAAGAGGCAGCAGAAAGACCTAATCAGTAATGTTTAGGAATCCCGCGTTGTTGCTCAAGTTCAACGTCGGGAGGATGTCAATCAGTCAAAATTCAGGCATTAAGAAATCCCGATAGATAATTCTAGGGATTTTTTTTTGATTGTTAAATATTGGAAGACTTACATCTGTGGCGGTCATATTATCTATTTAACATAGGCTAGCGATTTGTTAATCGTTAATCATACTGTTACTGAGTTTCAAATAAAGAGGTTAGAACTAGAAATGAAGGGAATAATAGTTTCCTTTGGAGCTAGTTTTAGCCTCTTTCTGTTTTCTATTGATTTATACTTTGCAGTGTTTTATCCCGTATTTATCAGTAGAAAAATTACTATCATTTGAGTCGGGTATGATTAAACATATTCAAAATTTTAGTCAATTATTAATGATAATCTTGTTCATTAATTGATAATTGATAATGGATAATTGATAATTACAAGAAGGTTAAAACCGTTATGTAATTGAAGATTGGGAAATATCCTAGCACTTTTTTTCCCCTTAAAAGGGTCGGCTTTAAACCACAATTATTTAATTAACAATTAATAATTAATAATTCGGTAAATTAAATTTTAGTAGATTGAAATGTTGGGGTTTGTAGAGGGTTTACAACAGTTATAATAATTGATAATAGAAGATAATTTTGCTTCTATTGATGCCGATTAAATTTTTGTTATGGGTGGTATTAGTTGGGAAGTTTACGAACAGTTATTAAACAGTTGGCAAGATAATTATTGTTGTCGCGTAACTTTTTTAGAAGGGTGCTTATAAATTATCTCGCCGAGTCGTCGCCATGAATTTATTAAAAGTAATATTGGTTGGTTATTAGAGGTTTATTTTGAGGAAATTCGCATTCGTTTTTATGGTTTTGGTTCAACTACTTTTCGGTCTAAAGTAACAGTTAGAGGTATTGAACCTGATGAATGTTATTGTCTGTTTAGTAATAAGGATATTCCTGATTTAGCTATTGAAGTTGCGATCGCCAGTGGAGGTATTAATGCTTGAGAAGTTTATCGAGGTTTAGGAGTTTCTGAAGTTTAGTTTTGGCAAAACGGAAGTTTTGATATTTTGGTGCATCTCATATTTGCAAAAATACTTTTTTCCTATATATTCTCTGTTCCCTGTTCCCTCCATACCTGTTCCCTAAAAGCCAGAAATTTTTGGCTTTATTCAAAATTGAGATGCACCCTTATATTTATTGTCTAAATGAGGGAAAATATGAACCGGTGCTTAGGAGCAAATTGTTGTCTGAATTGGATATAGATTTGTTGACAAATTATGTCGAATCTGATGAACCTTTCGATGCGGTTTTATAATTTCGGCAACAAATTCGCGATCGTCTGTAGATTTGATGATGTGCTAAAATTTTGACCAGAAAGCTATAGGAGAATTTACTTGAAAATGGCAGAAATTACTACCGATAAATTACCGCAAAGTTTACAGACTCTATTTATAGAGGTCGAACGCACAAAAACTCCACTAACCTATCATCCATGAAGGAAAACCATTAGCGATCGTTTATCCTGCTACCACTGAAACTAAACGCCCTCCCTGTGAGGTAATGAAAGGAACTGATGAAATATTAGGGGATATAGTCGCTCCTGCTGCCGAACCTATTCCTCCTTCATCTAACTGACTAGCTAGTTTTGGGCAAGATAGAGGAAAATTTGTCGTGCCAGAGGATTTTAACGAACCTTTGCTGGAAGAGATTACCGAAAAACTTAATAGTGTTTACACTCAACACTCCTCGGACTTAGATGAGAATATTGCTATGATGCAGTTTAGCAGCTTGAGAAGTGAAGAGTGGTAATGTATAGAGGAGAGATTTGGTTGGCAACACTTCCTCAACCTCTGGGTTCAGAACCAGGTTATCGCAGACCAGTATTAATCGTTCAAAATGACAGTTTTAATCGTAGCTTGATTCAAACTGTAATTGTGGTGCTTATCACTTCCAATCTAGAATTAGGTGAAGACCCGGAAATGTTTTGCTGCCAAAAAAAGCAAGTGGACTACCGCGAGATAGTGATAACTCTGAATAAGTTGTTTTTAGAACAACGAGTTAGTTCTTTGTCGGAGGAGTTGCAGGAGAATGTTAATGAAGGTCTGCGTCTAGTTATGTATCTTTAGAGTAATGTGGGGCGATCGCTCATGTAGGTTTGGTTGTTCGCGTTAGCGTTGCGTTCGCGTTAGCGTTGCGAAGCAAAGCATGGAACGTAGCTTGCTTCCCGCAGGGTAACCCAACATAATTTCTAGTTTAGGTCTTTGTTGGGTTGTGCTGTCGCTTAACCCAACCTACAATTTCACCGCTACAGAGAATCATAAAAAAAGGCAAGAGAGACTTTGCCACTCTTGCCTAACTTTGAATTTCAGGGTTTTTTGGGTTTATATTAGGAAAAAGTGCCCCACAATCACCACCATCACTACCATCGCCACTATCGCCACCAAGATTTGCTAGTGCAGAACCCTTTATGGTTAAAAAGTGTGGCAAGTCAAATTCAAGAGTTGCAAGAAAATTTGATTGAGTTATTGCCCGATGATACTATTTTATTACCAGAAGATTTGAAAGATATTTTGCAGGAGCAGTTCAAACGCCTATCGGAAACGGAAAAACAAACCCTCTCACTCTTGGCAACAAAAAATCAACCTATTAGTCTGGCGCAACTGTTAGAAACTGCACAAATACAACTATCCAATTTACTCAAAACACTACAATCTCTGTGTAGGCATTGTTTCATTGAAAAACAAGGAAATCTTTACAGTGTGCCACCTGTACTCACAGGGCAGATGAATTTTTTGTTTTTTTTTTCAACCATTGTGCAATAGTTTTATTAATTTACCTATTATTACAAATAATTAAAATTATATTTCTTTAGCAAAGCACATTCAATGAATTAATACAACTCTCTGTTTACAATTGTTCAAATAATGGCTTTGAGTAAGCTCAGAATAAGTTAAAATTTTTCCTAACTAAATCTATATAACAATTGAGGTTTGAGGCTGAAAAAAATATAGTGTTTGTTCTGGGTGATGATTCCTGGTAAAATCTTCTATAGTCAAAGATAAAAGTTCAGTTTCTGCTCTATAAGGAGAATTTCAATGGCAACTCTGACAGTTTTAAAGTTCCCAACTGCAGACGGTGCAGATCAAATGATTAGTATTTTGAGTGACCTACAAAAACAAGAACTAATCAAAATTCAAGATGCAGCAATTGTGAGTTGGACAGAAGGAAAGAAAAAACCCAAAACCCGTCAACTATATGACCTTAAAGCTCTAGGTGCTCTGGATGGTGCTTTCTGGGGGATGCTATTTGGTATTATTTTCTTTGTACCAATTTTTGGAATGGCGATCGGCGCAGCATTAGGAGCCTTAAGTGCTTCTTTTACAGATATCGGCATCAATGATGATTTCATTAAAGATGTCCGTACAAAAGTAACTGAGGGAACTTCTGCCTTATTTTTGTTAAGCACAGATGCAGTTGTAGATCGGGTAGCAGAAGCGATTGAAGAGCTAAATTTTGAAATTGTAGCAACCAATCTGCCAAAAGAGCAGGAAGAAAAATTGCGTGAAATGTTTGTTCACTAAATCTGCCTCTAATACCTAATATCAAATATATATCAAACGGCGATCGCCTCTATTTAAGCAAAGAGCGATCGCCTAATTTTGGAACAGAAAGAATTACTTAGTAGGCCACTCAGTATGGAAGAACTCACCACGAGGCTTATCAATACGCTCGTAAGTGTGAGCGCCGAAATAATCCCGTTGAGCTTGAGTCAAGTTTTGAGGTAAAGTTCCCCGACGATAACTATCAAAATAATCGAGAGAAGCACTAAATGCAGGAACAGGTAATCCTAACTGACCAGCTAGACCAACAACTTCCCGCCAAGCATCCTGGCGATCGAGAATAGTCTGCTTAAACTCTGGAGCTAACAATAAATTAGGTAGACTAGGATTTTCATCAAAAGCCTTCTTAATCTTATTCAAAAATCCAGCTCTAATAATACAACCACCTTTCCAAATTCGTGCCGACTCACCCAAATTCAGATTGTAATTAAATTCCTTGGATGCAGCAGCCAACAATGCCATACCTTGAGCATAAGAACAAATCTTAGAACAATACAAAGCATCCCGCACCTTATTAATCATAGCTTGGGCATCGCCTTCATACTTACCAGCAGGACCAGTCAATTCCTTAGCAGCAGCTACACGCTCATCCTTAATACCAGACATAATCCGAGCATTAACAGCAGCAGTAATAGTTGGAACAGCAACCCCCAACTCTAAAGCATTAATTACCGTCCATCTACCTGTACCTTTTTGTCCAGCAGAATCAACAATCATGTCAACTAAATGATTGCTAGTCTCAGTGTCTTTCTTCGTAAAGATATCTGCAGTAATTTCAATTAAGAAAGATTCCAACTCTGGAGTTTTGTTCCACTCAGCAAAAATTTCATGCAGTTGTTCGTTGCTAATTCCTACAGCATTTTTCAACAAGTCGTAGGCTTCAGCAATTAACTGCATATCGCCATACTCAATCCCGTTATGTACCATTTTCACATAGTGACCAGCTCCACCAGGACCAATGTAGGTGACACAAGGACCATCATCAACTTGAGCAGCTATTTTAGTTAAAATTGGTTCTAATTCTTTGTAGGAAGCCTCTGTACCACCAGGCATTAAACTAGGTCCCCATAAGGCACCTTCTTCTCCACCACTAACTCCCATCCCCATGAAACCTAATCCGGTAGATTCTAAATCTCTAGTACGGCGTTCTGTATCTTCGTAGAGGGAGTTACCACCGTCGATGATCATGTCATCTTTGTCTAAGAGGGGTTTAAGTTGTTCGATAACTTTATCAACTGGTCCTCCTGCTTTTACCATGACCAGGATTCTACGGGGTCTTTCTAGGGATTGAACAAAATCTTCTAAAGTATAAGCAGCGTGTACGTTTTTCCCTTGTGCGCGCTCTGCCATAAATTTTTCTGTTTTATCGCCACTGCGATTGTATACAGAGATAGGGAACCCGTTACGTTCTACGTTGAGGGCTAGGTTTTCTCCCATTACAGCTAGACCTATAACACCAAATTTTTGCTGTCCCATAATAATTTTTACTTCCCTGACTTTTTCTCTAATTTAAGTTACCGTTCTTAGATTACAGGTCTTTTTTTTTGACGGTTTCCAGTAAAGGTTTTTTTTAATATTTCAAGTATAGGCTGATACAAATAAATTAATATTTAAGGGAGGGTAAAAATTCTGTATCAATAAATTCAGAACTATTCTTGATTTTAGTAATCTCAAGTCTAATTCTAGATGTAGAATATGAATAAATTATGATATTCTACTGTAGATTACAGATTAATTTAATCATTGCAATAGTTTTGATAGTTCAAAGGGGTAATTTATGGATGAATTAAAGTATCTTGCTAATTGGGTAAAAGAGCAGCACGCTCAAGAATATATTTTGACTTGGTTGTTGAATCAGCCTGGGCTTTGGTGGTCTGATGGAGAAGCATATCAAGCAGCTTTACAGAAGTCTGGAAAGTTGCTGAAGGAGTATGTTAAAAAAAATCAAACTGGGGATTTATTCCAAGGTATTGCAGAAAAAATTATAGATGATGAAAGTTGGGATGAAGTGGCTGAGTCTCTGACAAGAATTATTTCCGTTTATCAAGATGAGTTGGTAAAATTGCAGGATTATAGTCGGCGCAAAAATAGCAAAAAGATTTTAAAAAAAAGTCTGAATAGTGAAGATTTATCTGTTGAAGATAATGAAGAAATGGAAATACAACAGGCTCTGCCAGACCCATTTACTGATGCTTTGACAGGAGAGGAATAGGGAGAGGGGGAAGTGTGGGAAGTGTGGGGAGAGGGGGAAATAAATGTGGGAAGTGTGGGGAGAGGGGGAAGTGTGGGAAGTGTGGGGAGAGGAGGAAGTATCAAGTATATAAAAGCATATTTTTGTTGAGATTTTATACTGAATAAAAGCGGTCGCGTCAGCGGAACGGAGTTCTATCGCTTATCCCTATCAGGAGTGGGGGAGTTGGCGATAAGTAAACATTAAGAATAATTAACACCCTCCTGGCTAATAATTATCAAAAAAGTTCCATGCGCTTGTGTTAGGAACGGAAACTAAATTAAGATTGGAAAATTCTGGTTTCTGCTATAGAAACCTCTAGAGCGTAATTAATTTTATCCGGTTTTATTTTCTTCTATTCTGTCTCCAGAATTGCTGTCTCCTGACTCCTTCTTTGAAATTATTGATGTCTTTTTTCTGCGGATAAAACTCTTAAAGCAGGAATATTTAATAATTTAATTGATTTACCATCTATAGAAATTAATTTTTGTTCGCTTAACTTGGCAAAAACTCTGGAAAGAGTTTCAGGAATAGTACCTAATGATGCAGCTAATTGACTTTTAGTCATATCTAGTTTTATTTCTGATGGGTCAGAAGAGCGATCGCTTAACTCTAACAAATAAACGGCTAATCTTCCTGGTACTTCTTTCAGTGATAAATCTTCAATTAATTTTGCAAATAAGCGCAAATTTTTGGCAAAAATTGACAACATATTAATAGCAATAGTTGGCTGATTTTCTAATAGTTTTAAAAATTCTTGTCTCGGTAAAAATAATAACTCACTTTTTGTCAATGCTTCAGCAGAAGCAGGATAACATTTGCCATCAAAAGCTGGCACTTCAGCAAAATGTTCTCCCCTAGTAAATATGTGTAAAATTTGTTCTTTTCCTTCAGGAGAAAATTTAAAAATTTTGACTTTGCCAGAGAAAATAATAAAACAGCCTCTACCTTTTTCTCCTTCCCAAAAAATCGGTTCTTTTTTTTGATAAGTTTGAAGTTTAGCTATTTGGCTAACAGCCTGCAAATGTTCTGAGGGAAGATTATTAAACATTTGAGTATTAGCTATGAATTGACTGATTTTTGATATCTGTTCATTCATTGTTTATTTCAGAAATTATTTAAGTCTGTAAGTCTAATTAAACGTAAAAAAAATTGTACACTCGGCTTTACCAAAAAGTATTATAAGAATAATTTTTAGCTAAATTTTACCATATAAAAAGTGTGATATTTGTATTTTACAAACAATATTTTATCGGATATTTATGAAATTAAAAAACAAAGTTATTAGTTATTAACTTGCAGATAATTAGACTTTTTTCCTATAAAAATAGATTTTGTTATCAAGGGAACAGAAAAAAGTCTTAATTTTCACTTGTAGAGCTATAGGTGGTGATGTAGCATTAGTGAATTTTTCAAAATGCTTGGTAGGAATTTCTACTTAAAAAAGATTTTTTAACTAAGTTTTAATAACAGCCATCACTTTTGAGATTTATCATAAAAATAGAAGTTTGCAGTTAAGTAAAATACAAATTATTCAGCAACCTCAAAAATTTACTAATTATTGACTCAAGTCAAAGACAGAATTTCTACTCAGTAACTAAAGTAAAAATATAAGACTTCTTGCAGAAGTCAGGGAATAGGGAATAGGGGGGATAAAATTTTTGATTCTATATCTCTAATTGATTGAATTAAAACTTTTGCAAGAGGTCTATACAGATAAAAACCTACCAGGAGAAAAAAATTATGTCTATGTTTTGCGAACAATGCGAACAAACCGCCAGTGGGCAAGGTTGCCACCAGTGGGGAGCTTGTGGCAAAGGGCCAGAATTGAACGCTGTACAAGATTTATTAGTTTACTGTCTGCGGGGGTTAGCAGAAGTCAGACTCCAGGCAAAACAATTAAATATTTCTACTAGAGAAATAGATGTCTTTATCTGCGAGTCAATATTTGCCACAATGACAAACGTTAACTTTGACAAAAAAAGCTTTGCTCAATATATTAAAGTTGCGATCGCTCACCGGGAAAACTTGAAAACTCAGATTCCTGAAACAAAATTCTCTCCCCTAGCTAACTACGAACCAGACTACAGTGAAAGTTTATCTCTCCAAGGAGAAAATGTTTCCCTCAAATTTCTTGCTCAGTCTGATAATAATGTTGATATATTCTCTCTCAAATTAACAGTTATCTATGGAATTAAAGGAGCAGCTTCCTACACATTCCACGCTATGGAGTTGGGAGAAGAAGATGAAAAAATTTATGATTTTATTGCTGAAGCATTAGTTGCTCTGGATAACCAAGACCTAACCCTTGACGACTGGGTAAACCTAGGGTTGCAAGTGGGAGAAATTAATCTCAAAGCAATGGAATTGTTAGACGCAGGTCATACAAAAACCTACGGTCATCCCGTACCTACCGCTGTACCTTTGCATCCTCGAAAAGGAAAAGCAATATTAGTTTCCGGTCACGATATTCGACAACTTGCAGCAATTTTGAAACAAACTGCTAATACTGATATTACTATCTATACTCATGGCGAACTTTTACCTTCCCACGGTTATCCGCTTTTGAAACAACAATATCCCCATTTTTACGGTCATTATGGAACCGCTTGGCAAAATCAGACTAAAGATTTTGCTAAATTCCCAGGTCCGATAATAGTCACAACTAATTGTTTGATGCCACCCCACGAAAATTATGAGGATAAATTATTTAGTATCGGTCCGGTGGGATATCCGGGAATGACTCATTTAGATACTACCTCAGACGGTACGCCAGATTTTTCTCCTGTTATTGAAAAAGCATTGTCAATGTCTGGGTTTACCGAGGATGGAGAACCGAAACAAGTAATGGTTGGTTTTGCCCGAAATACAGTTTTGAATGTTGCTGATACTGTGGTTGATGCGGTGAAGCAAGGTAAGATTCGTCATTTCTTTTTAGTGGGTGGTTGTGATGGAGCGAAACCAGACCGGAATTATTATACCGAGTTTGTGGAGAAGGTGCCGGAAGATTGTGTGGTTTTGACTCTTGCTTGTGGTAAGTTCCGCTTTTTTGACAAAGAAATGGGTTTAATAGGGGAAATTCCTCGGTTGATGGATGTTGGTCAGTGTAATGATGCTTATTCGGCAATTCAAATTGCTTTAGGTTTGGCAAAAGCGTTTGATGTAAGTGTCAATGAGTTGCCGTTGTCAATGATTTTGTCTTGGTATGAGCAAAAAGCAGTGGCAGTTTTGCTGACTTTGTTGTATTTGGGAATTAAAGATATTCGGTTAGGACCGACTTTGCCTGCATTTATTTCGCCAAATGTGTTTGAGTTGTTGAAGCAGAAATATAACTTACAGGCGATCGCTACTCCCGATGAAGATTTAGCTGCTTGTTTGGGTTGTGGTTGAGATGAATAAGGAACAGAGATTCATAGCATTTACCAAATTAACGCCGTGTACAACTTTTTCCAACCGACGAAATTTAGGGAGTTGTGAGAACCAGACTTTCCGCTCTTGACCCAGAAACGCTGATTATTCCCTAGAAACTTGCACATCGCCTAAATTAGTATAATATGCAAAGGCAGATTTGTACTTACAGCGCTTTTTAGATTGATAAACCACATCGTCATAACCAAAACTCTCTAGGGGCGAATGGCGATTCGCCCCTACTCTAGTCTACCGTATAGGAAAACCGCTGTAAGCAATATCTACTTAAATTACTAAATTAGTAGTGTACTATTAATACTTAAAAATTATTCTGGTCAAAAAATTCCTGTTTGGGTAGCATTTTCTGGGAAAGATTAGTCTAGATAGGCTAATTACTTTCGAGGCTATAAAAGTAGCTATTTGTGTAACATTCCGCAGAAATACTCTTAGCTTTCAAGTATTTATACCTTTTTGAAGTTAAATCTTCTATTTGTATATTTGAGGCTATTTTATTACTTTTTTTTGTGTGATTAGTATTATTGCGATGAAAGAACACTGTAGTTTTTATCATTCTTCAAATTCCTCAAACAGTTCAGCAAAAGATACCCCAACCAATCCTAAACTGGTTTCTGGAAATACAAATTTTACAGCCTATCCAAAATAAAACTCCTCCCCCATCAGTAATGCAAATAGCGTTATTCTTTTCCGTGAACAATGCATTGATGATGTCTCTAGCAAAAATCAAGATATCGAAATTAATTCCCTAGTAACAGAAACTTAAGTCAACAATAAAAACATGGATACAAATAATTATCTTCCAGAAGAACCAGAAAAACCTAGAGTTATTATGGTTATTTCTCCTCAAGAATTAAATCAACTAGAAATTGATGCAGAGTCAGACAACTCAACCCGTGAACTACTCTTAAATAGACAAGTTTCTTTGCTTGATGATTCAGCAAAAGACGATAGTTCTCTTATTCAAAAACTGAGAAATAGTGGACTTCTTAATCCAGAAACTATCTTAATTCAAAGTCCTTACGATTGTATAAATATCTTGAATAAGAGTAGGTTGAGCTATAAACATGATAATTCCATTTTAGTATCAACTTAAGATTCAAGAAGTAGGGAGAAGCAATACAAGAGAAACGTTAAATAATACTCCTCATCTCCCCTACTCCCTACTCCCTCTGCTGGAGATTTTGTCAATCAATTATAATTTATTACCACATTCAGGGCAGAAATTATTAGTAGCAACATTTTCGTATCCACAGTTGCTACAAGTAATTAACTCCACCGCTTGCTCAAGCTGTTTGCGAATAGGCAACCCCACCATTTGAGCATTACTCTTACCAGGAGCAACCATTGGATAACAATTTTCATCCTTAGTTACACGAGCATCCATTAAAACAGGTCCGTCGTGAGCTAACATTTGAGCGATCGCCTCTTTCAACTCATCCCGACGAGAAATCATCATCCCCTTGACCCCATAAGCTTGAGCCAACTTAACAAAATCAGGCATTCCCACTTCCATATTAGATGAAGAATAACGCTCGCCAAAAAATGCCTGTTGCCACTGACGCACCATACCCTGCCAACCATTATTAATAATCACAGTTTTAACATTAATACCATAATGCGCCAGAGTACCCAACTCCTGAATATTCATTTGAATACTCGCATCACCAGCAATACAAATCACCTCTCGGTTTGGCAATGCCACCTTCGCACCCATAGCAGCAGGCATTCCATAACCCATCGTACCCAAACCTGCACTAGAAATCCATTGCCGAGGACCATTTTTCAGAAATTGAGCTGCCCACATTTGATGCTGACCAACATCAGTAGTATAGTAAGCGTCTGGAGCCATTTTGCCAATTTCATTAATCACCTCTTGGGGTGACATACTGTCTGGATGTTGGGGAGCGACTAATGGATAATCTTGTTTCCAACGATTAATTCGTTCTAACCAAAGTTGAGTTTGATTAGAATTAACTGGTTCATCAGTCTCCCGACAACGACTTAGCATATCAATCAAAACTTGACGCACATCTCCCACGATAGGCACATCAGGAGTCCGGTTTTTACCGACTTCTGCCGGATCAATATCAATATGAATTACTTTGGCGTGACAAGCAAATTCATCTAACTTTCCTGTTACTCGGTCATCAAAACGAGCGCCAACAGCAATTAACAAGTCACACTCACTCACAGCAAAATTGGCATAAGCAGTGCCGTGCATTCCTAACATTCCCACTGACAGGGGGTGATGTTCATTAAAAGCACCTTTACCCATCAGAGTAGTAGTAACAGGAACATTAAAATGTTCTGCTAATTCTTGAATTTCTCCATGAGCATCAGCAGAAATTGCACCACCGCCTATATACAATAGAGGACGGCGTGCTTCTCGGATTAAATTAACCGCTTGGTTAATCTGGCGAGGGTTGCCTTTAGTAGTGGGACGATATCCAGGTAGTCTGATAGAACCAGGTTCAACTGGCTCATACTCAAATTCTTCTAATCCTACGTCTTTGGGTACGTCAATCAAAACTGGACCTGGACGACCTGTACTGGCAATATGGAATGCTTCGGCAACAATTCTGGCCATATCTCTAGGGTCTCGGACAACATAGGAATGTTTAACTATGGGTAGGGTGATACCATAAATGTCTGTTTCTTGGAAGGCATCAGTACCAATCATTGGTCGGCCTACTTGCCCTGTAACTATAACCATGGGAATTGAGTCCATCTGAGCAGTAGCAATACCTGTTACTAGGTTTGTTGCTCCTGGACCTGAGGTGGCAAAGCATACACCTACTTTACCAGTAGCACGGGCATATCCATCGGCGGCATGGGCGGCTCCTTGTTCGTGTCGGACTAGGATGTGTTGTAAGTCTCCTGCTGCTTCTGACCGGTAAAGTTCGTCGTAGATGGGCAAAATAGCACCACCTGGGTAGCCAAATATGTGTTTGACTCCATGACGTTTAAGACTATCCATTAGTGCAAAGGCACCAGTAGCTCGCTTGATGGTTACTTTAGTCTGTAACTGCACGGGTAGTTCCTCTCTAGATACTATTATTTATAATTAAATCTATAATTATAATCGAAAATGTGATGTAATAAAAGGTCTTTTTGAGATAAATTCTAGAAAAGTTTAAGATTCTATATATGATTTTTTTGGTATTTTTAATATTTTGACAGCCTATTAAAAAGCCTTCTAGATAAATGTATATTTATTAACAAACAAGGCCCACTTGGCGGTGATATTAAAGGATGGCATCCTGATAAACGAGTAGACTTAAAACTTATAGTGTAAGGAGTGAATAACTTGAAAAAAGTAGAAGCTATTATTCGGCCTTTTAAATTAGACGAGGTGAAAATTGCTCTCGTTAATGCAGGTATCGTGGGTATGACTGTTTCTGAAGTCAGAGGGTTTGGACGTCAGAAGGGGCAAACTGAAAGATATCGGGGTTCTGAATATACGGTTGAGTTTTTGCAGAAGCTAAAGATTGAAATCGTAGTTGAGGATGACCAAGTGGATATGGTTGTTGATAAGATTATTAGTGCTTCCCGTACAGGAGAGATCGGCGATGGTAAGATTTTCATTTCTCCAGTAGATAAAATTGTCCGCATTCGGACTGGGGAAAGTAATATGGAGGCAATCTAGTTCTAGGGGCAGATTTTGTTTGATGTGTTAGGTGGTAGGTAGTTCTTCATCTTTATATTAACAAGATGGTAAGTGAAAGATTAATTTTTTTCATACCTAATACCTAACACTTTCTTCTTAGAGAATAATTTGTATAGTAAGCTTTTTATTTTAGCAATACAATTAAATGGTGATGTGATTAATTATTGAGAATTGCTGAAGAGCGGGTATGATTTTCGTGCTTAGGAAGTAGTTATAATCAATATTGCAAAAAGGGTGGAAATGATATAAATAGGTGGCTTTTTTGATTCTATCAGCTCCTTTTAAAGATAAATTTAGATATCCTCCGTTTTATAGAATTCTTTTTTTTAATAGGTATTAATGGCAAAACAACTTTCTTTAAACTTTAATAACCTCAGTAAATTTTCCTGGGAAAAATACTTTGAGGATGCTAGAAAAATTGAACCATATTTTAGTTCAAGTCAAGGTATTTTATTTGAGGCAGACTGCCTGAACATTTTACCGAAGATTAAAGATGAAATTGCTGATGTAATTTTTGCCGACCCTCCTTTTAATTTAGGGAAAGATTATGGAAATAAATCTAATGACTCTCTGGCAGATAGTGAATATTTGAATTGGTGTTTTGCTTGGATAAATGAATGTTGTCGCATCCTTAAACCAGGTGGTAGTTTATTTATTTATAACTTGCCTAAATGGAATATATTACTCGGCTCTCACCTAATGAATTGTGGTTTAACTTTTCGCCATTGGATAACTGTTAATTTGAAAGTTGGAATGCCAATATCTGGTAGACTTTATCCTAGTCATTACAGTCTTTTATATTATTCTAAAGGTAAGCCAAAAGTATTTAGAAAAATTAGGACTCCTATAGAAACTTGTCGTCATTGTGGCAAAGAAATCAAAGATTATGGCGGTCATCGTCAGGCAATGAATCCTTTAGGTGTTAATTTAACCGATGTTTGGAATGACATTCCTCCTGTACGTCATTGGAAATTTAAAAGTAAAAAGCGACAAACTAATCAACTTTCAACTAAGTTGTTAGACAGAGTTATTTTAATGTCTAGTTTACCAGGAGATTTAATTGTCGATCCATTTGGTGGAAGTGGTACAACTTATGCAGTTTGTGAAGCAAATAGTCGGAATTGGATTGGTGTAGAAATACAAAATTGCGATGTAATTATTGAGAGGTTAAGTGAAGGAAATTTAGATTATCATCAAAATAATGATTATGTTGAAAAGTAAGCATTCAGCTATCAGCTATAAGTTATTATCACACCAAAGGAGGAATTAATTTTGAAGGAGTAACATAAGAATGAAATTGGTAATCAGTTAAACTTAGTAAGTTATTATGTTCAAAAGCTGAATGCTGAATGCTGAATGCTAATA
>JAAUYL010002507.1_pt1 | contig 18622 bp, 7 predicted proteins | sample 7278011 | NCBI WGS metagenome assembly JAAUYL01 (sample SAMN14350225, study PRJNA611818) | marine sediment metagenome | isolation source: surface marine sediment (1.8m) | place: French Polynesia: Moorea | collected 2018-08
ACTGCTTTCGGAATAACCTGTTATGTTTTATAAATACTTTGCCATCCGGATGAAAGCGTCGATCTCGTAACCGTTGTTCAAGGAGTCCTCCAGAGTTGAATTAAGCCAACCTCGATCCAAGTTATAAGCTTCCCTGCTGCTCTTGAAATGCGGACAGATCGTATAATAAGGATGGTACAGATCCTTCTCAATGGCTGCAGTTTTCACGGTGAATCTGGATTTTTTTAAAAAATATTGCTTCTTTTCCAAGAAATGATTAGTCTGAATACCCGATCTCCCGTTCGTTAACGCGTTCATATCCGGTCAAAAAGTAATAGAAGATGTAGCCACTTGCAGCCAAAATCACGCAGCTTCGAGCAAAAATATCTAGATCGGCCATTTTCTTCCAGGGAGTTTTTTAATGACAAAGACACAAAACCAGAAAATCCATTACGATTAGGTGGTTTGTGAGCAATTGATCGACCCTAAAATAATTGCATTTTTTAGTGAAACTTCAGAGCGGAAGAATATGCTATTCTTCCGCGCAACCTCACATTTTATAGGGCTTGAAGAAACTTTGGCCAAATTGAATAATTGGATTTTCTTTGTAGATCCAAGACCAACTTCGAACTCAGAAGCTTTCACATTGTCATGACGTATTACTTTAGATCCGACCGATAGATTGATGGCCAAAGCAAACATCCAATTTGCTAACACAAGTCATCAAAGTGTCTCATGGACTCTGAATGTCTCCTAATGCCTTTTTGATTATCCCTTTTAAATTCGCATTACCTCAGATACGAGATATGTCAACCTACAGCATAGATCCAAATAGATTTAAAAACCTAAACTATTTATTTCAAAACCATTTGATGATATTTTGTTCCTTAGGGCCTAGAGCGAATTGTGCATTCGAAAAATGAGAGCTGAACATGTTTTCCGCCTTTCTAAAGAATATGGAATAAATATTGTTGTTGAGTACAAAACAACTGCAACCGGGGAATGGAAACGACAAGGAAGAGGGCACAAGGTTTTCGTTTCTTCGCGTGACCTTGATTCGTTCGCTTTGTTGAAAGGCTTCGCAACGATCAAACAACCGTCCTCGTCCTCGTCTCGTGACTGAACCTTAGTTGGTAGTAGAGTCGTAGGTTGACGCGCTTTGGACTTGGAAATGGCTCTGTTTTCACGAATGCCAGTTAGTTCTCCTCCTTCTTCCTTTATACGACCACTCTATCTCGTGATAATTTGCTAGATTAAATGCGCGCGCGTTTTTTTATTCGAATGGAAAAGTTTGTCAGGGGGACATTAGAACCGATCTAGCCTATTACATAATTAGGATAAGTGCTTCGATTGCCTGCAATTAGACGATCAGTTGATAAATTAGTAGCCAGGAAGATCCAAAGTAAGGAAACCAAATTAATCTATTTACTAGGTAAGCTAGAAATATTTTCCTGGAGGAGTTATTTTATGACGACCGCGACGACATGCAATGCAACGTCTTTCGAATTACTTCCTTGTTGCCAGCACTCCAAGGTGAAGCTAGTTTTTAGTTTTCTCGATTGTAAGTACAAAACCTTGGCGCCATTTTGTAGGAAAACATGCCAGGAAAGTTGGTCTCTCCGTCCGTTCGCTTTCGCATTTCCATCCTAAACTTGCGCACCTTCGAAGCACTCCGAAAAAAAGAAAGCAGCGAAATTAATTACATCTCTCGCCAACTTTTTAGATCGCCATGGTGGAACCAACTTACGGTTGGCTTGGCAAGGTGGTATTTCTGTTCGTAGATTTCTATTTATTTATTTCTTGGATATATTTTCGTTCGTTTCCGTTACGATTTTGTTCTTTCGAAATTCACAACATGTTTTTCTCCATCATGAATTACAATTATATTTTACTGGCTTCGCTCAGAGTGAATATTTTATGGGAGATAAATCTTGCTCGTCTCTTTTTTCTGGATACTTGGGTTCAGTACTATTTTATCATCATGCTGTTTCTGAAATATTTTCTTCTTTTTGTTGTTGTTGGTGTTGTTTTGAGTAAATACTTTGATTCATGATATTGTAATGTGTGCAGGTAATTGAGATGAATTTCTTATCAGGAAGGATTTGGGACAAGGTAGCACTATGGGAGTCTTCAAAGGTATTTATGAAGTGATTTTTCAGTACGTTTGGATGTCAAAATTTAAACTAAACTCAATCAAACCAATTGTGAGAATATTTGTCATGTCGTCTTGTAGACAAATCTGACAGGTCAAAACCTAGAATTTTGCTAGTAACTCCTATGTAGATTTATATTTTCTACGACTAAATGCCCATAAACACAAGTTCTCTGAATCAACTAAATTGTTTTCATTGTCTAAAATTTTTAATGGTTTATGCATGCCAAGTATATTTTTTAATTAAATCTTGCACTCCCAGCTGAACCATACCTTGCTAAATTTTTCTCATTTCGGTTGACAAAAAGTAAAGTGAACTTCAACATAGATTGTATTTATTATGGCATATTCCTTTTAGTTTTCAGATCTTGAAATGTTAGCGTCGTCTTTTTGTTTTCTTCTTCTTAGAATATAGAATCAATTTGTCAGCTTAGTTTAGTTTAAACGAGAACAGCCTTGCGTATTGTGTACAGCGCTACAGGAAAAGTCAGGGTTTATCATTTCAAGTTTCTTCTTTTTCTTCTGCTTCGTTTCGTAGAGTTTTTGAAACAAATGTTGTCTTTTCTTAGTTTTTCTTCTTCTTCCTAGGAAAATGTTATTTTCTCGAATAATATGGGAGACGGGAGAGTCGAGAAGTGCGTTGAGGAAGCGATGTCACTTTTTGCCCTCAATTCTAGCTTGCTTCGCTCGCCTCATTTGTGATGACGATAAAGTAAAGACACAAAAAAATCTTTACTTTCTAAATAGTTATTTAGTAAATAGATAGATATACTTATATTCATATATTGCTCTGTGAAATCGTGTTTGTTCAGGGTTCACTTAATCTTGAATACTAGCTCGCCTTGCCAATGCTCTTGTCCTTCAATGCAGTCTCACTGTCGCCTCCTTCGGCAGCGTCGGGATCTCGATCGCGAACGCTGCTCATGAGAGCGGAGCCCCCGTTCGACTTCAAGTCATTTCCCACAGCCTCCATTTTGTTGAGGACGTTGGCGGCCTCGGACTCGAGTTTCGAGGCTCCCGCCGACGCGGCCGTCTTCGCCTTATCCCTTGCCACCGCCAGGGTATCCTTATCCCAGAACTCGTCCTCGCCCTGATCAGCGCCAGCTGCAGCCTTCTCGACGGAGGCCGCAGCCTTCTCTGCCGCGAGGCTGACGATCTCCGTCGTGCTCGCGGTTGCAGACGAGCCTCCGCCGACCTTCTTCTGCTTTAAGGCGTTGGCAACCGAGTCCTTGTCCCAAGCCTCGGCTCCTCCGTGCTCCTCCTTGCCGCGGCCGATGTTCCTGTTGTTGTTCATGTGGGATCCCGACACCTGGCCGCGCATGACCTCCCCCTTGGCGGCCATGGTCGGCGTGGACGTCCCGGAGCTCGGGTTGATCTTGTGCAACTTGTGGTCCTGGTCCAGGGACTGCTCGGACTTGTTGGGACTCGTCAGCACCGGGGTCCTTAACATCATCGACATTTCATGATCGCCGCCTTCATCCTCATTAACCTTGGCTAGGAATCGGTCGAGTTCCTTCTCGTTCAGCTCGCCCGAGTGGCTCTGCTTCTTGCCCATAAGACTGGCCTTGATGGCCCTCAAGTAGGTGTTCCTCTTCAACTTCAGGTAGAGGACATCGGTCACAGCCTTGATCGTGTAGTCAGGAATGAAGGGGGCGTACATGGGCGTGACGCTCATGCGACTGCTGCCCGCGTCCTGACTGTTGCGCTTGTTCATGTTCATGTTGGCCGGGATGTCGATGCTGTGCTGTGTCGAGGCCTTCCGCAAGTTGCTCTGCTTGGAGTTCGAGCCCACCAAATCGTGACTGCTCATGACGGAGGGGGGCGTGCCCGCGGGGTTAACCCCGCCCCCACCCGCGGCCGCGCCGGCAGCAACGGCCTGGGCAGCCTTATAGGCAAGAATGGGCGAGCTCGGGCTCTGTATGACCTGGTTGAGGGTCTGGATGCCGAAGTAGGTGAAGGGGCCGCTCTCGAAGATGAGCTCCTCGCGGCCGATGTTGACCTCGACCTTGCCCTCGATGATGAGGATGAAGTAGTCGATCGATTTGCCCTTGTGCATGATGATAAGGTCCTCCTCGTCCTCCTTGTCGGAGCTAATCTTGCGCTGGTTCTCCGTCTTGATCTTGATCTCGCGGTACACGTCCATCGTGAGCAGGCGCTTGAGCACGGCGTCGGATATGTAGCATGACTTGAACGGCTCGATGGAGGTCGTCAAGTATTGGAAGACTGCCAGAGTGAGCTGAGGTCCTATCGTGACCTTGCGCGTGGGCTCACCAAACATCTGGTGAAACGCGGTGCCGTCGACGCCGCCCTTGAACTTCTCCCGCCGCCTCTTCTTCTTCGTCTTGTTGTCCGTGATCACGTCGGTCTCGTCGACGATCTCCTGCTGAATGATCTCCTCAATGATGTCCTCAAGGGTGACGAGGCCGATGGTCTCGTAGAACGGGTCGCCCTCGCCGCTCGTGTTCACGTCCTGGACGAAGGCCATGTGACCCTTCTCGCCGGACTTGAACTCGTTGAACATCACGTTCAGCGGGGTGTCGTGGAAAACGAAGTTGACGTCGTTGTTGTAGAACTCGCACACCATGGCCAACGGCATGTTGTCGTCGGGGTCGATGAACATCAAGTCCTTGGCGAACAAGACATGGACGATGTTGGCTCTGTCGCCGTCATAGACGGGTATCCGGGAATAGCCCTGCTCCCTGATCTCGGACACGGTGGCGAAGTTCAGAGAGCTCCGCATCGGCAACATGTAGCAGTCGTCCAGCTTGGTCATGACCGACAGCACCGTTTTCTCCTTGTAGACCAAGGCTCCCGTCACAATGTCCACCTCCTCCTTCTCCAAATCGTTGTCGTCGTTCGTCACGCGCAAGAGCTCGATGAGCTTCTTCTTGTCGTAGACCGTGCCGATCTCCGCTCCCAGGATGCAGTCGAGGAGCTTGGAGATCGGGTAGGAGAGCGGGAACGTGAGGACCATGAAGATCTTGGTCAACCAGATCGTATAGGCTCCCACGGCCAAGCCGTGTCGGGAGCAGATCGCCTGCGGGATGATTTCGCCGAAGACAACGATGCCCATCGTGGCTCCGATGACGGCGACCAAGCCCGACGTGAGGGTGTCCAAGAGAATGGTCAGGGTGTTGTTGACGAGGACGTTGCCGAGAAGAAGGCTGCAGAGCAAGAAGTTGCCGTGCGACCGGATGGGGAAGATCTTGTTGGCGTAGTCCTTCTCCTTGTCCGTCCCGGTGTTCTGGACGATCTTCAGCTCCGTCTGGTCGAGCGCCATCAGGCCCAAGTTTAGGCCAGAGAACAGACCCGAGAGGCACAGAAGGATCACGATGAAGATGACCATGAGCCAGACGGGAAGGATGAGCACATAGACCTTGATCTTGAGGCCTTCGCCGTCCGAGCCCTGATGCATCGACATCACGTCATCCTTGGACTTCAGGCACACGTAGAACTGCTCCTGGCCCTTGATGGCGGGCAGGTCCCCGGCCGGGATGGTCAGGGTGGCCACGGTGCCCTCGTCGTTGGCGACCAAGTTGTAGGAGCTCGTCTTGACATGCACCTCCCCCGACTGGCAATTGTCGCCGAATTCGCCTTGGGCGCTGGTGAAAATGATCTCGGAATCATTGCGGAGGCCAATGCCATAGAGCGTCAAAGGCACTTCGAAACCCTTCCTGGCCTCAATCCCTCCGTCATCTGAAATCAAAAGAGGTTGAATGTTTGCTAAATGAAGTCTTTAGCTTATTTTACCTCCGTAGCCAACGTCCTTGCTGACAGCGTTCAACCGAAGTGCTATCACACGAGTTGGCTCGGTGTCGTTGATATTGATGGTTGGTGCAGCCCCTGCAATATCTCGACCTTGTCTCGAAAGGACCTCGTTATCTGAAAGGAAGGATTGCATTTAGGATGCAGTGCATATTTCCAATAAATTGATAAGAATGCCTTCTACTAAGTCGAGTCCTCTGAAGGTAAATCAAGGATTCCTAGGATTAAGAATTTGACAAACGACCTAACTAAGTAATACGTGGGTGACGAAGGATGAGCTCTGCTAATCCCTATGCTGTGAATTACTTCTATGGAGACTCAGTCCTCTTATTAACGCCGAGAGTACAACAGACCCCTCTTAAGGGAGCATGAACTTCATTTCATTTTCAGGGTCTCAATGGGAAAACAGACTTACTTTCCTTAGCCAGCCAATGCAACACTGAAAATGTACCCAAAGCATAGACTCTACACGAAAAGATTTTGCGCAATGCGCATCCATCCACACAAAAAAAGTGGTGGAGCCGAATGAAAAAGGAGAAGTCATTGCATGCTTAAAAACCGAGTAGGAGATGTTAACATGAGCTGAGATGGGAGAAAAAAGTATGTCTGACTGACTGCATTATGCACCAAGTTAGGACTCTCGGCCAGGCCTCCAAGCATTGCCAAGGCTTCGGGGCCTCACGATTCCTTTGAGGTGAATTTATGAGAGGCCTGCTTCTACAAAACATTTGTTCCCCTCGCCCCACATCTATGGATGGACCATATCCGTCCATTCGTTCGTACTCGTATCTAACTTTACCGCCGCCACGTTACTTTCTTCTGCTCTGGCATAAGGCTCAATGCTCAGTGCACACGCATGTATTCTCCGTTGCCTAATAAAAAGTTCCATATATCATTTCTTTTCCTCCTAACCTAACCACGACCAAGTCATTTGGAAAGCACACCAGGTACCTGCATCTGCAAACGACAAACATATTCAGGACGCAATTAACCTGAAAAGTCGTTGCTCATTAGGTAAATGTGACAAGTCCCGTTGCTTATTGGACAGACAGGCCTCAACTAAATTATGATCATAAGTAGATTTGTGCTCATTTTACTTCCTTACATAAGTAAGTATCTATCTACTTAGTTATCGAAATATCGGCCATGTTGAAATAATCTCGTATTCCCGGCTAACAATATTTCCAAGGCGGGGAAAGGGAAATATGGAGAAAACATCTCCGTCCGCGAGTAGTGCTCGCCGTATAATGATTCTTGGGATATGTTGGCAAGCGTCCCGACATCTTCGACCTCTTTCACAGGAAAATTAACTAAGTAGACGACTAAGTAATTAGTAAAGAAAACTACGTAATTTGATGCCAAATTTCCATTTAAAAGCTTGCGCTTCAGCATTGCTCTCGCTTTTTTTTGCAATCCGTGGTAAAGTTTAATACTTGGCACCTCGTAAAAAAGTTACAAGTACCTGCATGTTTGGCGCTCTTTCAAAGGTAAGTAATACATTTTATTTGGTTAGGGGAGGCCCAAAATTCAGCTTGGTCGTGCTCACAAAAACTACCGAAATATTTCTTTTTCGACAAACAGTTTTACACTTGACTGGAAAAGTTTATGCTTTCAAAAGAAACATTAAAACGTTAAGCATTCGTTTACACGTCCTATCGTTTTTGGACATTTGCCATGAATAATATGAGATGGAAAGGGGGAGGAGGTTGGTGGTAGTGACTAGTGATAAGGCCTATGCTTTCAGAGCTCATTCAGCGTGGCATGGTGTGCCTTATAAAAAAGTATTCCAAAATCTATATCGAATACCGAGCCTAAGCCAAAACTAGCTCTCTCTATACACATAAGCAGGAGGTAGTAGTTCTCTTTCAAATTTTTCTCCAACGCGAACGCTATCGCGGCCACCAGACCAAAAACCATGATCACGTAACATATCGCTGGTCTTAAAGGAGCCAGCGCTCCCCCTTAAGCGCTGTAATATTTTATTCTACGCCTCTCGCCTCTCTCAGCTCTTCTTGTACTCGCGAAAGCCTAAATCCTGTAAGTTCTTAAATTGAAAGAATGCAAAGGAAGCAGCCGAAAGGAGAAAGAATAATGAATATGCACTAATGCACAGCCTGTTCTGTCCTTGCCTACTTCCGTCGATTCCTGTCGTTTGGGCACTTTGCAACGTTGTTAAGGAAGGTCAAGATTTTTATTTCTAATGCGATTTATCGGTTTTCTAAGCCGTTGCAAATTGCAATAGAAAGCTTAACTTAAAAATTGTTGACTTTTGCTCTTTACCTACTTCAACATTTGTTTTTACTTTTTACCTGCTGCTGTGCTCGAATTCTGAGCATGAAAAAAATGAGAGTCACAGACGAAAATTCTTGCACTCATCTATTACGAGTCGCAGGGGAGAAAAAGACAGGATTTTGTCCATGAAAAAAGTTTTACATTTTCTTGATAAGGAAACGGCTGCTTATTTAGGTTTGAAACACACAAGACAAACATTTGAGCAATGGCATTTTATTTGCGAAAAGAAAACATCAGAAGCACCGCCGACACATCGCGATGGACTAATGATAAATATCAACAAAGGAGAGTCAGGAGAGGTCCTACCCTTCAACGCTACTCAAACTTAAATGCCACGTGAAAAGATGTGCGTGGGCACGATTTTTTCTAGGCTTTCATCTGAGAAATATACTAAATGCAATGCAACGCAACATTTATGAAGCTACAAGCTCAAAGAAATATTAATCGTGCGATCTCAATACTTTTCGTCACACGTTCTTTCCCAGACTCGAATGGGCAGCAATATCTACTAAGTAAGACTGTATTTACTCAAAAGTACAAAAGCGTCTCGTTTTACCACATTATGTACGGTGTATTTAGATACTACATAGGACCGAACTGACTAAAACTAAAACTTGTCTGCAGAAGCTTGATAAATTCGCTGCAAAATGCGGCACACGCAGAGCTTGCAGCATCCTTGGGACAGCATATGATATGAGCTCGCTTATTAGGTAGACTTCTTCTCTATTAAATACAGAGGCGCGAGTCATTTCCGAAACATAGGCATTTTCCAAGTATTTAGATAGGTACTTTAAGAAGTGTCCTAAACTATGAAACGTACAAAAACAACTCGCTCTTACCTGAAGGGTAGGTATCATAAGGCTCTATGAGAACGTCATCTCCAGACGTGCCGCCGATCGGGACCTCTTCACCGGTTGTCACCGTCGGCAACGCAAATCTCGATGCCGAACCCAAATGATGCCAGCGTCCGCTCTGGTGACCGGCGCACAAATACAACGTCCTCTCTTGTTTGGAAGAATGCACTGGCAAAGATAACTGCACTGACGTGGCGTCTGCATTGCCACCAGACGCTCCAGAAGTCCGCTGTCCGGATTTAGAGGACGAGGGTTGCAACACCGCCGCCCTGCCGAAGATGCTCTTGCAGTTCGCCTCGGACTCGGAGGCGACGAAGTTGAGCCCGCCGCTGGCGAAGCCGGCGGGGAAGTGTCCGTCGACCTCGAGCAGAGCCGAGAGTCCATTGTGATTGATCTGCTGGAGGTCGTTCAGGAAGCCCACGAAGTTCACAGAGGTGACGCTGATGCGTCCGGATGCCGCCGTCGGCTGGACGAGCAGGAAAGCGGTTAGAACGTGAAAGATCACGGCCGACACACGAAACAACTTGATCAAAGTTCGACCCTCTAGAGAAGTCTCGGCCATCTTGGGCCCGACTGACGAGTATTTAGGCATTCGCTCGCTTCTTTCTTGCTCGCACACTCACTCACTACCAACACAACTGCCACTGCATTCGCACGACACCACCACCGTCAGTCACTTCACAACGGCGACGACGAGGCGCTTCGGTATCGTTCCTTAGTTCGTTCGTTCGTTTGTGAGCAACCGAAATCGTGCTTAGTTCCAGTTTTTGGCGCAACCTCGACTACAGTACCTACGACACGCCACCACCACCGACACCGTCCTTGGTCCTCTTCGTCCTCGACGTAGTACTAGCAGTATGATTTCGTATGCCTTCACCACACGGCGGCCTTCTCGGTCGTTGGTTGCGATCGCGTTTCATATCTATCTAGCTTTCTTTCTTTATACAAAGCCACCTCGGCGGCCTCTGCGCCGATTCTGTTCTGTTCTGTTTTGTTTGGTCTCTCTTCTCTCCAACACTCTTAGAGGCCCAAGCGAGGCCGCTCACTCAGGAACTCGGCTGCACCGTCGGTCGGTTGTTCGACGGTGTATTGTATGTATTGCAACGCCGACATGCACTCGGGAGAGACTTCTTTGCTTTTCAGCAGCAGGCCACCACCAACACTCGAGTTCTACTAGTGCTGCTTCCGAGTCCGTGGCTTGCTTTGGCTCTGGAAATAATGGAGGAGCGACGGACTCACTGACGACACGGGCCGGCCGGCCTGCTTTCTGCGCATGCTCTTTTCTCTCCTCTTCGATGTTGTAAATTGTAATGCTTCTTCACGTTCACGTTCGTTCGTAAATAGAATAGCAGACTGCAGAACAAGAGCACCGACTTCGACTTGACTTCTCCTTCGCTCTTCCGAATTGTTATTTAGCGATACACCTCTCGGTCGACGGTCGACCGCTTGATTGTTCTCGTTCTTCCGTGCAAAAGCAACCTTCTTACTTGTTTCGTCTCTACGAAGGAGCTGCATGGAATGGGAATCTGTACACTCACTAGAAGATACGTCAATATTGTCACTTCACGGTCGTAATACAACAGACATTAGACAATGCCTGCTCGTCGAGTCGTCGTCGTCGGTCGGTGTTCAGTGTTCATTTGCAGCGAAGCGGGAGGAGCAGCCAAAGAGAACCCAATGGCGATTATGTCATGGAAAAGCAATATCGTAGAACAATACTATTCCTTCCACACGCAATGATCGAGGCCGAAAAACAGGATTTTTCCATTGTTGCAACTTGTTTGTCAAAGATTTTCGATTTTGGATTTTCTTCTGCAAAGCAAAATGTAAACAAAAATTGCTGAGAATCTGTTGACGCGGCACGCCGTTCAACCTCTTCTGTTCTGGTGCCAGACAGCGATGCAAGCCAGCTGAGAATTTTGAGTTACATGATTTGCGCTTTGCGCAGCGACCATAATTATCATATTTTTCTGTGAAATCGCGCCGGACAGAAAATAAATATTTCGTTTTGAATGGATAAAAATCTAATGGTTTCAGAAGAAGATATTTTGAAAGTTATTCGTCCTGAGATATTTGTTGCAAATTTTTCACGATAAGTGTAGCTTAGCAATAAAAGTTCATGTGTAGTTTTTGATTTGTGCTCGCGCTGAAAAATTGCTTGCCCTTTCCAGAGGAAAGGTCTCATAAAAACAACTAAGTAGATAAGCACTGCTGCCTACATGTTGGAAAAAATCACGCATACACTCACACATCACATGAGTGACTTCTTCTTCGCTGTGAGCTTTGACTTTCACCTTCAAGAAGGGAGCAATGATGTTGGCACCTGTCCAGCTTTTGACGGCGAATATCATATTGCCCCACCAGCCAGCCGTTTTTACTTAGGCAGCTATCTAACTTCTTGGCTCAAGCTTAACCCCCATGCTTTAACACAAAAGTAGCGTGTATTTTCGGTGCTCCTCGCTAGCATCGTTTCAGTAGACGTCGCTATTGCTCTTACTTCGAAGACTGGCTGGCGCACATAAAATTAGAACCTCGCGATTTTTAGCCCACACATATTGCAAACTTTTATTTCAAGTCATTGCAATTCTTCGCAAGAAGTAAGTGCTGCTGAGTCACTGATTTCATCACTGTGAAATCCGTTTCGATTCTTGTCAACATGGCCTCCTTGTCCAATGATCTTGAAGGACTCAGTCTTGACCTGCCTGACGTCGTGGTTTCAACGACTAAAGGTGGAAGTGTTGATACCCCGGAGACCTCGAGGCCGAAAGGGCGAAGACGACGAGGTCAGAAGAAGAACGCTCGGCCTAAACCAAATCCGGAACAGAAATCAAAAGACGATAACGTTACGGACGCGATCGATTTGGTCGACGAAGAGGCTGTTGACGGCGCGTGTGCTTTGGTCGACGACCAAAGGGTTCCTCAAATCGATCTGCCGGATGATCTCTTCCCAGATCTCGGTCCGGATCCGGAGTGCTCAAGCAAAAACATCCCGAATTTAGAGGCGGATAAGAGTCTCCCTCCAGACGGAGGTCAGGGTGGTAGTGGCGGAGGTGCTCGATCGAGAAGAAACAAGAAAGGAGGCAAACGGAAGCGAAAGCGTGAACCTCCGACAGCTGCAGCAAGTTCATCCAGTGCTACTGACAATAATGACACGACTAAACCTCAATCCTCCGGCGAGGCCTCGAGCAAAACTGATGATGGCAAGGAAGGTCTTAGTGAAGCCGGACGCAAGGGCGAACCATTTGAGCCTGCGCTCGACAGCGACGAGGAGAACGAGGAGGAGCCGATGTACGTGTGGCGCAACGTCACCCGGAATGGCTGCATCAAGAAGTGCATCCTCGTCGACGGCAAGATCGAGCTTGGAAGGCCGAGGCCTGGCGACACCGTCTTGGTCAAAACCCAGGGGAAGCTCAAGGACGGGACCATCATCGACGACTACCCTACCCTCGTGTTCCAGGTCTTTAATTCTCATTGAACTGCTTGCTTCAAAAATACATCCGGATCTATTTCAGGTCGGCGAGTACGAGGTGGTGGACGGAATCGATTTGGCCATCCAATCCATGTACAAGAACGAGCTCTCGATCGTGTCTATCAAACCGGAAATGGCTTACGGCTCTCAGGGTCGGGGCACGCGTGCATCCTGTGGGCGGATCGAGGAGCAGAGTATTCCGGGCGATGCCAGGATCACCTACCTGTGCGGCCTCTTGCACTTCGAAAAGACCAAGGATATCTCCAGCATGACCTGGGGACAGAGGCGAAAGGCGGGACAGCAAAGGCTGAGGCTGGCCAACTGGTGGTACCAGCGCAAGGAGTATCCGATAGCCGTGAAATGCTACAAGAAGGCTCTCCAGTTCTACAACGACATCCCCACCAACAGGGAGTGCGCGACGGCCGAGGAGTACCGGGAGCTCCTGCAGCTCATGGAGGAGAGGTTGCGCGTCATGCAAAAGGTGGCCAACATTTTCAAGAGGATCGCCAACCTCATCCAGAGTGGTCAAATTGAAGTGTGAACCCTACGCAATATTGAAGAAAGGAAGAGAAAGAATAAAAGTATCGGCGTCCAAACTCACTTCTTTAATTTAAAAACCTGTCACAGGCCACTGTAATTTATTGCCCAGGATAGCTCCCTTGAGGATTGCAGAGTATAAAGGCCGTGTGGCCAAAATTTAATTTCCAATTCTACCAGGCTGGAACTGATTGAGCATATTACACAGTAGTATTCTCGACCTTTTGATCTCGATTTGGTATTCTGAAGAGGGATATTTTTATTCGGGCCTCATATAATATGGTGGCTGGTCAAAATGGTTTCTCCAATGGAATGGTGTCATTCAGTATATTCAGTATGTCGTTGCTACGTCAAAAGCGGGCGGCCTCGCTATACGAAGTGTGGAAATGCCTAGAGGCTATTGATACTGCCAGCTCTGGCCTCGGAGGCCAAAGGCTCGATGTAGACCTCTAATTTCAACCAGCTTCTGGATGGAAGAAGACGAGACGACGCTTCCATTCACACAAGTGTCCGAATTTCAAAGGCTGCGAACGAAGCTAACATGAAAGGAACCAGCCTTTATGAGGAACACAATGGGCCTTTGGTCGAGGATGATAAGCGTTTCAGTGTCATTGTCGCGGTCAAATTGACCTTCTTGAATTCGAGGCCGCTTTTGCAACAAGTAATTGGTTTAACCGAACCACCATCAAAGTCCATGATTGGAACACGGTCACACAGCAGAGCAGAGCTATTTTTGCACCATCCGCTTCCGGTCTCCGTAGTCCCTACACAGAACAAGAGTCATTTTCCTCAATTGAAGCAGAGGGGGATTAGTTGTCTTTGTTCTAATCTAAGGTAATGTACTATGTACTTGCTGGATGCATCCACTAGAGCTCCTTTTCAAGGTCTCGGAGAGAGGAGAAATTAGGCTTAAAGAAGCTTACTCACTGGATTGCAATTTAGAATTCGCCAAGCGAGAACCATAGAAGGAAAACGCATGCATTACTGTTCAAGTTTTTTCGCAACCTTTTCACGGTCTCGTATGAGAACTTAGGTTGGATGGAGTGAAAGAAAAACTTTTCCTTTTGTTCTCTCGGATAAGCCATCATATAAAGATTCGAGGTTGGTATATCAATGTGTGCAGGTAGGTAATGTGTCTTTACAAGATTGAGGATGATGCACGACACGAACGAGAAAAGTAAGTAAACATACGTTCACAAAATTTCCTATTCATATCATTCTCATATAAGAGCATTGCCGTGCTGGCTTCGATCAGCCATTTTTATCTACGCTTCCACCTGCTTGATTCGAGCATATTCAAGTACTTTTTCAACATACTTTTTGTTCCAATCAAATCAAAAAAGAAGAGCAGAGGCTGCGATTTGCATTTGACCATCTGCCCAAACCTAACCGGAAATGAAATGTCACTGAAGGTAGTTTGTCTTCAAATCAGCCCTGTTTTTGCCATCATTTGGATTATCTTAAGCTATGACACCATCAAGGATTAGCATCCAATCTTTCGGCTCACGTGCACAATGCTTGAATTTAAAAATAGGGAAGATAATAACGTACTTAACTTAACTAGATTCTACATAGATGCATGTATCTATTGCTGAGAAAATGAAGAACAAGCTTTGGCCGCGGCATTAACCAGATCACGTCACGTGTAAGGAGAGTATTTAATGGAATTGACTGCATTAGTATTGCAGACTAGTCTACCACCAAACCTACTTGTACATGTAGGTGCACTGATGGATATAGCCTATATGGTAGAAAGTAAAGAGCGACACATCGCCGCATCCATCGAGTACGAGCGGCAACGTAGAGAAATAACGAAAGATAGGCGATCTACTTGCTCTCTGATCGTGCAACGCAGTGGACCTACCTACCTGTTGAAATTCTACTTCCTCAATAGTAAATAATTGTAAAAAAACATTGTGAGTAGATCAAATTAGGAACCATAGTACAATCAAGGTACAGACCATATCCTCTCCCTTTCTGCCACTTGTTGTACGTTGTAAGCACCCTGGCTACCTCCGTCATTTAGTGAGCTTCTCCTTCTTCTCTGAAGACTGAAGCAAGCTGGCTCTCCTTCCCTCTCCTCGTCTCTAGTCTCGTAAATATAGTGGAAACAAGGCCCACTCTCAAAGGCCGTACGAGAGTCGAGCTGCCAAGACGTGTATGTGCGAGACTGAGAGTGGAGACGTTTGATTTGCTTTTACCAACTTAAAATACCGGCCGCTATACATACTTGCCAACGGATAAGCTTTTGAACTCTGCATCACAAAAAGAAACGTTCAGTGAATGTTGAACTGTGTGTTGAAGAGTGAAGATCAAGAATAAAGTGAGAGATTGTTAAAAACAAATCATGGAAAAGCATCAATAAACCATGAGACATGATGGTCCTAAACCACACAATTATATTGCATATTTAGGTAAATCATAATACTAATTGCATTCATTAGCGGCATTATATGAATATGTGTAGATTGTTCGACGAAAACCACAATGTGGTTGACCAACTTTTATAAGCATATTTAGGCCTGTAATCCCGCCGAAACCTAGATCAAAAAGAAGGCCGGGTCCATAAATAGCACACCAAGGCTGGGTATTTATCCATATTTTTGTAAAGGGTCGGGGAAACTTGAAACCACCTCTATCCTTTCTTCTGATTTTCTTTTCGGTCATGATTGCGTAGGCCGTATCGAGTACAACCTACCTCATCTCTAAATGCAATAATACATGGTTACATTGGTACCTTTCACTCTTACTTACGACATTGCTGCTCGCGCTCAAGTTCGTGAAAAATTCCCCACGGGGAAAATAGCGATTTTTCTAAGTGAAAGTGCGACACTTCCTAATAAACCTCAGCCTTGGAATTTATGTGCAAAACCCTAATGGCTTTTTTCCTCTCATGTTTGGAAAATTGAATATTTTGAAGAGGTGTGCCAAAAAACAATGAGTACCAAATTGCATGCATCGCTGAAAGTGAAATCTAATCCTCCCGCTCCTGTGTTTACATACTTTTTGACTCTCTATATAGGCCGCCTTCACGGTTTCAAACATTTTCCCGTTGTCCAAAAAGGTTACTAAAATAATATAGCGGGAAAAGCTTTCCGAAAAGTATAAAAAACGAGCTAAGAATAGATGCTTGCTTGATTTGTTGTTTCCCTAGCGACACATTTATGAAGACTAAAATTAGAAAGCTGTCTGTTTAATTGAAGAGAATCTTTCATAATTCAGCGATATTTTTTTCTTTTTTTTTAGAGGACGAGAATGGATTATAGGCAGTGACCTCAACTGTCCTCGGTAATAGGCACGGCCTCGGAGAAGGATCCAGAGCTTCAGCAATGTCACTGGCCGATATTCTGCTAGACTCCCTTCTCAGCCTCGTGGCTCTTGTGGGATTCCTGTTCAACGTCTACATATTGGTCTCGATGCTGTTGTCAAAACAGGTGAGCCTTGTACTAACCAAGAATGCCATACAGAGATAACGGTATAAACATAAGTAGGCATTAAGTGTTTTCCAATGGCAATTAAACAACAACATGGGCTTGCTACGTATTATGTCACTGCCACTTGGAAAGTTCTGTTTTGATCACCTCACGACTGATGTCAGAACTCAGAAGAAGACCAAAATCTAATCATAAGAAACGGGGGCGGCATTATTTTCGACGTGTACTTTTTTTGATAGGCTTTTGAAGAACGAGAGCAAAATATTGAAAGTATAGATCACATATCTACTTAAATATATGGGGAATTTGTGTTTACATACAGTTTGTGTGTCTAAAGTCGAAGGAAGCGAGGCATGTCTCTAAAAAAACGACGACGAGCTTGGAATTCCAAACGTGATTTTGCCCATAAGCTGAGACGAGTGGGGGAGCTCGATCCTTTTTATTTCAGACACACGCTCTAAGTATACCAGCATATTCTCTTTATACCCTTTGGAACTTGGGCAAACTGTAGTATGTTTCAATATCACATAATAGTCTATAGAAAATGCAAATCTAGAAAGAATGAAGTGCTGGCGTTTTCCTTGGGAGTGAAAGCTAAAAAAAATGGGCCGAAATTTCCACTCAATTTATTCTTGGCCTCGCAGATTTGTGTTTGCATGTTGACTCTGCACATCTACTCTTTTCTCTTCTCCTTTTGCAGCTCTGCCGACCTGGAAACCTGTTGATATTCCACATGAGTGCGCTGTTCACCGTGCTGTGCTTACTTTACCTCGCCTTATCCTCTCCCTCGCTCCTACACTTGCAATCAACCTCCGAGGCTGAACCACCGACGGCCTCGGCTACGGCCTCCACTCATCGCCACGAGGGAATGCGAGGTCTTAAAGGGGAGGCCACCGTTTCATTTATCGTCGGGCGACCTATTTGCGTTCTGCTTGTAAGTCTGTTCGTATGACATTTGGTAGTTTGAATGCAGGAAAAATGCACTTTAGATAGCTGTGATTTGAATTGATTATTTGTCCTATTGGTGCGATGGTATTGAAATAACACGCCTCTGTTAATTTATTGATGGGAAGCCTTTACCTGCATCCTTTTGTCATATAAAATCCCAGCAATTCGCTTCTGACACAATGCAAAGTTCATGATAACTTTTAAGGCAAACTCACATAACAATTTCTCACTGCATTGCATGCATAAAAGAAGCCTGAAAAGTGTGATGCATTTTTCTGACGCTTTTGTACTTTTAATTACGTACGTGAAATTATAGGGCCTAATTAATTTAATTGGGCACGCACTCGCTTTGTGGACTGTGGCTGGAATCCACCTGGATCGGTTCATCTCAATTGTTCACCCGCTCCGCTATTCTTCCATCATGAACAACAAGAAGTGCATCGGCCTCCTGGTGGCCACCTGGACCATCGTGGTCACGGTCTGCCTCCCCACAATGTGCTCCTGGCCGCCGCTCGTGTTCAGGCCCGACTTGGGCTACTGTCTTCCAGCATTTGGCGAGGCCGCCCTATTTCCAATTGCCTATGTATCTTTTGGCCTCATCACTCCCTTATGCCTGGTCTTGGGAGTCAACATGAGGATCACCAGCATTGCGCAACACCATAGGGTAAGGAACTAAAAAATATTCTCTTTACTTGATGTTTATACTGAAATTACAGTATCGAATTGCCAATGCGCTGTTTGGAATGACACTCGGAGGAGCTGCCCAACATATGCAAACAGAAGGAGCAAGAGTCCGCCAACAGCAAGAGAATGCTCTCAAGAGGTTCGAAGGTACCAATGCCATTTGGACGCTGTCTCAGTTGGTGGGCTCTCTCCTTGTGTTCTACCTGCCCTTCGTCACCGTCGTCGTTTACGAGGCTTTCACAAACGACAAGCCCAACAGCATCGTCGCCAAGGTGTGCCAGCTCTGCCTGATGGCCGCCCCCGGGGTCAATGGGTTCATCTTTGGCATCCGGAACAAGACCATCCAGATGACCTTGATCAACTTCGCCCGCAAGGAGTTCTACAAGAACGAGGTGCAGCAGGAGATCCGGTTGCGGAGTCCCAACCTCGTGGGCTCGACGAGGCCGTCCGTGAGCAGCATTGTTGGCCACATCACTTGCCAGGTGCCCTACCTCCAGAGGCAGGTTTC
>JAAUYL010000148.1_pt1 | contig 18609 bp, 8 predicted proteins | sample 7278011 | NCBI WGS metagenome assembly JAAUYL01 (sample SAMN14350225, study PRJNA611818) | marine sediment metagenome | isolation source: surface marine sediment (1.8m) | place: French Polynesia: Moorea | collected 2018-08
AGTGCACGACGTCATTGCCATTGCCAAGATCGTGATACAAAATTGCAAAAGGTTACGTTTCCCCTTTAAGACCGCTACATCGCCGGTTTTGTAACGGTATTGAAAGTAAAAGTCCAGATTTATACCGTTATACATGTACATGTAACGTCTGTCGTCGGTTACCCAATCTTATAGATAGGCTGGTACATTCTATGTACAAAGACGAAGACCTTGAAAGCCAACAAGATGTGGCGGCTCTGAGTTCTGCACCATTGGCAGCAAAGACCTCTATACTTAGTATCTTCTAGTAGTAGAGGCTGCTTTCGTTGCTTCAGAGGCTGAGGCCAAATGGCGAAAGGGTGGATGCACGCGCCGTAAATCTGGAGGTTAGCCAATCCAATGACCGCAGCAAGCATCTAAGCGGACGTTTTAGAAGTCTTGCCAGAAGATTCCCTCTGAACAGCAGCCAATATTTAGTGACGCTATCTCTCAATACCTTACTTCAACCCACTATAAATGGACTTGGGAAAGGAATAAAAGATTCCCCCAATTCGCGATTGGTTTTCAATACATGTCTGTCGTGGTGCTTGCCGATTTAATAGCAACTTGGAAGCAGTGGCACTAGTAAAAATATGCCTGTATTTTCACTAGAGTAGTGCAATGATGTGTAGATTACCAAAGCCATAGCTACTATTTAGTAGCAGCACCCTAAATGAGACGGATGCACGAACTGGAAAGCAGCTCGTGGTCGTTTTTTCGTGGCATGGTATGTGTATTTAGTTCCATGGTCGCCAAGTCGTAGGTAGTATATTATAGGGAAGTGCATGTTGTAATTGAGGCCTCCTTCGGTGAAAATGGCCTGTCAATAATAGTCCCCGTTCCCCCATGCTCATGCTCAGTCCTGTTCTGCTATGGGAATGTCATTGTACAAATGTGCATCTATAGTGCACTCTCCACACCACATACATTAGTAAATACATTAGTAAGACCCAGATATAACCAACTCTCTCTCCATGGAGCATATTTTCCCATTTAGATAGCAAAGAACCAAGTTGGCGTGACGGCCTAGTGTTTCTGGCGGCGTGTCTCTTTTTTCCTTCTCTTGCATTGTTTTCTATATTTAGCTTCCAGCATACCCAACAACACTCGAAAACTACTAGAGTGTTCCTCTGGCTCCTTATAGCATTAAGTTACACGAGCATGTTATATGTTGATAGCCGTAATTAAGCGTACTTCGTACTAAAGAGAAAGCATTGTGTTATTGTGGTGTGGCCTTGCATTTGCTCACTCTGCAGTTATGCTGATAAGGGACAAGGCTTGTAAACAGTAAGTACATAGAAATGACAGGTCCTATTATGTTATATGTTCCTGGCAATGCACAATTGCCTGTTGCAGTTATTTAAGTAGATATCTAGTTGCTGTAAAAGATCACTCCTCCTGGGCAAACATCAAGGTTTGCAGTCGAAAGTAATTGCTGCCAATACTTTTGATTGTTTCTTCTAGCCTAGGGCTCAGATTTTACTGGTGGTCATTTGATGAAATACTTATATTGTCTGTCTCTGTATCAAGATGGCTTTAAAGGTAGAGACCCTAAGGCTAAAGCCGATTCATATAACTGTCACTCATACTCATAACTGACATACGAGATAGATACCTGTCGTCTGGTGTTAAATGAGAAAAGCAATCATCATTTCTGCTAGCTGAGCCCTCTTCAAAAGGAGACACAAAAAACACATACTACTGGCAAGAAAAAACGTTGCCCTGGGCGAAGGATGCGGAAGGGGAGAGCTGGGAAAATATATAGCAGCTCATTTTACGAAAAAAGTAGTTGTAGGAGGCTTTTTTATTGCTCACTTCCAAGAGGACGACCATGCTTGGCCTTGGATCTATCTGTGACTCCCAAGGGACTTGCGAGAGGAGGAAGGAAAGCTAAGCTCATGTACTTTGTTTAGAAACATTCTCTGACCTTATGGAATGAAATTGCAGCTCTGGACATACATAGGTCTATGTGCATTAACGACATCAGGAGAAGGGGGAACCCCTTTGTTTGTTTGACGCACTGCGTTCCATCGTTGGACATGCCGGAAGCTTAAATACCATCGCGTACGAGCGTGTGCGTCTAAATATCTGTACCTAGTACCTACCTAACCTACTAACGAGTGACTGACGTTCTCGTCCCCCTAGAGGTCTGCTTGGCAAACAGGAATACATGTCCGTATATTTATGAGCTCCCTCTCCTAAAACAGAACATGGCTGCTATGTTCCTCCAGTTTATGTATGTAAATAGAAGCAGGGGCACAAAAAAGACCAGCATTATTTATAGATATCCTGCTGAAAGGCACACCACACATGCGTTGAGCAAATCCATGCTGTTTCATAGTTTTTATGTCCATATTACTTCAATGGAAAAAGGCAGGAGCTTCCGGGAATTCCAAAATTTCCTACCCAACATCCAAATATGTTTGCTCACATGTATTTTTAACATGGCGTCCCGCACCGAACACTGTTTTTCCTGCTAAATTTTTCATGGCCGAAAAGGTAATCGTTGGGCGTGGTCACATGTCTGCTTGACATAATATTGCTGAACGAACACACAAGACATTTTCTCTTTAACCCTACTGAATTTTACGATGCATTCAAAAGAAGGTGTTTGCCTATAAAAACGGCAGGATTTTATGGGCCATGCCAAGCTTGCCCTTTCAGTTCAGAAATAAACATTCGAAAGTCTCAAAATACAGTAAAAGCTGTCTGTTTACTTTAATTCATACCCCATCTATGTCCATAATGAATACATGTACCCTTACGCAATTCCTTTGTGACGCCTTGAGCTTTGCATGATAATACAAGGAGAGGAGAGGCTTCCTCTTGACGATAGCAATTTGAATGCAAATTTCTTACATACCAAAGTTGCCGTACATTGCCTTGAAAGTGAGAGGCTCCCATGTAATTTTGTACATAGAGGCTTTGTTGCATCAATGCAATGAACAGAGTGGTGTGGCATTAAATTGGATTGCTACGAGTAGATAGCTAGCTAGAGAAAGAAGTTGTCCGACATGCGGTTGCCATAAATAACCGTTTTGCCGTTATATTATTTGTTTGTTGCGCAGGCTCTCTTTTGTTTTGTTTTCGAAAAACTCCTGACTCTTACATGTATTTACTTAATTGACCCAGCCCTAACTAGGATAAAGATTCCCATATAAAAGTACTATTTTATCTACTCAAAATACTTAAGTAGGCAGGTACCACCCTCTATAACAGATATCTGGTTTCTTGGATACCACTAGCGTAGAAAATAGCGTTAAAACGATGATGATGGCTTACCTTTTGGGCCTTTCGCTTGTCGGCTCGCTGGTTTTGGTGATAAATGCGAGAGAAATTCGACACAATGACAGGGACGGGGAGGGCGATCACCAAGACACCAGATAACGAACAAATGCCGCCGATAAGTTTGCCCAACATTGTACTCGGCACCATGTCGCCATATCTGAAAATACATAGAATAAGTAGTATAGAATTTTATAAGTGATAATACATAAATCAACTATTATAGAAGTACAGGTAGGTGATGTCTCAATATCTTTCAACATATTTAATCATTGAACCTGGCAAGACGTTTCATCACTCAATTCCCTCTCAAGTCTCCCCTCCTCCTGTAATTCTGTTAGGAGGAAAATTAGTACTGACAGCCAAGCTCTTGCTCATCTTGCTAGCAATTTTGAAGTCTACTTAGATGCTGCATTAAAACATTTGTAACAAAATGTCGGCTACCTTTTAGCATATTTTCATATGTTCCTGTTTGTTGACTCAGGCAAGAGATACGTCATCATAACTTGTGTTAAAAATGTAAAAATGAGTAGTTTTCCCGGAGGCAGCTCTGCAAATGTTATTTTTTGAAAGCTAGCTCTTGAAAGAACATTCCTTTGCAAGAGCTAGGACTGTCGAGCTTTTGTGACTTTCAAACGACGAGAGATCGTGTAAACATATCATGACAAAGGAGAAATGCTTTGCTTTCTAATAGTAGCTCAGAATAGCCATTGCTTTATCTGGGTAGGCCCTGTTTATCTATGAAGGCAGCAGAGGAATCTTCATTTTAAAACATGTCTGTTTTCAAGGCACTGCAGCTGCATCCTTATATTTGTAAGAGTTAGCTACCTATCTACCCATACTATCTAAGTAAGAAACTTGTCAGAGAAATCGACTTTCAATGCGTCATTTGTGCCGGAGGCCAGAGAGGAGATACTTAGATAGAGAGACAGATAATTGGAAATGGAAAGCATTTCTGGAATCTCCCTCCCAAACGTAGATATGTATTTTCAGTGTTTATCCGTCGTTTGAACAAATTAAGACATATACTGACATGATATTGATGTCCCTTGGGACTGGCCATGCGGACGCAAATCTGAGGCGGAAATTGGGGGAGAATCTCGAGCGTGAAAACGCATTTGATCTGGACATTTTACTAGATAGCGGATACATTTTCATTTTTCCTACAAAGTTGACGAAGACGGATCGGCGCAAAGAGTCGAAACCCAAGTCTTGCTTAAAGAAACGCGGCGCGGCTGATTTTTTTCGACTGTGGCTATTTGTCATGTAGGGTTAAAAGCTGTCCTTAGCTTAGGAGTCCAGATTTGACCGCTGCGCAAAAATTCTATATAGACAATGCAACCAAGGTCGAACGAAAGTTTTTCTTTGAAAAGCTCCGCATTTCACTAAATGTACCATGTAACATGCGGATTCTGCTAGCGAATTTGTGCGGCCATCAATTTTACCTTCTAGTGCTCACGAATTCCAGGCTTGAGACAGGCATATAATGCTGCTGGATTTTGACATTAGTCACTCCCCTAAGTGCTGTTTTGTTGTCCTCTAGCTCTGCGTTAATTTTGGAAATGCGTGGAAAAATCGTAGTCTGTTTTCGCCTGACTTTTTGAAGCTCGTTACACCGTGAATTCTGTCATTTATTAGGATCAACTCAAACACTGGACACCCAGCGAAAAACTATCCATTTTCATTTTTTTCCTTCTTGACTTTCAAGAAAGTTATTATAGTTGTTTTTAAACCCAAGATTGCGTAGGCGTTGGAAATGCTTCTATTTTTAACATAGGCTTGAAAGCAATCGAAAAGTGATACTTAAATTATTCATACTTAAAACAGCATTACTTTGGAAAAATCTAGGATTGCAGTGCTGAAAACAAAAACAAATGAACGAGACCGACGGGTGGACCATTAGCAATTCGAGCTCGAGGAGGCAGCGATTGCAGAAAAACAGAAATATCCTTGTCACACGGTCACACAGCTTTTTCCTAGCTTTCGTTCTGGGCGCTAAAATATGCTCGTAAAATGGAAAATAATGAAATAAGGAGCATGTTTGCTGGTGCGTAAATGTGCAAGTCAAGGGAAGCATTTGAAAGCATCAGGATTTTGTCTTGATTAAAACACCCGAATTGACCCCCATATGGCTACTTCTTTGGGGCGAGGCCAAGGCTGAAAAATGCTTAAATGCAAAAATAACATTTTTACAAGCTTATAGCCCGTGTCAGGCGACGAGAGACGAGTCCAGAAGGAGAAGCTTAGCTAAAGTAGTTGAAGTGCTTTCTAGTGTAAACGATGTAAACGATAGTGGACAGATATGCCCTGTCTTTGAGCTGTTATTAAACTATTTTCTTGAAGGGACAAATGGATTTACTTAAGCCGGTCTTTTTTCGCAATCGAAAAAACTGCGATTATTCTCATGATAGCAAATGTTTTAACACAAACAAATACGATGTAAAATTAGCTCGGGTTTTATTACTTTCCTTTCCTCACTACTACGTCGTTCGCTCGTGAGACTAAGCAATCTGCCTAATGAATTTTAGCATGAAACACCCGCGCAACGCAGAGCAACTTAGTTGTCGAGTAGGATCTACTTTTAGTTTCCTTTATTTTTACTCTCTCTCATAGTAAATATGTAGTTGAACTGTTGAAAGCTTGCAAGGGACGACGGTACATTGTATTGCATGTGCAGTTCAGATTTAGGCCAAAAACTCGTACTACTCGTAGAAAAGTAGCTAAGTAAATGGTGTCGCAAATGGAAGTCGTTTTGATTTCCACCAACTGGAGTTTTTTTGAGAAGTCTTGCTTAAGGCAATTTACATTCCAATACTCGTGATGAATATCCTGCAAAGTCCTGTCGCCAAGTATCGATCGGTATTCGATAATTCAAGTGAATTAATTATGCCGTCGCCAATAAGTACTTTTGACAGCCAGAATTTGATAGGGATCTAAATGAATTGTTATTGTTGTCACACTTTCTCTCCCGATGTCTTTGCTTAACTCTTGTTTAGTAACCAGGCCAGAAAAATATCTGTACTTTTCCTGTTTTGGTAGACAATGACGCAATCCAGCCTTGACTGTTCATAAATCTGGCTGTAGTAAAAGTAATAGTAATTTGCCTTCCTATATAGTAGTCCTTTTCTTACATCACAATTCAGGCTAAAGGACTTGGTTAGAAGGGACCACAATACTACAATATTCTTCGAAAAGGAAGGAAGAAAAAACAAGGAAATTCTCAGTCCTATTGAGGACAAATAGCCACAGGCTGGAACTAGAGGTTCTATACAACTTACTTTCGCATTCAAAGTTGCAAAAAAGCCTGTGCAGACCTTAGTTTTTTACAAAAAGACCATTAGTAGCCTTTTCTCGATTCCAATATTAACCTACCGTGCGCACACGTAAGAGCTTGGGGTCTATCTAAGGTAACTAACTAATAGTAATATATTTAACACGCAAGTGCAGATATTGTTCTCATGCTTCTTAATTGGCCATGACTTCCCTTACGGTTACAGTCTGGTTGTCAGGTCGTACTATTAATATAGGGTTCTATACACATTTTACTAGCTGCTCAGGACTCTCGAGACTAGCTAACGGAAATGACTTTCATGGTAAGTAACAGGGTTTCCAAGAAGCACTTTAATAGCACTAGACGTCTAAAGTCAGCGTGGGAGAGTAAGCTTTCGGCGGAGAAAACGAAACATGATGATAGCGGTTTTCTTACCCTAATGTGGTCATTGTGACGATGGTGTACCAGAATGCCGCCGGGATCGAGGTGAAGGTCGAGTCGCTGACGCTCTTCTCGCAGTAGTACATGATGGTGGCAAAGATGATGATGGCCATGGCGAGGGAGAACACAAGGAAGCCCAGCTCCGAGGCGCACGATTGGAGGGTGTAGCCCAATATTCGCAGGCCCTGGGAGTGGCGGGAAAATTTGAATATGCGAAAGACGCGGAAGACTCGAAGCGTGACGAAGGCCCCCGAAACTTCATTGTCGTCGCTGAGTCCGAGGCCGATATAGTAGGGCATGATGGCGACGAAGTCGATCACGCTCATGACGCTGCGCATGAATTTGCAGCGATCCGGAGCGGCGAACAATCGTAACAGGTACTCGGCCGTGAAAATCATCACACAGGCTGTGTCCAAGCAGAAGAACATGATCTTGTATTTGTCACCGCATGGTTGGACTTCATTTCGTCCGGGGAGCGTGCCACAGGGAACAGTCTCGACGACGTTCGCCATCACCGAGACCGCGATAAAGAACCCGGTCACGTAGTAGAACACCAGGGCCGGGGTGGACGTATGGGGCGCTTCGAATGCCCGCCACATCCTTTCCCGTAATTTCTGTGGAACGATTCCATCGCCGCCCTCCTCGTCGTCAAGCTTGTCGTCCATCAATCGTTCGGCATTTTCACGCTTTCGATCGCGATAGTCCTCGTAACAGCAATCGCCGATCACATCCGGCATGATTCCGAAGAAGGCCAGCTCTTCGTCGTATTGTGTGAGACACTCATGCTTGGGATAGTGAAGTTTTCCCGTTCGGTAGTAGTTCAAGATGTGTCTGAAGATATCCGGATCCCGGTCGAAAAAGTATTCTTTGGTCTCCTCGTCGTAGAAAAAGTCCCGCTCATTGGATCCGAGTAGAGTGTCGGGGTATTTTTCCAGAGTGTTTTGCCAGGTTTCAAATCTCCGGCCCGAAATATTCACGACCAACTTGGCATCTTCTGCTCGCTCCTTGCCGGAAATCGCGGGAGGAGGAGGCAACGGATTCGTCGCGATCGGCACCCACCCGATAGCAGCCGCCCTGGCAAAGGGCAGCCAGGCCGCAACTGAAGCCATGATTATTTAGTTTCTTTAAAGGATGTGGTGAATGCTTTTAGGAGCTGAGAATCACTTTAATCGCCACATCACACGATTGTTTTTGCTTTCACGGGGGATCAAACTAAATCCGGAACGTCTTTCATTCTGTGAAATTCCGTTGATTCAATTCAAGATGCCGCCGAGGCGCGGCTAAGATTCTAAGATTTGCTCGCGATGACAACAAGATTAATTTGCTCTTTCTCGAATTCCCAAGCGATAGTCGAGTTTTATTTTCACTTCTTCGGGCGACACACTAGCTCACGTCCACGTAGTCTAGCAACTTTTGACTGTGTTGTGTTTGCTTTTTGCAATGCACTTTTAAAATTAGCTGTAGGTTAAACTCCTCCGTGTTGTTGTTGGCCTCGGGCAAAAAGAACTGACCTCAGCCTGAATCTCGGCCTCGCAGCGGTGGCGAGCTTAGCATTTGCATATCTAATAGCAATGCTGTTTTGTGCTGCTCTTTCTCACTACAAAACGCGTGACTTTTTTCCTCATATAAAGGTGTTTTCACAATGAATTTAATTCTTCCTTTGAGTTTTGACAACAACCTTGCTTGGGGGACAGAAAGTGGCACTGCCAATAATAGACACACTGCAATGCCTAGGCCCTAATGGTGTATGGACTCGGTCTGCACTCGTAAAACGAAATTCACGTTATCGTGAATAAAATGTAGAGATCCTTTGCAATGCCAACACTAGCACTTGCTGTAAACAATTGTTGTTCACTGTTATTCAGAGCTTTGGTTACGCTTCTTATAGCAATACTCTCGTCGTCTTGCCTCGTGTGTGTTCGAGGTATTCGAAGGATACACTCAGTTCTTCGTTTTTAAGGCTAGTTCTTCTTGTTCTGTAAGCATGTATAACTTAGCTAGGTCTGTAGTCGAGAAGCAGTCTAGAGGTACTGCTCACACTCGCGGCCTCGGTCTATCTAGATAGTAAGTATTAGGCATTAGCGAACGCACGCTCGCTCCTACTTTCTCACGATTGCTTCTATAGGGAAAAGCCTTGCTCTCTCTTGAGCTCGCGAGTACATATCTACATATATTCGTCCTTGCCGAGCAGCATTGGTAAGAGGAGCCTCTCTGTTATGTTGGGAGGCCGAGGCGACCTCTCGCTCGTACTAACATGTAAGGCTTTTGCCAGCGATTACGATATATATGCCTACATACCCTCATGAGAAGATAATGTATTGTATGGTCGCCGACGGCTCCTTCGTTCTTCTGCCACCAATGGTTGGTATCTAACATAACATGTCCGCCAAGTACAAAATGGACGTGGCACACTCATGCTCTATGCTCTCCCTCTCTCCCCACCAAACTCTGCTCCTGCCAACCACTCTTAACCTCTATGGAGGACGACGGCCTCGGCCTAGCATGGTGGCATGGTGGCCTCAAAAAATACCGTGAGCTTGGTTAGGTTCTATGTGATATGAAACAGACTTACCATTGTGGCAGTAGCAGTCATACACTTAATACGACATGTTGTGAATATGTAGCCCCTTGCTTAAATGGTATTCTGATAGGCATCCGAAACCGTGGCGCCAGCAAAAAGGCTCGAAACACGAGGTGCAAGTCATTAAAATTGGCGCGACGTGGAACAAAAAAAGGCTATATTTTCGTTCTTTTTTCCTAGGCTTACATGCGAATTACCAATCAATTTTTCAATGTACGGAGACCGTCATAGCAACGATGTATCGCGTGTCCAATAATCATGCAAGAGTAATTTAAATATTCCTTGAAGTCACCATCAGGTCTGCCTTTATTTAATTTTTAAGCCTCCACTACTTTTTGCAAAACAACTTCTAGCCAAGTACGTTGGCATATTTTCACGAATTTTCCTGGTGAACAATTAATCAACTAATTCTCTCTTGGAATCGATATTATTTTTTCACTTGATGTGAGACATAAAATGGTTATATTGCGTACTTTCGTGGGATATATGAAAAAATATTGTAGAGACTGCTTCCAAAGATAGAAGAGAGAGGACAAAAGCAGGGAAAGCAAGAGCTTGAAAGCTATCGTTCGTGACAGTTTTTTCTCATCACAGTCTCAGAAAATATAGATGGTGTGTCTGTGTCATCACATAGTCTATAGCTTTCTTAGATGATCACATACAAGTACTAACAGAAAGAAAGAAAGAGCTAAGGACTGATTATATTTGGTCAGAGACTCATTAGCGGCAAGTGGGCAACCCCATTATGGGCGATAATCTTCAGTGCTCCCTCTTGTGATTGTCAGCAAAGTCACTGTCATTCAACGAACATTTTCTGATCCAACTGCATTCATTCTGGAATTTTCCCGGGGAGGGGGAATATAAAGGAAATTGAAATGACAAATGCCGACGCCGCAAATTAATCTTTAGGACCCGGCCAACCAAACCATTCGCTAGCTTGGAGGGGGAAAAAGTTTCGTCGGGCTCAGAATGCGACGACAGGGAAGTACGGACAAAATCCAAGTCCTCTTCTAACTTTCTCGAGCCTCTGGCATGGGTCTCCTCCTTCTTGACTTGAGATGTGTGCCGCCATATGTAGATATATTTGGCGAAAAAAGCTACAGAACTTATATCCCGACTTCCTTCCCCTCCTTTGATTTACGCGAACGCTTTAAGCAAGAAGGCCTTCCCTTCTCTAGCTTCAAAGCTCCTCTCTGAAGATGACACTTTTATTGCATCCTCTCGCACACCTAACTTAAGTCACATATATTACGGCGTTACGACAAAGTACTTGCCCACTTTTTGCCTTGGAATCTGAGCGTGGATTTGTGTAGTTTTCGCTCGTTTTCCAACCACTTTTTTGCTGAATCAGTATCTTAATGCTGTGAAAAAACGGGAGACTTTGTTTTCAGGCAGGACAAATATTTATTTTCGTCAGTCTAACATGCATACAGTAATGATAATTTTGGTTGGTTTTTTACTGTTTGTTAACATGCGGTCAGTGCTTGAAAATATGGTGGGTGGGCTGAACAATTTGAAACTCTTTTTTTTCTGGTTTGCGACACACTTTTGTTTTACTGCCACAATTTTTTACCCTTTTAAGTCGACACACTATTTTGTATTGTAAAAACAATTAGGGCTATACTCTTTCATTAACTTTTTTTGTGGCAGTGTTTCATATAAGTAGTTTCAGGTAAAGCCTAATCCAACAATTTTCAAAGAGTTGTAATGGTTGCTGTTTTTGTTTACGTTCAAACTATTAAGGGCTATGACATTCATTCGCTTTGGGTTAATAAGTAACATTACATATAGGTTTAGGGCTTTTGGGCACATGAAAAATTATCACAAAATATCAAAACATGCGAGTTTGATATCACCATGGAAAATATTTAGTACAACTTTTTTTCAATCATTGAGAGAGTACCTCGTGTCAGTTATTAAACATTTTCTTTTTCTGAGAGAGTACAATAGAGGTTATTAAAACAATTTTACATATAGATTAATTTCGCATTTCTCTCTGTTCATAATCTGTGCACGATTTTTCGTTTTTTTCATTCTCAGGTTGATTTGGGATGCAGCCAATTTCGACCGCCTTCTCCACCAGTCTTCACAACTTTTTTCATTTTCATTTTCTTGGGGACGTTTCGATTTTGAGCGGTTTCTTCTTATTTTATAGTCGACACACTTTTCTTTTAATGCCATTTCTTAGGTTGGAAATCCGAGGGGAGAAGGCGAGACAAAATTGGCTTCTTGGAGACAAATATTGTAGTAGTAGGCTAATATCACAGTCAGATTTCACAAAAAAATGTATGAAGTTATTGTCAGTGTAAATAGTCCGGCGTAGGTTCCGCCAACGGTTCTGGCGTTGTGAACAACGGATTTGGGAATTCCGGCGGATGCGGCAACGGACCGGCGGTTTTTGGTCGACGTCGATACGCCATCAACCAACATGAAACCGCGATGGCGACGGCGACTAGCGCCAGCAATGCCGTGATCACGAGCGCTATGATGAACCCGATTTTGGACACGCACACCTCGGCATCCAATGAAGCTCTTTGCAAAGCGAGATCTGTTCTCGGATCCGCTCTTCTCTCGATCGTCAGGATGGCATTGGATTGGACCTGTGAATGTTCATCAATGTCAATTTTATTCTCAAACCGGAAGTTAGTATAATTACCTGGATCTCCTCCCGGAGCTGGCCAGTATACACCTGTCCCTCGATCTCATGCTCGGACTCGCGCTTCCGTCGACCGAATGCATTGCGTCCGGCACAATTCTGAGGCTGGCATTGTCCAAAACAAACCCTGATGTTGCACCTGAACTTGATCGTGTTGCTGTCGGGAAACTTGAAGGCATCGAAGATGGCGGTCAGATAGTTGTTTTGCCGATCGTATCTCCACTCCCTGAACAATCTCGGGTCCGTCGCACATCCGTTCTCGTCAGTCACGGTATAAACAGTAGTATCATCGTTGTCATCCACGGTTGTAGCCTGAAATATCAAATCATGCCAATTTTCTATTCCAATGGTCTTTTCACATACAATCCATACCTTGCAGTTTCTGGCGAAGCCGCCGTAGATTTCCTTCGGCGTGACCTCGACCTTGAGCATGAGCTCGTCGCCGATCTCGGCACTGGAAATGTCGTCGCCGTTTGAGTTGCAGATCCTCATTGAGCAAGTTGGCGGCGGTCCGGTGTTGGCAATTGTTCCTGCCGTCGTCAAAGTCGACACGTTGAATCCGATGTTGAGGTTCTGCTCGCCCGTGTTGTAAACGCACCGGATCCTGTAGGCTTGGGCCTTGAAAGTCACCAGCTTGGGATGCTTCTGAATCACCAGGACAAACTTGGCCTCGCCCTGTAAATATTGCCAGTTAAAATCCAAAATCCAAAATCTAAACCTGAATCTGATTAACTTACGTCAAAATGGAACAGTCCACAAGTTTGGAACTGAACTCGGAAGTCAATAGGTGAGACTGCATCTCCAGGATTAACCGCTTTGCCGCAGCGCTCGTCATTGCTGTGACCCTTGACATACATCACGCCATGGAAATTCGGATCCACTAGCGAGACTGTGACAAGGACACCGTCAGCCAAACAGCTTACGAGCATATCGGGTCTCTCAAAGTCGACTCTTGGTGGAGGAGGTACCGGGATGGGTGCTGAAAAATTAAATAGAGTTAGTTTTGCAAATTTGAAACAACTCGTGAAAACACTTACTGCAGCCAGTTTTCGGATCGCCCTCGAAGCCTTCAACACATTGGCAGTTGCAAACGTGGTGAATTGGATAACCGGGAGTTCCAAAAGCATTAGGTCCGCAAGGGTCTCTAATACATGGATCTGCACAAGTCAGATTGCTCAGCTCGCAATATCTTGTCGTTGGACAATCCGGATCGACTCGGCAATCAGGGACTGAAAGAAACATATTAATAGTTTAGTTTGTAAATACCAACAACATTAGTGATTGAACTTACTGTCGACACAGAAGCCTTGATCGTTGAGTTCTTGTCCAGGTGGACAGACGCATCGTCCGGCAACAGGATCGAGGACGAGGCCACGCGATGAATCGCAAACGCAGCGACCTCTAGAATCAATTATGAAGCCGAGCTCGGCCGGACAGGGGATGCAGTTGCCGTTCTCGTCGAAAGCGTATCCAGGTGGGCAAACGCAATTTTCATTCTCATCCAAGATCAGACCTCGTCCAGGTGGACAAGTTTTCACGGGAGTACACTCGATGGAAGCGTCTCCTTCGTAGCCTTCAATGCAGACGCAAATCATTGTCCGAACCGGAAGTGTGTCGAGGACTTTGCAGACGGCATTGAGACCGCAAGGATCAGAAATCGTGCAAGGATTCTGGCATTCCCCGTTGATGCAAGCAGTTTGAGATGGGCACTCGCTGTCGCTTCGGCAACCGATTTCAGCTGGAAGGGGAAAAACATTTTATTTTTCAAAATTCACAAAAAAACTGTGAAATCTTACCTTTCTCGCAACGTTCGCCGGGTCTTCTCGAGCCTGTGAATCCGGGTGGACAAGAGCAGTCGACCTCGTGATTTTTGATCCGGCATTCGGCGGTCGGGTCGCAGGGGTTTTCGATGGCACAGGTGTCCTGGCAAATCTTGTTGATGCACTCCTGTTCGATCGGGCATTCGGAGTTGTCACGGCATGATTTGCTCGAACAGACTTGGTACGGATCGCCGGTTAGTCCGGCCGGACATGTGCATACCGGTTGATGAGCGATACCGTTGCACTCCGAATTACCTCCACACGGCAATCCGTCCGGTCCGCAGACCGGAGTGCAATCACCTTGACGACAAGCATGGGTCTCCTTACATTCCGAGTCCGATGTGCAGCCGAGGATGTCGCAACGAATCTTGGGGTCTCCGTAGTATCCGGTGTTGCAAGTGCAGACTGGTCGGTGGTTGACGATCTCACAATGGGCATTGAGTCCGCAGGCGCAAGGATCTCGGCAGACTGCGTTGATGCAAGCGGTCGATTCGGGGCACTCGTCGTCCTTCTCGCATCCGGACACAATTGGCGGCAATGTCGCGCAACCTCCGTCGTCAGTCGAAACATATCCGTCTGGGCAAACACAAGTCATGAACCTGATCGGCGATGAGTCAATGACTCGACATGTCGATGGCGCCACACAGGGTGTCAGTTCAATGCAGGGGTCAACACAGGTCTCGTCCAGGCAAACCAATCCGGTGTTACAATCAGAATCTTGGACGCACTCCGGGGGAGCAAATGGCACGCAAGCTCGGTATGGATCTCCGGTGTAGCCGAATCGGCAGCGACACTTATCCAAGTGTTGGCTGACAAGACACTCCGCATTCTGTCCGCAAGGATCGTTGGCAATGCATGGATCGTAACAATCACCAGAGGGAACATCACAGGCTTGATTGTCAGGACATTCCGGATCGGATCGACAACCGATCGGTCGACATCCGTCCCTGGCTGTTGGATCTGGCTCGTAACCTTCCAGACATCTGCAGTTGGCAACGTGGATTTGAGGGTAGCATTCTGCATTTGGTCCGCATGGATCCTCAATGAGGCAAGGGTTGATACAGGTTCCATCGACGCACATCTCTCTGTCCGAGCACTCTTCGTTTCGTTGACATCCGGGTGGCACGCAGGCAATTTGTGGATCACCAATGGTTCCTTCAGGACATCGACAGACTGGTACATGATCGGCCAGGAAGCAGTCCGCTCCAGTTCCGCAATCACAGGGATTCTTGCAGGCCCGGTTGATGCAAGCCTCTCCGACGGAACATTCGTCGTCACTTCGACATCCTGGCGGATTGGGAAGGTCCACAGGCACGCAACTCCTGTCAGTGTCTGGCTGCCATCCTTCTCGACAAGAGCAGATCATGGTCCGGAATGGAACCGTGTCCACTACGGAACAGATGGCAGTCGCATCGCAAGGGCTGAGGGTGTAGCAAGGATTGACACAGATGTCGTTGATGCAAGCCCGACCAGACGGACAATCGGAGTCGACCTCACAATCTGGATCGTCGATTGTTGGAATGGGATCATTGACTGCGCATTGGACAAATGGATCTCCAACAAGTCCAGGTGGGCAGGAACAGGATGCTGTGTGGCGATTCGTGCTGCAGATGGCGGTGGGTGCACAGGGATTCTCAATCAGGCATGGATCGTGGCACTGATTCTGGTAGCAAGCCTTGTCGTTGGGACAATCATCATGGATTCGACATTCGACTGTCAAGCATCGTTCTCTCGGGTCTCCAAAGTAGCCAGGTGGGCAGGAACATTGCGAAGTGTGCCTGGATCCTTCGCAGATGGCGTTGACAGCGCAAGGATTGTCATAGAGGCAGGCGTCGATACACTTGTATTCGTAGCACACCTGGTTGTCGTTACACTCTGAGTCCCTAGTACATTCCACTGAAAAGCAATGAGAAAATTAACCACACTATCCACTCACAACGGATTTACACTTACGTTTTTGACACTCGATTTCGGGGTTTCCTGAGTATCCTGCTGGACAATAGCACAAGGGGGTATGGTTGATGACGGAGCAGATTGCGTTGATTCCACAGTTGCAAGGGTCTACGCAATTCGTGTTGAGACAGGCCTCCGTTGTTTCGCAATCACTGTTGGATTGGCATCCAATGACAACCGGTTGTTCAGCTATTAAAAAGACAAAATGTTAATATCTGCTTTTCCATAGCTTTCTTTACTGTTGTCCTCCATTTCAATCACAAAACTCAAATTGAAATTGAAACCTGCCATTTGGCATTGCAAATAGCAATTCTCATTCTTGCCAGAGTTATGGACCGAACATGAAAGGACAACTTCCTGTTGGGGAAAAAGTGTTTAAATGTCATAACCACATTGATTCCCTAACACTAGAATAAATGAGACATGAGACGAGTTTTCTAACGGAGACACGACGCGAAAAAAAATATTCTCTTACGAGGCAATTTGCATTCCACTTGAGCATCGCCAATGTACCCTTCTGGGCACGCGCATTTGGCCGTGTGGTACACAACCTTACAAAGTGCATTAGGAGCACAGGGATCGAAACTGGGTGCGCACGGGTTGCGACACACCCTATTGATGCAGGCATTGTACTCCGGACACTCTGCGTCGTAGTCGCACTCTGCAACCACGGCTTCCGGTTGGGGTGGCGGGACTGAAAGGCAAAGTGAAAGCAGTTCGTGCAATTGTGCAGGGTGCAATCAAACAAACAAAAGCCAATGCTAGATAGCTAAAGGTGCTGCAGGTGCTAAATACTTACTTGGGTAGCATGCTATTCTAGGATCACCAGTGTAGTTGGGCGGGCATTCACAGTCAATGTCGTGGTTGCGAGGGGTGCAGATGGCATTGATGCCGCAGGAGAAGATGCGACAGGTGTTGAGGCAAGATCCAGAGTGGCATTGCTCAGAATCTCTGCATTCCTCATGCGTCTTACATTGTGGTTGTCCGGTAACTAAGCATAATGGGAATAAGCAAAGCATGTCAAGGGCTTCTAAAATGCGTGCATACCTCGTCTACATTCATTGTCATTGCCAATGAAAAAGCCTTCTGGACAAACGCATGCCATAGTTCTTGTCGGGAGGGTGTCTTCGACGACACAAGTCTGTCCCGCGCGACACGGGTTCGATACCCGGCAAGGGTTCTGGCATCGTGCGTCAATGCATGCATGCTGGGAAGGACAATCGCCGTCGACTCTACATTCAGGTTGAGCAGGGCTGGGAGCTAAAGAGTAATAGTAGAATGAGTGTCAGCTGATCCAAACTTATCTAACAAGTGGACTCACGATCGTAACAAGAGACAACCCCGTCGCCAATCTTGGGCGGGATGCAGGTGCAGGTTTCCCTATGGTTGTCAGCCGAGCATCTGGCATCTCTATGACATTTGCCAGGACGACACAGGTATTGACATTCCTTCCTTTCGTATTGTCCTGGGAGGAAGTCGCACACCTGGTCCCTGCTACATTCATCATGCGATCTGCATCCAACCTCTGTGCAGGCAACCAATGGATTGCCCTGGAGGCCAGGTTCGCAAACGCAGATGGCAACTCGGAAATCCACCTCGCAAGTGGCTCTCTGTCCGCAAATCTTGCTTCGACAAGGATCGACGCAAACTCGTTGGTTGCACACCTTGTTCTCAGGACAGTCAGGATTGACAGTGCATTCATCTAACAAGTAAAGAAGCATTAATCCTAGAGTTCAGCTAAGCTAAGTTAACCTACAATTGAAACATTCGACCAGTGGATCTCCCTCGAATTCGAATGGACAGCGACAAACGGCTCTGTGTCCCATGGCGTCACACTCGGCGTTCTTGCCACAAGGTCTGGTTCTGCATGGATCAACACATTGTCGGTTGACACATTCGCGATTGTCAGGACAATCTTCATTGTGCTGGCATTCCCCTTGGTCGACTAAGATGGCAAAAATGGTTCATTAAATAAATAGCTGTCCTATGCAGATGATCTAACTAACTAGCTAATCTTACTTGGCACACAAACTGTGTATGGATCGCCTGTGTATCCAGGTGGACACCTGCATGTGGCAGCATGGTTTTGAGGAATACATTGTGCTGTTGAGGCACACCTGTCAAGTGTGCAAGGATTGATACAACCCTTGTTGATACAAGCCTGAGTGTTGATACACTCTTCGTTGCTCGAACATCCAACATCAATGGGTTCTCCTAATAAAAGCATTGATGGTTAACCTAATGCTTAACATGTCTAGCTAAAGGCTTTGTTGTCTTACTGATGGGATCACAACGCTGCTTGGCATTTCCGGTATAGCCTTCAAAGCATGTGCAAGACATGACTCTCAATGGCTCGGTGGGATGGACTCTACAGTTGGCATTCTCGACACAAGGTGGGGGCTCGATCGAAGTGCAGGGATTTCTGCACCTGTTTCTATTACCAACAGGCATGCAGATTTCATTGCTGGCACAATCAGGATCTACACGGCATTCCTCTTCCTCGACTGGTTGTGGTAATGGTCCTGTTAACAGTGCATGACATTCAGTTAAAAAGCAAGCTCAAATGGATAACTAAAGATATCTG
>JAAUYL010097769.1_pt1 | contig 18569 bp, 16 predicted proteins | sample 7278011 | NCBI WGS metagenome assembly JAAUYL01 (sample SAMN14350225, study PRJNA611818) | marine sediment metagenome | isolation source: surface marine sediment (1.8m) | place: French Polynesia: Moorea | collected 2018-08
ATGGAGTTGAGGAGTTGATGCGATGTTGTTGACGACCTCGCTAATGATAGGCAGTAAATTCCTGGAATTGTTTGCCTAAGTTTACACTGGTGTAAGCACTTTTGTACTAAAGTATCTAAATACTACCATCCTTGACAGGTATACTTGTGCATTAGGGAGGGAATTTACTTTAGTGCCTTCCTGATGGCAAGCTTATTTAACCAGCCTGTCTCCTTAATTGTCCTTTTTTGCCCCATGTCTCCACGGTAAACCTCAAAGCCAAACTTGCCTGTCTAAGTTACGAGGCCAGGAAAAACGACCGCCAAAGGTTGGTTGCTTCAGGCTTGCAAAAGGGATGAGGCTACCAGAGAAAGTGCACCGCGAATATTGCTTAGGATGCGATGCAGAAGCAGGAGCAAAAGGTACCTACATCCACCACGCCCCTCGTCGTACTGGATGGTGGCCTTTTGTCCATGGTCAGCATACATAGTGCCTACTTAAAAAAAGTAGGAGTTACTTTTCACAACTGATACCGGAACCCCTTTGTGTCGTTTGCTATTTATGCACAGTGCACAGCAACTGTGCAAATGGAGCCTCTTCTTCATTCGTCATGTACTGCAATGCACGAGACTGACTGGGAACCATAAATACAACCACTTAACAAGGGACTGCTGATGATGCTGATGATTCGCAGAAAGTAAGTAAGTAAACAGTCGCGCTCGGGGCCTCCCCCCGCCATTTTGCAACGCAAGCATGTTTACTACCAATTTCCGACGAGAGAGAGCGGCTCCAACGCAAGGTCTTATTCTATGAGCATGGGAAGGATGCCTGTCGGTATAATGTATTTAGGCAAGGTCCGACTGCAAAAAAGTACACACCACATCCATACGTGGATATCCTCGATCCTACTCGTCGTTTCTTCTTCGAGTGGGTGGAAGGGTACCCCGTAGCTGTATGTAATATACGAAGGATGGTAAACATTTGGTAATGGCAGGAAAAACTGCCTTGCCGCATTTTTCCAGACTCCCTCTTGGGAGAACGAATCGACCTTCACAGCATTAAAGATGATGCCTTGCCTAGCTATACTCACATGGCTTGGCTATGTAGTAGTCTGTAGGTAAGCGTGGCTTAGTGTAACGTCTTAGTTCCGGGGATTTGGGATCAAAACAAAACCTCGTGCTTCATTCTTTACTTATCTACGTATCGTGGAAAAAATACCTATACAGTTGTACGAGTTGTTCCTACATAAAAGTGAAACTCACACACATAACACATGGGTCTCTTCTCCTCTGGTCTTCAGGGACCGAATGTATACTTTTATTTAGCATCGAAGCATTTGCTTACCTTCTGCTTTGCCTAACGTTACCAACTATGTATAACTGTTGTTGTACAATAGTGTAGGACCCCTATCCTCATCTTACCTTATCTTGTGTAGTTAAGTACATGAGGTACTGCCTACAACTTTGGGCTGGCATGTTACTTGCTACTACATAGCTACTAGCTACTATCCTCTACCTAACCCGTTGTTTCATAGAGAGCTATTCTTTCCAGTGGAAGGGGGAAGCCGGAGGATGCTACATGTAGTTATAGTCTAGTCTGCGATGGCAGAAGCAAGGTTGTTGAGAAAGAAAGTAAAGCAGCCACCACTGCTTCGAGGTCGGAGGCTGGATGGTGGTAGTGCTACCTCGACCTCAAACTAAGCTTTTTTGCGAAGCTCTGTCTTCTCGGTCCCTCCCTTTGATAAAATACAATAAAGCTATTGTCAGATTTTGTAATGCGCCCACATATTTATCACATGCACATGTATATACATACTTACATGTAAATGTACCTAAGTATAACTTTGTCTTTATAAGTATGCCCGCCCAGTCCACTTGAGGGGAGTAATATTGGTATTTTGCCAAGAAGGCTGCCAATTTTTTATGGAGATATCTCCTTGGAAAGAAGGACGACGGTCGACGAGTATGCAGTGAAGGAGGAGAACCCAAAAGCAGGAAGAAGAAGTGGAGAGTAGTGAGCATAAGCAACAGTGATGTTCGTTCGTATGAGCCTTTGCTTCGGATTCAGCGCTACCGGATGCGCCTTTTTCTTTGGTTTTTGGGGCTATAATGGGAGGCTTTTTCTCCCAGTAACTGTGGCTCTTTTTGTGAAGGGACCCTCTGGCAGACTTGTATTGGAAAGCAAGCAAGCTCATGCAGAGGAGCTAAGCCAAAGAGAGTGAGTAGTGCCATAGCAAAGTAAGTATAGCATAGCAGCAGTTGAGGCGTGAGCGAGCGCCTCCTCCTCCTTCTTGCAAAGAAGTCCTTTTTGGAGGCCGTCTGTCCGTCGTAGTCGTTCTGCTTTCTAAAGTGAAAAATGTCTTCTTATAATCTTTGGGCATTTCAAAGGCAGCTCATTACTTTCGAATTCTCAATGAATCATCGTAAGGAAATCGTAAAATTTTGGCCGCCATACTCATATTCGTGCACATACATATATCTACGTGGATATTTGGTTTTGACACGCAGCATAGGCTTGTTTGTACGAAGTCAATGCCGCTTGAGCACCCCCGGGTTATATGGAACTTCATAGGTACATACAGTAGGCTCTGCTCCTCTGGGCTATTGCAATAATAAAAGTGGATAGATAGTAGTTCCAGTAGAGGCTGCGGCCTCGAACGCGTCCTCGCCGCGGCCTCAGCTCAACATACACACGTTCGTACGTTCTGTGTGCTTTGATGGCAGCGGCAATGCAACTAACGTTAGGGCTTTCTCATTGTGTTTCCCCACATAGTCGTCGTCGTCGTCGTCACCGACTTTGCTACTGGAGGAAGTAGTCAGTGTAGTAGTGAGCTCAGTGTAAAAACGAAAGCGCCTTGTTCAAGAACGACGTCTACTAAGCACTACTAGATATTTAACACTTAGACTTTCGTTCTCCTCTATCTAATAATCAACTAACTCCCACTGCCCCACACTACGTTCACCTACTACAAAGAACCGAATTGTGGGCTCTGGATTAGACACCACGCGAGCGAGCGAACGAACTAAGGCCATAAAAAATAAATACATACAGAAAACAGAAAATAAAACATTGACAGCGCAAGGCGGTGAGTGAGTGTGCATTCTGTACAGACTTTTTGTCCCTGTTCACACTTGGTTACAGAATTGCTGCCGTGCTTTAATGACTTATTATTCCACGTCGGCGTACGCATTGAAAACGGAAAAAAACCTAGCGTAAAGAATTGAGTGTTTGCATTGTGATGTGAAAGAAAAAGAAAAGTGCGACAAAAATAGTGCACGAGCAAACAATTTCATCAAGATGAAGCCGAAACCCATGTCGGGGCCGACGGCAAGACCTTGCTTCTGGGGACGACGTGGAACATGCTGAGCCTGATCAAGAACAAGAAGAACGCGACCACGAAGGATCTGGCAGGGCGGTTGACCAACTTGGCCAACTCGGCGACAGGAAAGAGTCGGGGAGGTAGTGGCAAGCTTTCAAGACACAATTCTGAATCGGCGGCGACGACCTCGAGCACGTCGACAAAATCGTCGAGCAGCCTGAACTCGACCTCGACGAACAATAACAAGGCGGCGCCGGTCATTTGCGAGCCCTCCAATATTCCGCCAACAGCCCCCGGGGAACAACAGCAACCGGAACTGGTGCTGAACAGCACGGGCGATACGGTCCTCTTGCAAAGTGGTGGCGGCCTCAGCTTCGGCTTCACCGCCATGGAGGTCACAGCGGCGCGGTAAGTGATTTTTCAATTTTCCCTCTCCCCAATTGCTTGTCAGTGTCAGGACACGAGCGACGACGACGACGTAGCTACGACATTGAGCTATTGTGGAAACACGAGTACGAGTACTTTCTCTTTTTTCAGACCGCCGTCGCGAACCACGTCAATGCAGCAACACCACCAGCCAGAGAGGCCGTCTTCGAGGTCGTCCAATTCAGGGGGACGGAGGACAAACCAACCCCGATTGGGGGTCGGTATGGGTGCCTCGTCGTACCTATTCGAGGACGATCCCGGAATCATGTCGGAGGTCGAGACGTCGAGCACGAGGTTCCGACGAACAACGAGCAAGGAACGATCAAGCATGCCCCCGCCGGCGGCCTCGAGCGGAGCGAGCAGAAGTTACAAGGCCCGAATCTACGAGGCCGACGATCCTGGCATCATGTCCGAAGCCGAGACCAGCTCGACGGCTAGGGCTCGAAAGTCAAAAGGCTCGTCCTCCATTTTGAATGGTGGCGGTGGAAGCCGAAATTCTATCTCGATGGGGGTGCCGTCGCAACAGCAGCAGAGGTCGGTGCAGTTTCGCCACCCCGTGGCGCAGTTTCGTTTCGAGATGGACGATCCCGGCATCATGTCGGAGGCTGACACGGCCGCGACCTCGGGAGGTCGTCGGCGTCAGAGACAACATAGGGTCACCTCTGAACATCGGGCCCATAGCAGGCATGTGAGCAAGAAGGACTCCCTCCCCATTGTGAGGACGCCAAGCAAAACCCTGGAGAGGCCGCTCGGCCTCGTGTTCCTAGTGTACAGAGGCGAGACCAAGAGGGCGGTGCTGCCCAACGAGATCACCAGCCTCGATACTGTTAAAGCTCTCTTCGTGCGCTCCTTTGGCAAAACCCTTACCATGGACTACATGTACACGCCACGGGTCCACATCTACATTCATGATGGGTCAAAGGATATTTTTTACCAGCTGGAGGACCTGACGGAGATCAGGGACAGGACCATCCTCAAGTTATATGAAGCCGACAGTTTGGGCAGGGGGCCCTCGGGTCTCGGAGCATCGGGCTTGCCTCCCATCACCAACGCTGACGACGAGGCCGCTGCCATCGTTGCAGCTCAATCTCAGCAATCTTCTCTGCAGTCCGCACCCCCTCCCAGCGAGCCAGAATATGTGGATAGCAGACATGTTAAGGCAATGAAAGTCCTGAATCGGGTGCAGCGTGAATACGAGATGGCGTCGCAGACGTTGCCGAGGAACGCCTTTTCTGCCCTCGAGCAGGAACGTCTGGAGTCCATGCTCACGGAAGCCGGATTGTTGAAGCAGCAGCAGCAGCAAGCTTCGCTAGCGCCCTCGGGAGATAAACGGCTTGGGGAGAGGAGCAAAACCCTGGGGCCTGGTTTCATGTACGGCTACAACTCCTCGGGCAAGAGGGTCGAGTCCGGGTACGTCTCGTCCCCCGACGCGACGTACGACGAGACGCCGGCCATTGTGCCGTCGAGGTTTTCCGCCCTGCCCGAGGGCCGCTACTACCCGAGGCCCGAGTCGACCGAGGAGGCCAAGGAACGAATGATGCACATGGAGGCTCAGCTGAGCCAGTTGACCGGCATGGTCGAGCGTGCGCTCAAGAACAAGAAGTTGGGCAAGAAGACCGTTTCGTTTGACAAGTCTGTCACGTACAGGTACGTTCTAAGTACATACATTCGATAGATACTTATTTCGAAACCCGTAAAGTTCACCACTAGCTAGCTACCTCCCTTGAGAGCGAGACTAAAGCATGTTAACATTGCAAAGTTTGCGCTTGACAGGTTGTTGACGCAGTAGTCGAGTTACATCATGAGGGCTTCCTAAACTAAATCCTATACCATATTGAGGCTAACTCTTTTTTTGCGCTTTACAGTGACGACCCTCAACCACAGAGCATCATGAAGCGAACATCTCAGCAGCAGCAGCAGTCGTCTCAGTCGGCCTCAAGTTCGACCTCGGCTGCCGTCCAGCAATTGGTGCACAATCACTCTGTACATCACCACAATATGGCGCCCCATTCACAGCATGTTTCTTCCGCCTCCTCCGCCTCTTCCAACAGTCATACGCATCACAATCATGCTGTAGTAGCAGCCGCCATGAACCAAGGGGAAATGTATGGCAACCTGCGCAGACTGCACAGATCGGCACGTGACCTCAAGCAAGAAGTCAAAGTGCTTCGACGGTTGACGCAGCTCCAATCTATGGCTATGAAGGACCTCGTCCAGGACACGTACATCAAGCTGAGGGAGGCCTGCATGAGCTATTCAACCTCGCAGAGTGTCGCTCAAAACAACGATCCCGAATTGTGGAGAGTGGCTCAGGACGAGGACACATTTGCCAAAGAGTTAAATGACCTTCTGCAAACCATAGGTAAGCTTGCATCAGTCTTACGTTTGACATCGAGATAAGTACATATCTAGGTATCTAATTCATTTGTATACACAGGTCAATTAGAGACCAAGGTGGAGCAGACGAGGTCGGGCGTGATCAACAAGAAGAACAAGATCAGCCTCGTGGACGTCGAGGCCATGGCCTCCACGTTGAGCAAGTGCAGCAAGACTGTGACCTTGTTGAAGCAGGCCTTCCCCACCCTGGAGGCCAACTTGAAATCCAACGTCAAGGGCCAGCACCAGGCACCGGCGGAAAAGAGGAGGATGACCGAGGACTTCTTGAAGAGGACCCCCGACCGGATGGAAAACATCTGGCGGAGGTGCAAGAAGCTGACCGGCACGCTAGTGACCTTAAAAAGGCTTGCCTCTGTCCAGGAGCAACGGTTCCATCCTGGATCCTCGTCTCTGGATGCGTCTGTGTCACTGTCTCCAACGCCGCCAACTGACCTTTCGTCAACAGGTTCGGCTTCCTCTTCGTCGAGGTCGTCCTTAGCCAATGGTGGAGGCTCCTCTGCATCGAGTCACACGATCAGTGCTGGGAGCAGCGGAAGCAGCCTCGACGATCTGCTGGACACCCTACACAATCACAATGGAAACCATGCTGGATCCAGACGCAACTCGACCAAGAGTAACAACGTCATGTCGGCGTCGGCGGTAGAGCAATCTCCTCATAGGGGGAATTCTGGAGGACGAAAGGCGAGGCCGTCCTCGTCTGAAATCACCGACGACAGACACCTGCAAAACGGGGTTACGGGATCAGACGCGGCAGCGAAACCTGGCGTGAAACCAGCACCGCCTCCCCCGCCAAGATCAAGTTCAGCTTTCACGAACAACAGCAAAGGAGAGCGGCGCAATAGCACCGAATCCAGCAGCTCGGCAGAAAGCTCGAGCCAGGAGAGCCAACTTTCCCAAAGCAACAAGAATCCACCTCCTGTCCCTTCCAAACCGGTCAATGTCGACATCAAAACCCTCACGGCCAAAGCAAGACAAGACGCTCTCGAGCAGCGGCACATTGAGCTCCTGTCAAGACAAAAACAGTTGCAGGAACAATACCAGAGATTGCAGAACATGTCTCAAAAGTCGGCCTCACCTTCCGCTTCTGGTGGAAGCTCTGCCGGCAGGAAAGAGCAATCTAATGCGGTTGCGACAACCAATGGTGGGAGCAATAGCAGTTCCTCTAGTGCCACGAGCTCACTTTCTTCCAATAGCTCCTCTAGTGCATCTACAGCTCGCTCCATTCCTCCACCTCCAGCACCTTCTGACACCAACAACAAAGCATTACCACTGACTAATCAGACCAAGGAACCGGTCAAGATTGTTGGCAAGATGGAGAAAAGTGTAGCAGAACCTAAGCAAACAGCTGTAGTCTTTCCCCAACAGCAGCAGCAATTGACCTCACAACAGCAAGAGCAACAACAACAACAGCAGCAGCCGGCTCAAAAGAAAGCGCCACCACCGCCCCCGGCACGGGTGAATTCGAGCTTGACGACCAAAACAAGTGCAAATCCAGCTTCGGCTCAATCCAGCAGTGATTCGAAACCATCGTCAACGGATGGCAAAGCAAACCCTGTTTTGCAAGTGTCAGCAACAACAACAACCACGGAATCTCCCAAGACAACCTCAGTAACAACAACATCAACGTCAGCCTCGTCAGGAGCTAATCCAACCCCGCCTGCTGCCAAAGTGAATAGTAACCAAAAAGTTTATCAAACGGACATGATTTGAAAAAAGTGCTCCAAGCAAATCTCAAGAAAGAAAACATGACCTGACAAAAATACCAAATAAATAGGATGATTATCAAGATGCAACGATACCAGTGCTGCTTGTCGTGTTTGTGTTAAAACAATACTTGACCGTTACAAGCATTTGTTGTTAACTTTTCCAAATACATACAACAATTTATGTGCATACAAATAGCAAGTGATACACGAAATCTGTCAAAAATGACATTTTCAAGCTGTTTTCACGAAATCTTGCAAAACCCAATATTCTTTTACTGCTGTACATTTAAAATGGCTTCAATCCCTTAAAAATCAAGCATGAGTATCATCTTCCCTAATTTCAAGGCAACCTTAGAAAAGCAAAAATCAAGCAATTGTTAAAACAAACAATCTCAAGAGGATTTTATTTAACAGATAATTAAAAAGTTGCTTCATATTAAAGAAATCTATAAAGCATTATTTCATGTTTTACAATGCAGCCGGATTGGCACCAGCTGTTGTGATAACCATATATTCGGATCTATAGTTGCATGAGAAAAAAAGCATAGATTATAATTACTGACTAATTACCAAACCATATATTAATTGCAATTGTGGAATAAAAATATTGTGATGCCTTAACGATCGACAAATTAAAGTGCTTACTCACATAGACACTTAATTTTTTGGCTTGCAAAATTTTCTCGGGAAAATGCGAAAGCTTAATGGCGAAGTGCTGTTTGACGTCAAAAGGGAAAGAAGACGTATCTAACTTGGGTAGGAGGTAGGTAGATAGTTTCATTTTATACACTATCTTATGGACGAAGGGATGGAGCACTTTAAAGTTGCCTCCCTACTTAAAAACTCCTTTTTACCAGCAAGACGGTTGCCTGTCCAGGCCTTCCGATGAGAGAGAGAGAGAGACTCCTCTTGCATCAGAAGCTAGGGCCTCAAGGCGAAACGGCAAATAAATTGTGCAAAAGGATGTGTAGGAAGAGAGGAAATTTTGAAGCTCATAACATTTTCATAAAGAGAGAGCTACCAAGTCTAGTCAAGTTCAGTTTCTTAATTAACTTCGTTTGTGAGCGTCATTGTAGGCAGAAAATCACATTATCATCAACATCTTTGGCAAGACATAGTGACACTTGTACTCTGGTGGTGCCATGAAAGAAAAATGCTTAGCTTCGACGTTTTCTTAAAATTAAATTCGGGGCTGCAGGATACAATTCGATCCAACAGGTGTTCCTTCAATTTCAGGCAACAGGATCTCCTCTGATATTGATTTAGTGTGTCACACCTCGTCTAAGTACAAACGGGAAGGAATGAAATTGCATTTGGTGCCGGAAAACAACCAAGTTCTTTTGAGGAACTGTATCTTCCTTAGTTACGCGTGGAAAATAATGTAAAGAAATGGGTTTTGTCAAGTACAAAACAAATCCAAATATTTATGTAGACCTGCATACATAGATACGTAGGGTTGCATCTACGGAAATCGTGTATGCTTCAGGTGTTTTACTTATTACGTGACGCTTCTTGCTTCAGCCTTGCTCTTGACTAGGTAGGCCTTCCTTCATAACCATATCAGATATATTCCCAGCGGAGAAGTCAACGTAGATATTTAGGTTCGAGCGAAGCGGCGAGAGCTAAGGGGACTTTCTGGACACTTTGGACATCTAACAGGTTTTGTAGTGTGAAGAGGCTTATGGTAAGTATGCGCTCTGCTGTGCTCGTTTTTAGTGTTGCAGGCTAAAAATTCTGGGCACCACTGAGACGAGAGCAGTCATCTATCATTCATACACCCACCTACATACCTACAGCTTGAGCAGTATGAGCTTTCGGTAGCTGAATCCATTTGTAATCTTGCTACATGTGTGATACAAACACAATGGCTTGCACTTACAGTATGATGCCTTGGCATAGATTTAAAGCTATGTACTTTTAGTAGGACTTATTGACGACAACCTCTTTTTAATATATTTATGTCTATATATATATGTGTGTGTAAATAGGACTGGCGTTGCAAGCCGAGATCCAGATGCTGAAAAACTATCTATTTACGAGAGTGTGATGCATGCAAGCAAGCATGCATTGGCATTTTCTGTATAGGCCAATTTGTGTTTTGTGTGTGTGCGAGAATGTAAGCAACACTATGTTGCTCTGCTATACCATCACCATGCCATCCAAACATATTCAACGTCAATAAATAACGTAAACAAACTCAACAACCAGCTGCATCGCATCGCATATATCGCCACATGTTTGCTCAGCATGTGGTTGTCCTTTTTATAGAAAAAATGCATCGACCTGTCTGCGTGCTTATTGTATTTTTGGCACTAGATATTTATTCTTTTCCGTTCGTTCCCATGGGAGCCTGGGAGGAGAGGAGAGAAGGTCTATATGTGAGAATGAGCAACAGTGAGTGAGCATGGCAAGTAAGGGCAACCCTCTTTTTCCTTGTGATCGGCCTTAAGAGGATTGTTGTTTGTTGGTGATCTTTGCATGCATCATGTAATATTATTCCTTTCGATTGTTATTATGTTACTACTTACAAGTACATAGGTAAGCTATGCGTAGTTTGAGTTGTGAGAGGTGGAGGAGAGGAGCTTGAATATACCGTGGGCCTTTCTTTTCTTTTTCCTTTTGTATGGCAGGAGGACGAAGAAAAATGCTTGCACACGTACAGCCTCAGATGGAGGATGATGCTGGGAGGCCGGAGGCCGCTCTCAGCCTCTCAGAGCAAAGCCTTATACGAGCAGCATGGCATAGAATAGCATAACAAAACAAGCAGGAGCAGAGTACACACAATCGCATGATAGCATCAATATGTGTCTTGTGTACGAGAGAGAGAAGGATGCCTGTACCATAGCTACATAATACAACCAACAATAATAATATGGACATGGACCGACGTAGACATGTTGATAGTCCCTTCTGGTAGCAATTAAATTAGCCAGTTTCCCTCCTACGCAGACACACCACACGCCATCACCATCCATCCATACTTGCACGTGAATATTGTGCATCACGTCAAATTAGGCCCCTCTGTTTTAAGCACGATCCATTAGATTCCTTCTTTCCAAGAAAATGTGATTTTCTTTAAAAAGCCCTCCCTTTCCGCTTATTTAATGTGTACGGCAAAAGCGAACCCTTTGCAAACACCATTTAAGCATGAATCATTCACTAGACGTCAAAGTTTGCGAGAGGCCTTTTGTTTGGTCTCGTTTTGATTTCGTTTGGGAGTCCGCGGCGGATTCCTAGGAGATTTCACGTAGCATCTAAATAAAGAACTCTGTTGTGCATTAATAGCGTCATTCATTAATTTATGACGCCAACAATTTGATACAAAGACACCACCATTGTATGTACCTGATACCTTCAAGTACAGTAAGTAGGTAGTACGCCTTGATTATAGCCGAGGTTTTTTTCTTGCTTTCTGGCAATTGAGTGATATGTGAAGAAGGTATGGTATGGAGAGGGAGAAGAAGCGTAATGGAAAGCAGATAAAACCAATCAGAGACCGCCACCAAGCAACCTTTAGTAGCCTCTAGCTGCCTACTAAAAGTATTGAGGAAGAGGAGCCTCGCACCATCTCCTTTCTTCTGGCTTTCGATTGTGATGGCGGCTCGCCAAATTGCGTTAACCTATACATCACAACCATCCAACCCTTTGATCCCTTTCGTTCGAAGGCATTAACAGGAAATGTAATGTATTTAGGTGTATTTCCTGTTTTAATGGATTGCCTTAGCCTCAACGCAAACTCAAGTCGTTCCGTTTTCCTTGACTCGACCTCAATCCACCTACGACTGTGGCTGACCTTAGAGCTATATTAAGTATCTAGTAGATATGTACTATGGTGCTATGATGTGATGCTTCCCCTCTCACAAGACGTCCTATTTAGCTGAGCCTTTTCTATTCTTTACACACAACGTTAGGTTGACGTAAGCTTACATGGAAGGTGTTGTTGTTCTGCATAACGATGAGAAGAGTGAGAGAGAGTGGTTCGGTATATATAGATACGTATATATATTGACATACACAAAAGTTCGCCCAAAGTCCCACAGATGAATCAGTCTATACGTACAATGTAGTGTAGCCATCTAAAAATAAACTTGAAAGCAGGAATTTCAAAAATAACCTCCTTCCCTTCCTCTTCTTTTTTACAGGGTTCGAACAAAGTCCACGAAGGACAACAAAAGGAGAGTCGGGAAAGTTTCGCGCAGCATCAGCCATCCAAGGGAGAAGAAAAAGAAGAAGGAGAAGTCTGAAACAATGAAGTCTGCAACGGCGTCTTCGGTGTTTTTCGCCCTCCTCCTCCTCGTTTTGGCGGTTCATTTTTCACCTCGAGCCGAGGCTTCGTCCGAGAAGAAGAAGCAGCTCCAGATCGGCGTCAAAAAGCGGGTGGAAAATTGCGAGCAGCGTTCGCGTCGAGGAGACCTGCTCAGTATGCATTACACGGTGAGCTGAGGACCTACCTTATACCTTCCTTATATTCATCCTCAAATATTAAAGCATACTACCCTATATGGATATGATGTCGTGGCTCGTGTGAGCGAGCGAGCGGGCGACGCTTTTGAATATGAGATGACTGGAGGAAAAAACTCGTGAAATAGTCTCGGCTTAATGGTAGTCGGTCCGGATGAATAATCATTCTTTTCCTTTATTCTAGGGTACCCTTGAGGATGGAACCGAGTTCGACTCCAGCATCCCGCGCGGCCAACCGCTCGAGTTTACCCTCGGGTCCGGGCAAGTGATCAAGGGGTGGGACCAGGGACTGCTAGGGTAAATAGGGCTTATAATCTATTATGGCTTGCATGATCCGGATTGAGTTTCACGTGTTTTCTTTTCAGAATGTGCGTCGGCGAGAAGAGAAAGCTGGTGATCCCGTCCGATTTGGGGTACGGCGACAGGGGCTCTCCCCCGAAAATCCCCGGGGGTGCCACCCTGATCTTCGAAGTTGAACTTATCAAAATCGATCGGAAAGACGAGCTCTGACGACACCATGCCCTCGACTGAGCTCGCTCAGAATTCCGCTGCCATCGTGATGTCAAAATCGCTTTTGTCTCGAATGCTTTTATCGATCTTTTTATAGTTTCTCCCATTTTTCAACGATTCCAATGTACCATATTCCCGTTCCATTTCTAATAAATTCGATGGCATTGCATAAAGATCGAAACCACATCATCGCTTATTTTTTGGTATATGAATTTTCAATGGCTCATTGGTATTTAAATATTTCATTTGTGGTCGAAGCCCCGCCCAAAATATTTCTCGTAATTTATTTCGACCCCCATACATCCTTAACCCAGCTGAATAAGTCCTGAAAAGAAGGGCGTAGTCTTGGGTGTTGTTGAAAAAAAAGATCTTGGGTATGTCCAAATTGATATGTGCATGTCCTTAAAAGCAGAGACTTTTTTAACATTTCTAAATATAGTCATTTGACTCAGCCCTAAGGTATGTCAGTAGAGGATCTTAGAAATTAGTAATGAATTGGCAATATTACATACTTTAGTGCAATTTCTTAACTTTGTTTCGATCCGCTTGAGAAAACTCTCAAGACATTAGAAGCACGACCACCCAACTTGCCTACATATGACTTCCAACTGGCAACTGCTGTCCTCTACCGATTCGAGGACAGGAAATAGACTATTAAAAACTTTTCTCGTTTTGAAATCTCGTCAAAAAGAGTGGAAGTCGAGCATCTCAAACGCGAGTTCAAAGTATGTTCAAGGTGGAGGAACACCTGAATATCAAATGTAAACTGCAACTTCTTCCCTCATACGAAAAGTTTGCTCACCACTCTATGCAACGTTCGGAAAGTTTCCGCGATGAGTCACACAACTTTCCCTTGTGTAACATTCTCGTTGATTGAAGAAAGAAGATTCAGTATAGTTTTACACAGATCAAACGACTCACATTTAAATTAAATACCAAATATGATATTTAAAGCAACCAATTAAAATCTACTTATATTATGAATAAGATTTATTTTTAGATCAGCCTTTTTCATTTAGCGTAAAAGCCCCCAAAACTGCAGTCTCTTTTGTTGGCCATTTTTGTCGCGGCCAATGATTAATTATTTTCTCTTCAAAAACCTTTTGACTGAACAAAGAGAAGGGATAAAATTGCTGGCTTGCACTTTGGAGACCAGCGCGCTTTTCGGGTCGATCGATAAAATAAGCGCCAAGAAGCGGGGCGAGCATAGTAGGACGAGACCGCTACGAACGAAGCTACTGCCTCTTCTTCTTCCTCCTTACTTTCATTTCGAGGCTGCGAGGCTGCGAGGCCGCGAGGCCGAGGGAACGAAAGACGAAGGCTTTCAAGACTTTCGGGCCTCTCGCTAGTGCCAGTTTCAGGAATCTTCAAAACGCCTTCTTCTATGCGAATATGGCATGGAGTAAATTGTTACCAAGTTGTCCAAAAAAGACTATCGTCCCTGTCTAAGCTTACCCCTCTAGAGAAGCATGAGTTGCATGGCGACATGGCCTCCGCTCTTGTAAATACATAAGTTGGGCATGTCTAGCTTGGGATGGACGCACATTAAGTAAAGGAGGCAACGCCTGAGTTTCTTAGTTCACACGCATGTTTCTTTCTTGTTTACGAATAGTGAGTCGGCTAGAATACATCACACATCACAACAACCCACACCCTCAATCACCTTACATGGCATGGTGGGCCTGTTTCATCAAATTAAATATGCACCAAGTAAAAAAGAAACACAGATGGTGTCGTTGGAAATATTTGGGCAAGATTGGGTGCAGATTCTCAGTCAAAGTGGGATTAGAGTCTCGACTCTTCTAAAAGCTCTTATCTGTAGCTGAACTGGCCGATTCCCCAAGGGGAAATAAAAGCTCTTTCGCTTGGCGATAAAAAGAAAAAAAGTTTCCCCAGTCCCTCACTCGCCGCCAAGTTGAAAATGGCGCTTTTATCAATGGCGAAGATCTAAATTAATTAGCGAAAAGCAAACAGCTCGACTTAATAGGCCATAAATGAGAGATTACCCAGGGATCGTAAAAAGGAAGGTTATATTTGGAATTCAAACTTTTATTTTGGGAAGGGATAGAAATACACAATCAATCACATTGCTACACAAAAGAGTATCATTGCCCGATTTTGAGCAGCATGAAACTTCGGACTTCATTACTGTCAAAATCCCTGGGAGAGTGTAACTTAAGAATGAAATATGGGAAGTGGCGCGAGATCACGAGTTTTTTTCGCCCTCTGTCTCGATCTCAAACAAGGAGAAACTTGGACATAAATCATGCTGCTCGCCTTTGATTTAGAGCAGGCAGTGGACATTCTTTTCTTCCACTCGTGTTCATGGATGGGTGTGTTCACATAACCATATATTTCTTGTTTATGTGGGAGACCTGCGGCATTAGGATCAAATGGTCTACTTCTTTGTTGTTGATGTTGTTGTTTTGTTGCTAACATGACCTTATTGGACACATGAGTTATGTAGTTACCACCCATTACCATTGCCATGTCATGTCTTATCAGTGGAAGAAGATCTGACTTTAGAACTTTCTCGACTAAATTCAAATACTTAGGTGTGAATGAGACAATCAAACTACTTCGGCAAAGAGAGCAAAACACACCACAAAGCCGAAAGAATGGTTTGCAAAAAGTGCTTTTATTGTTGGTCCAGACCACTCAGTCATTCGTTCCTGCGTGCAATCACATGCGACATGCAAAAATGCGGCAACTTCTGTAGGCCTACGCTACAGAGCAGTAATGTACTTCGCTTTCCGTTGCGCTCTTGGCTCTCCTGTCCCATGAAAAGTTGCGGAACATATAGTAGATCATGCGTGGGCCTACAATTCTTCAGTACGTTAGGCCACTCGTGCATGTTCTACTGCTGTCGTATAGCTAGGCAGTAGGCATATATAGAGGCATAGCGGTTACCATAGTAGCGCGATTTTCTTTGCTTCTCGTTTGCGCTATAGCTTGTGACTCATGCTGAGTGCTGTACTGACTCAGAGTCTCAGTAAAAAAAGCGCGCACACATTACATACACGGACGGCGACGGACGGAGAACCGCGAAGAACTGAGATAGCGGCGCTGCTTGCTTTGCTGCTTCCCGAAAGCGCTGCGCGCGCATTTGTTGTTGTTTCTAATCCACTCCTCGTGTGGTATGCTACTTTTTTCTCAGTTATTCCTAGACAGCCGGGCCTAAAGGACCCTCTGTTCTCAGTGCTTCTCAGTTTTGCGGAAAAAAGTGTCGACGCTCTTTCCTTTCGGTCTCAGCAATTGTTTGTTTACGATTGTCGACGATCGTCCCACGCGGTCGACATCGACTTTTGCGAAATTTTTGCAAAATTGTACCGATTGTTAGAAGAAATCAAGTTAAATCGAGTGAATCGGGGAACCAGTTAAGCCCACTACATTGTGGAGAAAGCTGACCAGTGACAACTTTCGGTTTCGACCAAAAATAGAATTTGTGCAGTTTCGAATCAAAAAGAAGACGCAGAAATGTGGAAGGAGCTCATTCTCGCGGCTCTCCTTGCGGCTTACAGCCAACAAGTTGAAGGTAAGACAATCGAATCTGGTTAAAAAAAGCAGGCTAGACAATGTTTGGACAGGTCTGAATTAAAGCCCAATCTGTCTCAATTTTTCGCGAAGCACATGCGATGGTCTCCTTTTCCTTTTTAGCCGCAACTCGCATTGGGAGCGATTTTCACACAATTTAGACACCCTTAATCTGTCTTTTGTGTGGCGTTTATCTACTGTTGCCATTGGACGCATTATGTTCATGTCGCAGCGCATCTCTTTTTCATGCAATTTTTCCAACATCAAAACCGGCAAAAAATCCGTCCTCTGTCCGCTCGTCGTCGATTATGGCAACAATTTTTGCATCTGCCCAGAGACAGAGTGAAAAGATATTTTGGCTTCAAAAAACGTCTGTCCCATTTGGACGTGAAATCTCAATTGATGTGTCTAGTCGACGTTTAGTAAAACTGAATTAAACTCGAGGGAGAAGACAACATAAAAAGTTGATTCAAGCATGACGGTTTTCAGGCTTTGGCATTGGTTTGAAAACAGTAAAGCACAACATTCTTTCTTTTTTCGTCGACTTAGGGAGCCTGAGAATAGATTGAAATATTGGCCATGACGGCGAAGGGGGTTTGCAAATTCAAATAGTTTATTTTTGCAAATGACTTCCAGGCAAACATTTGCTGGGGATTCAAAGGTAGATTCCCAGAACCACAAAGCCAGAAGAGATTTGGAATTCAGATTGTGGGATTGTGTTTCATTTGGGCCTAGAGGCAGACCAAACAACCAAATAATGGGCTTTAGAAGAGAGGAGAGAGTTCAAACAACACTATGTTATGCTATTTTTGTAGGCTTTGCTCAAATTTGGGCGGGCTAAATGCTTGTTTTTTGGGCACTAAAGACTAAACGGAGCCGGCATGGCTTAGGGCAAGTCCTTTTTGTTCGGCGTATGTCTGAAAATGGTTTATGGGTAAAGCGTGGCGAATCTTCTCATTGAGGGAAACTGTCACAATAGAGAGCTTGGTTGGGCTCTGTGTACATAAAATCGCACCAGGACAAAGTAAGATTGCCATATCCATTTGAGACTACACAGGCTCAGCTACCCAAAAAGTTTTTGCTTCCATGCAATTCTCATCCCTTTTTAATCAATTCTCCCACCGTAATGGTCTTTTAATGACACCTTGCTCACAATGCGCTCACTCTATGCAATGATGATTTGAGCAGCAGCATAACCTTGATATCTAGCTCAAAGCTCACCAAAAATCCAGGGCTGGGCATTAACCAAATGTTTCCTGTCTTTGTGACTTTATCCTAGGGTCCGATGTGGAATAAGGCATTTTTTGCTGCGATTTGTATGCAGATGAGATTCGCGTTTTGGTGCTGGTGTTGGCGCATTTTGGTTAGCTGGGCTTTGACGAGCTTGAAAATGCTAATTACACTTATTTAGTGAATTGCCAGGATTGTCCCCCATTCAAACCTTGACATTAAAAGCATTCCAAAGCAAAGCCACCATCATTTTCATGCACCCTGTAAAGTGCGCCATGTTGTCCATAGTGGATGACATCAAAACATCAAATAGGAGGATTAAAATGTTTCATCTCTCTATAGGTGGGGATAGAGATAGACTCTAGTTCCAATTGTGTGGTCTCCCAGCTATCTATTTTATTTACGAACGTAATAGTAATCTACCCTGAAGAGCATCATGATTCACGATTTTTCAGAAAACTGCCAAATCTAAATCTAGCTTCAAACAGCCTCTACAATTAAAACTAAAACGATTTTATAGCATCTGTGAGGCGAGCTTTGATGCACTTTTAATTGAGCCTTCCTTAATTCATTGAATTGTACCTTATAAAACGGCTCTGTGGCGTTCGTTGCCGTAGGCAAGATTGTGTGTCGGTTTCAGTTTCTCTCTTCTTGACAGACGTAGCTGCAAATTTTGCAAAATAAATTAGCCAAATCTCTTTTTGTCTTCCTTTTTTTAGAAATGGACTTTTTGCGGCAATTTGCAAACTTTTCTCCCACATGAGATCTCGCGGTAATAACCGCGAAAAACGTCAGAAAATACTTTGCATTGCTCCACTCTCCAATTAACATTCGAAAATTGAAGAGTGTGAAAACGGAGTTCGTCGTTTTTGCCCGTAAAAATGCAGTTTTCCCGAGTTTTTGGTTATTTTCAGAGTTGAATGGACGGCAGTGAAAGGCTTATCTTGGGTGCCATCTTAGCACTGGGGCCAAATTTTTGACAGACCTTTTCGGCTTTGTGCTTTTCA